>Ga0153994_1000119_pt1 | contig 33483 bp, 28 predicted proteins | sample TSNC078MetaG_FD_104735 | JGI IMG/M metagenome (GOLD analysis project Ga0153994, IMG submission 104735) | Attine ant fungus gardens microbial communities from North Carolina, USA - TSNC078 MetaG | ecosystem: Host-associated > Fungi > Mycelium > Unclassified | place: USA: North Carolina, Lumber...
ATTAAAAAATATTTTATTTTCTCAAAAAAACCAAATATACCACAGGTAGAGGAAGTGGTCTAAAGCGGCATAAACAAAGGCTTTAGACCACTTTTGGTTCCAAACTTGAGATTATACTCTGTATTGTATCATTTTTCAACAAACTTAGGGGATTTTATAATTTTATCATTTTTATGAAAGCATTTCCGTCAACAGTCGGTTCACCATACCGGGGTCAGCCTTACCTTTCATCGTCTTCATCGTCTGTCCGACTAAGAAGCCCATGGCTTTTGTCTTGCCGGCCTTAAAATCCTGCACCGACTTTTCATTTTCAGCTAAGACGTTCTCAATGACTGTGCGCAGCTGTCCGTCATCTGCTTCCATTTTCAAGCCGTTTTCTTCAACGTAACGCTCCGGATCTATATCCTCTGTAAAAATAACCTCAAATACCTTTTTGGCAACGGTTCTGTTAATTGTCCCTTTATCCACTAAGCCAATAAGTTTTGCAAGATTGTTACCAGAAAAATGAATTTCCTCAGCCTCCATGTCATGAACCTTGAGCAGACGCATCGTTTCAACCATCAGCCAGTTGGAAACTTCTTTGGGTTTCTTGCATAAATCGGCAGTTAACTCAAAGATATCCGCCATGACTTTTGATCCGGTAATAATACCGGCATCATATTCAGGAATCTCAAATTCTTTCATATATCTGGTCATTTTTTCATCTCTTAATTCCGGCTGCTCATTTTTAACCTGCTTTATCCAGACTTCACTAATGGAAATCGGGGGCAAGTCCGGATCAGGAAAATAACGGTAGTCCTGAGCATCTTCCTTAGAACGCATACCGAAGCTGGTATCCTTATTGTCGTCCCAGCGTCTGGTCTCCTGAATGATTGTTTTGCCTTCCTCAAGCAATTCAATCTGCCGTTTCCGCTCTCCTTCAATAGCTCTGGCAATGGCTTTAAAAGAGTTCATGTTCTTCATTTCAGTACGTGTCCCCAAGATATCACTGCCCACTTCTCTGACCGATAAATTGATGTCGGCACGCAATGAACCTTCCTGCATTTTACAGTCAGATACCCCTAAGTATTGTAAAATCAGTTTTAACTTCTCAAGATAAGCAATGACCTCTTCGGCACTGCGCATATCCGGCTCGCTGACGATTTCTATCAATGGTACGCCGCATCTGTTATAATCCACAATCGTACAATCCTCCCACTCATCATGGATGAGTTTACCGGCATCCTCTTCCATGTGAATCTCGTGAATTCCGATTTGCTTTCTGCCGCTCTCGGTTTCAATTTCAACGTATCCATTACGGCAGATTGGCAGATAAAGCTGGGAAATCTGATAAGCTTTTGGAAGATCAGGATAAAAATAGTTTTTTCTGTCAAACTTACAGTAACGGGTAATACCACAGTTAAGTGCAAGTCCTGCCTTCAGCGCATAGTTAACGACTTGTTTATTTAAAACAGGCAGTGTTCCCGGCATTCCCGAACATACCGGGCAGACATGAGTATTCGGCTCTCCGCCGAACTGGGTCGTACATCCGCAGAATATTTTTGATTTCGTATCAAGTTCACAATGAACCTCCAGTCCAATCACGGTTTCATAAGACTTCATTTCTCCTGCCTCCTTTCTATAGTGCCGGCCTTATCGCCGGCCTTGTCTGTTCCAGGGCGTACGCCCCCCTGATAATTGTCTTTTCCTTAAACGCATCACCTATGAGCTGCAGACCTATGGGCAGGCCCTTTGAATCTATGCCATAGGGCAGACTAATTGCCGGTAATCCGGCCAGATTAACGGAAACGGTGTAGATGTCTCCTAAATACATTTTAAGTGGGTTCTCAAGGTTGTTTCCCGATTCCAATGCCGTTGTTGGTGCCGTAGGTCCTAAAATAAAGTCATATTTTTTAAAAGCCTCGTCAAAAGCTTTTTTAATCAAGGCTTTCACCTGTAATGCTTTAATATAATAGGCATCATAATAACCCGAGCTTAAAACGAAGGCGCCTATCATCATCCGCCGTTTGACCTCCTGACCGAAGCCTTCATTTCGTGTTTTTTTATAAACCTCTGCAAGATTGGTAAATTCCTTGGTACGATAACCATATTTGACACCGTCATATCGGGAAAGATTTGAACTGGCTTCTGCTGATGCAATGACATAGTAAGCCGGCACGGCGTAGTCTGCCATATCCAAGTCGAAAGTCTCTACAATGGCACCCTTCTCCGCCAAAACTTTGCCTGCCTTAGTGACCGCTTCCCTGATCTCCGGGTCTAATCCTTCGCCGATGTAGCCGCTTGGAATCCCGATTCGCATTCCTTTAACATCATCCACAAGTGCCAACATATAGTTTTTATCCAAATCGGGCACACTGGTGCTGTCTTTGATGTCATGTCCGGCGATAACTTCAAGCAAGGCGGCACAATCGGACACATTCCGGCCAATCGGTCCGATTTGATCTAAGGATGAGGCATAGGCAATCAAGCCAAATCTTGAAACAGTTCCATAAGTGGGCTTGATGCCGGTAACACCGCAGAAAGCACTTGGCTGTCTGATTGAGCCTCCGGTATCAGAACCTAATGCAATGGGTGTCTCTTCTGCCACAACTGCAGCCGCAGAGCCACCGGATGAGCCACCCGGTACCCGCTCTATATCCCATGGATTTTTCGTTTCGCCAAAATATGAGGTTTCCGTTGTACTCCCCATGGCAAATTCATCCATATTGGTTTTTCCGATGATGATTGCTCCCGCTTCTTTTAATTTTTCAATGACGGCGGCATGATAGCCCGGTTTGAAATTATACAGCATTTTTGAGGCACATGTCGCATACATATCCTTAACACAGATATTATCTTTCACGGCTATGGGGACACCGGCTATCGGTGAATTTTTATATTCTCCCTGCTCTATTTTTTTCTGGACCGTCTTGGCTTCTGCCAATGCTTTTTCTGCTTCAACGCTAATAAAGCATTGATATTTGGCATCTCTATCCTTAATCACCGCCAATTGTTCTTTAACTGCATCGACGGCAGATACTTGACCGTTTTTTATCTCCCTGCCCAGTTCAAGGGCAGATAGCTTTGTTAAATCCATTGTCCCCGCCTCCTATTCTACCGTTTTCGGCACTTTGAATCCGCCGTCTTTTGACTCAGGTGCATTGGATAATATGACATCTCTCTCGGACCGATTTGTCACAACATCTTCTCTAAATACATTCTCATAGGCAAATACATGGGACATTGGTTCAATGCCTGTTGTGTCAAGCTCACTCATACGATTGACGTACTCAATTATTTGACTTAAATCTATTTTGGCCCGGACTGCTTCTTCTTCGCTTAAATCCAGCTTTGCCAATGCTGCCACATACTTAATGGTTTCATCACTAATCATGTAATCACTCCTTCTTCAAATCTAATCAAAAATTGTATCTATCCATTTTATGGTTCAAGACGGTTAACATCTCTCGGGAATAGCGTTGTCTCTCTGACATTTTGTTCGTCAAGAAGCTTCATTGTCAAACGTTCAAGACCAATACCCAAACCACCATGAGGCGGCATTCCATATTTATGGATCATTAAATAATCTTCAAATTCTGATGGTTCCATAGCTCTTTCAATCATCTTATTACACTGTTCTTCATAAGAATGAATTCTCTGCCCGCCTGTTGTAATCTCTAAGCCTTTATATAATAAGTCGAAGCTTAAGGTATACTTAGAATTTTCCGGATCGTCCATGGCATAAAATGGCCGCTTTTTTGATGGATAATGCGTCACAAAGACAAAATCACTGCCATATTCTTCTTTAAAGTATTCGCCAATCAATGCTTCTTCTTCCGGTTCCAAATCATTTGGTGTTTTCATTTTTCTATTGTACTTTTCTGCCACCAGCTGTTTCACCTCATCAAAACGTATCACCGGAATATTCTCGATTTCAGGCAGCTGTATATTCAGCCGTTTTAACTCCGCTTGATACTGAGTATTCAACAGTTTAAAGACATATTTTAACATCTCGGTTTCCATGGCCATAATATCCTCAAAGCTATCGATATATCCCATTTCAAAGTCGAGGCTTGTATATTCATTAATATGCCTGGTTGTATTGTGTTTTTCCGCCCTGAACACGGGAGCGGTCTCGAATACCCTGTCAAAAACACCCACCATCATTTGTTTATAGAACTGAGGGCTCTGGGTTAGGAAAGCTTTCTTTCCAAAATATTCGAATTTAAAAACATTCGCACCGCCTTCAGCATTTCCCGCCACAATTTTAGGGGTGTGAATTTCTGTGAAACCCTGGGTGAATAAAAAGTCTCTAAATCCCCGGACAATGCCTTCCTGGATTTTAAACTTTGAGCGTTCCCTGATATTTCGCAGGACTATGGGACGCAGTTCAAGCTTTGTCTCTAATGATGTTCCTAATTTCCATTTATGAATCGGCAGGGGCATTGGCGCCGCCGGTCGTGATAAAACTTCTACGTTATGCAGACGTATTTCAAATCCAAAAGGTGCTCTTGGCTCTTGTTTCACTGTTCCTTTAACTTTTAAAGTCATACCTTCTTTTAATTCTTCAGCAAATTGCGTATCTGCATCTTTGATACATTGAATCAAACCTTCCCGATTCCTGAGTGTGATAAATGTAAATCCACTCATATCAGCAATCTTATGGACTGCTCCATTCATGACAATCACCTGTTCTTTTAAACCATTCTTAAGAATGTCAGCGACTTCTGATATACCATCTTCTTTAATGCCATTTAAAAACTCCATCATATACCTCCAATCTTAGCCGCCATTGTCAATGGCGGGTATCACTGCCTGCAAGCTTTTTCCGGCCGGCAAAAAAATCCCGTCCCGGAATATCTAAATATTCCGGGACGGGATTTTTCCCGCGGTACCACCCGCTTTGAGAATCTTTCTAATAATTCTCCACTCTCCACTTAACGCGTGCCACGTATGAACCTACTCTATCTTTCAGTCCATCAGCTCCGGATTGTTCCTCCACCCAGTTCCATCTGATAATGCTTTCAGTCTGTGGCATCATCTCCCTGCAGCGTTCCATGGGTTTTAGTCTCCTTCTTAGCCTTTGATATTTGTTTTGTATTATAACACGAATTTTAAAAATGATGCAACTCTTTTTTAATTTTATCATTCACCACTATCAGTCGTTTCTGAAAAAAGTATTTCGCTCTCCGCAAGCAATTCCAAGGAACCGTCGGTACCATTCTGGGAAATATAATAGTTTTTCTGATTACCGCTGCCATCGATATAACTAAGGAGCAGATCAGGCATTCCCTCCGGAATAACTGTGGTGATTAAAATAGCATCTTCTGGTGTAAACGTCTCCTTATCATAATAAATCAAGCCTTCATCGAACAAATCACCATTATAATTTACACCAATTAACTTAACATTCTGAAGTTCCTTGTTAGTTGTAAAAACCATACTTGTCCCACTGGGATTTATAATAATTTCTTCATAATTACTGTAATCTTCGAGGCTCTTTTCAGAAAGAAGCTGCAATAGGCCTCCTTCATCTGTTGTCTCAGGCGGTCCCACAGAAGTATCATAGGAATTATCTGATGTTTCTTCTTTCGTCGCCGCAGTCGTCCCAATGGTTCCCGCAGTCGTCTGATCATCATCAGTTTTTTTGTCACAGGCAGTAAATATCAGTAAACACATACTTAGCAGCACTAATACTTTTGTAACTCTCCAAATGTTGTATGTTGATCTAAACATAATATACACTTCCTTTCCATGCCATTATAGCATAACCGACAGGGAATGAAAATCTTTTATTTCCTATATGACCGCAAGCGTTCCTCAACCTGTTTTAACATCCTGGTATACTTCTCAAGCTTACTCTTTTCTTCGTTTATTTTGGTTTCAGGTGCTTTACTTACAAAATTGGGGTTATTTAACATTCCGGTTGCTCTGGCAATTTCTTTATTTAATTTGGCCGCTTCATTTTCAAGCCGTTTAATTTCCTTTTCTATATCCACTAAATCCGACAACGGCATATAGATGGCGGCATCCTGGATAATAGCCGAAACAGCATCTTCTCCAATACCGGCTTTATCCGCCTGAACGATTACCTCACTTGCATGACCCAGTGCCGCAAAGAATACCTTCCCTGATTCAAACAGGTGACGTAATGCCGCATGATCGGATACAACGATCACCTTTGATTTCTTGCCAGGGGGCACGTTCATCTGAGTGCGTATGTTACGGATGCCGCGGACGGCTTCTTTAATCGTCTCCACCGCAGCTTCCTCCTCAGGAAAATGCCACTGGGTTTTATACTCAGGCCATTTAGAAATCATGATAGATTCGTCTGCGGTCTGTAATGTTGTAAAAATCTCTTCAGTAATAAATGGCATATAGGGATGCAATAATTTTAATGCAGCTATCAAAACCGTTTTTAGTGTCCACAAAGCCGCCGCTTTTGTCTGATCTTCATTGTTATATAAGCGTGGCTTGACCATTTCGATATACCAGTCGCAGAATTCTTCCCAAATAAAATCATACAGTTTTCCCACTGCGATACCCAGCTCATATTTATCCATATTGTCCGTAACTTCTTTTGCCAATGAATTGACTTTAGATAAAATCCACCTATCTGCCTGAGTCAGCTGATTCAAGTCAATATTTTCTATGGATATGCCGGCTTCATCTGCCTGGTGGAAATTCATCAGTATAAATCTTGAAGCATTCCAGACCTTATTGGCAAAATTCCTGCTGGACTCCACCCGCTCCCAATAAAACCGCATATCATTTCCCGGGGCATTGCCTGTTACCAGGGTAAAGCGCAGGGCATCAGCACCATATTTATCAATCACTTCCAAAGGATCAATGCCATTTCCCAAAGATTTGCTCATTTTACGGCCTTGAGAATCTCTTATGAGACCGTGAATTAAAACAGTATTAAAAGGCAGCTTTCCGGTATGCTCAATACCGGAAAATACCATTCGGATAACCCAGAAAAAGATAATATCATAGCCGGTGACTAAAACATCCGTGGGATAAAAATAGTCCATTTCTTCTGTCTTATCCGGCCAGCCCAGCGTCGAGAAAGGCCATAATGCCGAAGAAAACCATGTATCCAATGTATCTTCATCCTGTACCATATGTGTCTGCCCACATTTCGGACATACCTTAGGCACATTGTCACTTTTTGCTACAATGATTTCCCCACAGTCACGGCAATAATAAGCCGGTATGCGGTGACCCCACCATAATTGCCTGGAGATACACCAGTCTCTAATGTTTTCAAGCCAATGAAGATATATCTTATCGAAATGTTCAGGTACAAACTTTAACGCTCCGGTCTTCAGCGCTTCAATGGCCGGTTTGGCCAGTTCTTCCATTTTGACAAACCACTGCTGCTTAATCAAAGGTTCAACTGTCGTATGGCAGCGGTCATGAATACCTACATTATGCGCATGTTCCGCCACCTTTACCAGAAGTCCTAAGTCCTCTAAGTCTTTAACAATCGCCGTTCTGGCAGCATATCGGTCCATACCGGCATATTGACCGCCATTTTCATTAATCTTTGCATCATCATCCATTATGTTAATCTGAGGCAGATTGTGACGTTTGCCCACCTCAAAGTCATTGGGATCATGAGCCGGTGTAATCTTTACCGCCCCGGTTCCAAATTCCATATCTACATAGGCATCCGCAATGATTGGAATCTCACGGTTAACGAGCGGCAGGATAACGCACTTCCCAATCAGATGGCTGTATCTTTCATCTTCAGGATTCACTGCAACGGCAGTATCTCCCAACATCGTCTCAGGACGTGTCGTAGCTATCTCTATCATCTCTCCTGCACCTGCCACAGGATAATTAATATGCCAAAAATGCCCGGCCTGATCTTCGTGTTCCACCTCAGCATCAGAAATAGATGTCTGACATACCGGACACCAATTGATAATTCTGGCACCTTTATAAATATAACCTTTTTGATAGAGATTAACAAAAACCTCCTCGACAGCTTTAGAACAGCCTTCATCCATTGTAAAACGTTCTCTGTCCCAATCACAGGAAGAACCCAGCCGCTTTAACTGACCAATAATACGTCCGCCATATTCTTCCTTCCACTCCCATGCCCGTTTTAAAAAGCCCTCTCGGCCTAGCCCTTCTTTATCAATGCCTTCTTTTTTCAAGGCTTCAATAATCTTAACTTCTGTTGCAATACTTGCATGATCCGTTCCCGGCTGCCACAATGCATTATAACCTTGCATTCTTTTATAACGAATCAAGATATCCTGCATCGTATTATCCAGAGCGTGTCCCATATGCAGCTGTCCCGTAATATTGGGCGGCGGAATCACAATCGTAAATGGTCTCTTGCTCTTGTCCACTTCGGCATGAAAATACTTCTTACTCAGCCATTTCTCATAAATCTTGCCTTCTATCGCCGACGGATTATAATTCTTCTCTAAATTCATTAAATTCGTTCCTTTTTTTGTATTATCTTATTATTCTTTAACCTATTTGTCAAGATATTATTGCTCTTCCCCTTTGTACCAAAGCTTTAATTCATCAATATAGGCTCTGGCTTCCTGATCAAAAGTATCATCATAGATATTCGAAAAACGCTTCTTGACATTATCATAATGCTGATTGTTGGTTTTAGAAGCTGCCAATATCCGATTGTATTCATCGAGCACAGTATTTATAAAAGCCTCTGTCAAATGATATTCCTCGGTAATATCAAAAAATCTTGATTCATCATTTAAAAGCTTTAAGGCCCATAAGTAGCTTTTAAGGGATTCTTTGTTTTGATTTAAAAAATATGCTTTCTTAAATGCCTCTTTTGCCGCATCGCCATTAAGAAGCCGCATATATGCTACTCCCAGATTGTGATATACATCGCCTTTAAATTTCTTCGTTATATTCAAATCCTCATCATGCTCCATCTGATAAATAACATTGCTATAGACGCTAATCGCCTCGGCATATCTGGCATATTTGATATAATTATCTGCCTCCACCTTCCTGGATTCAATAGGGTCCTGCAATTCCATTTCGTCAATGGCAAGCATCAACTGATAACATTCTTCCTCTGAATAATAATCTACATATGTCAGCAGATAACGCACCTGCTCTTTAAGCGAGGGATTGGCCTTTTTCAAGTTACGCAGACCTCTGGCCAATTTTTCTTCCAACACACTCTTTTCTAACCAGTAAAACAATTCCTCATCAAATATTTCTTCATGAACCGCATAGATATTATTATAAATATAATAGCACAGTTCTTCTACCGTATATACTTTGACACCGCTGATATTAAAATAATAAGGTATTTTTTCAGGTAAGTACTTACAAATAATCAGACGTCCGGTTTCTTCTTCTGCCTTTTGACCCTCATATTCATCAATGTTAAGATGCTTCTTCCATGTTCTATCCGTGGCCTTAAAAAGACTGCCAAAACCTACATCCTGCATCACGATATTACAAATTTTTGAATTTTCAAAGCTCAAATTAAACGCTATCCTCGTTGTTTTTGGCTCTCGCTCAGGCAGCGCTTCCAGTTTTAGCGGTATCCCGATTTCTTTATTCGTTCTAATATCCCAGACATATAAATTTATCGTTTCCGTCTGATCAAGGACAAATTCTACGTTTTGATTAATGTTATACCAATAATCTCCTGCCTTCACCAACTCATAACGCATCTTTTCCTTGCCATGGCTGCCACGGATATAAACCCATTTTGAGACGATATCATCATTGAGAATCACAAACTCATCGTTCTTTGTTTCCTGACTTTCTAAAAGACCGCTATAGCAGGCACCTTTGGCATATAGGTTCTGACCCTTAAAAACCCGTCGATTCATGCATAAAGTCTTTAAAGACAGATTCATCCAGTCCGTTTCAAACCCTTCGCCACATAAATAAACTGTCGAAATAATCTTCTGACTCATCACCTCTTTAACGATTTCCAAAAATCTTTTATCTAATTCAGGTCCGGAACAGTTCTGGTAGTCCTCATAATTTAAGTATGCCGACAAGGGAAATGCCGATGCCTCTACAATGATGGGGTGGTGTCGTCTGGATATGGATAGGTGATAGTAGGTCAATCCTTTGGCATCATATTCAAATAACCCGACATCATGGCGCCACAAGTCTTTATTTTGACTCAAAGCATAATATTCATAGCTGGCAATATGGCTTTGTACATCGATTTGGCTCTCTTCAAATTGGGGCAGATTTTTCAGGGCTTTCAAATCTACAATCAATTTGGGGCTTAGCTCCGGTGTTGTAAATATAATCGTTTCTATCCTATTTGACGGATAATAATGATTCAGCAATGCCAATGATAAGGTCACAAAAGTCTCTATCAGCTCCCGCTTCTCATATTGCTCTCCATATACTGATAACAGAGGCACCTCTTCATATCCGGCAACAAAATTTTCAAACAGCCAACCATCCTTTTCTTTGACATTTTGCAACGCTTCCTCACCAAAACTCCACTCCTGAGTTAATCTATCCTTAAACAAAACAGCGGGAATGCGATGAGAAATTTTATCTCCGACCGTGCAGATTGATTCCGGCTCTTTCTTTTTTTCATTATAACAGCTTATCCTGGAATAATCGTTGCACAGGTCATAACCAATTATCAGATTTTCTACTTTCATATCCATTCCCACCTTTATTGCAATATTGTAAATAATTTCCCGCTGACATATCTCATCTGCTCGAAGTCTTCGATCGATTTTTTAAGAGCTTCATCATCTTCATCGATACAAAGCTGGGTCATATGGTTGATCTTGTCATAGCCGGTTGCTTTATCTTTATTCCAAGATTTATTTTCACGTATGGTCTTGCTTTCTGTAATTGTTTCAGAAAACTCATTTTTTTCAGAAATATAATATTGAACTTGCTCGTCACTGAATAATCTAAAAGCTTTGACAAAAATACCTCCGAAAACATTTCTCATGTCTTCCTCAGCAAAATTTTTAGAGGTCTGGTTGCCATCGTCAAACATATAGTGAATTCGCACCGTATTTTTAGGATTCGTACAATATTGAACATAAACCCGATCCAACAATTCATGGGGCAAACCAACAGCATCAATGAAGGTTCTGAAAAACGGCAGAATCATTCCTTTATCCATAAAATAGCCCGTCTCATCTTTAATGAACTGCTTCTGTCCATTATCAAAATCCGGCAATCCGGAATAATACTTTAATAAGGCAAGACTGCACACATCTCTGCCCTTTTCCATCTGATTTAGCTCAATCTCTATATAAGAAAACAATCTGGCATCAATATCCTTTTCTTTAACAAGATAATTATAAGAATAATAGGCGAGAAAAGCTTTTACAATTTTATCATTAGGCTTCATCTTATAGTACGAGGCAAAGATTTGTACCCCACTGTTGACAAAAGCTTCCGAAAATAGAATTTGACACAACAACTTTTCTTCCAGCTCATAAGCATTCACCTCAAAATCTTTGGCCGCCTTCCAGATGCCAAATAAATCTTTCGTTGTCCCCAAATAATGGCGAATCAAATATTCCAAGATGACATCATCATATTTTCCGCAGCTAAATGTATAATAAGACATTTCTACGAGAAAATCATCTTTTTGGTATCGCATATCCCGTATGATTCTTGAGCACATCCGCATCAGCTTCTTGTCTTGGATATTATCATAGCCATACCTGACGACAGCATCATATGCCCTGTCAAAGAGACCTCGCTGGATAAAGTATTCAATAATACCACCACGCTCGACACCGTCTAATTTACTAATATCTAATTTCAGCAAATACTTCTCAAGTGTTTCGCCTTCATAATTATCATAATAAAAATCAATCAGATTTTTCAAAATGTTTTTATAGTATTGGTCTTTGATATTTTGTAATTTTAAGGTACGTTTATAAATATCAATGGAGATTTCATCGGTTTTTTGATATTTCATCGCCCTTTCACTACGGTTAAGCAATATACAAGGGTTATTTGGATTAAGATCATAACAAATTTTCATATATTCTCTCTCATCCATCAGCTTGACAAGCTCATATTCAATCGAGTCCAGGTAACGGTTCTCTTGCTTATCTACAAAAATAAGATAATAATCCTCCATGCATATATCCACATAGGCTTTTTGATTGGTCAAGGGATAATATTGCTCTGCTTCTACTTCCCGATGGGAAACGATAACGCCTTTAATCCCTTGGTGACGACATATAATCTGATGCTTAAACATCACGCCGGGCAGCTGTTCTGCCACTTTATAGTTCACTTTAGCCACGGCAATAAAATGCCTGAACAAGACAACCAGATTCTCATTGATATCTCCGGCTTTCAGTCTCTCATGGGTAAAAGCTTTCATGATATTTTCATAATCCCTGTATATTTTAGGCTGCGTATCTTTGTTTTTAACAATGTAAGCGTATAGCATCGCTTTATACCATGCACTTAGCTGATTATTATAGTTAAAATAAATCATTACTCCAATCGGCAGCGTTTTAATCGTTTCCCCTTCCAGAGAGTACATATAGTATTCATACAGCCTTGTTAACTTAAGCGAGGACTCAACCCCAAGAGCATACCACTTATGATATTTTGTATCGGTTTTCTCTCCTCTAATCAACAAACTGCAGACAGCAGTTAAGATATCTTTGTGCTCATAAATATCACACTGCTGTATCAAGGTTCTTAACGCCAGCGGATTGAAATTTTTTCCCCGGATGGCCAGTTCGGCATATTGAAAAACGACCTCTCTTTCAATACAATCATTTTTAGTTCCCCAGGTGACCAACTGGGTTTCAAAAGCACCAAATTCCCGCATTAAAGAAGGATCCTTATTAATCACTTTAAGTGCTTCAAAATATAGGATGGGATTCTTACAGCCATTATAGAAAGCCGCCTTTATCATGATGTAGCGTCGGGAATTCTGAATTTTAGGATTCATTTCAAGAAGCATCCATAAAAGCCGCCAATCACCATGATGCTCATAATATGTTTCAATCTTATCCAACGCAAACTTTGTGTAATTGGCATCTTCACGAACCAGTGAAGAAATATACAAAAAGTAGCAATACCAAGACACTGATTTATGACGGATTTCTCTTCCATTAATGCCATCAAGTATTTCCTTGGCATTATCTTTTTCTCCTGAGCGCACCATAAAATGAGCTTCATGCAAGTGGTAAATGATTTCTTTGCTGTTATTTAAACAACAATCCACCGCCTCTCTCGTCTCGCTTCGCCAATTTTCAAAACTGGTCTGTTTCATCTGTAATAAGAGAAAATTCTTAGACATTTCAAAAATGCCCTCTTTTAAAGATTTCCTCTCGGTAACATCATTTCTTTTAAAACCTTTAATACAATTCACGGGAATCTCTATGGTTTGTGAAAATGTCTGTATAACAATCTTGCCATAATTGTTTCCATGTCTAAAATATTCCGGAGCGATAACATATTCCAGTTCATAATAGCTTCCAAGAAAATCCTCTGTCGTTAACTCATTCTTATAAACGCTTAGGAAATCTCCCTCCGTTGATATGGATATCTTCTGGTATCCCCAACCGTCTTTCTCGATAACAATTCTGTCACTATATAATTCCTGTAAATCCATGTGTTCGATTTCATCTCGCGAAACCTTGATATTGATTTTCTTCTTCTTTTTCAACGTACACAAAAATTCTTCCAAAGCCTGATTTTTATTCCTGCTTTGAATCAGATTGTCATAAATATGAGCGTGCTTCTTATTGACTAAAAAGACTCTTTTAAAATGAGATGAACGAAATAACTTTACCGCCTCATGCCAGTTCTCCTGTGCAAGATTAGAAAAACCCGCTAAATCCCGGATATGACCCACACTTGTTTCACAATAGGGCAGGCACACCGTTACCTGAAACGGCACCTCAACCTCGCCGCCATTACTAATGACGCTAAAATGGCCTGTAATTACCTCTCCCGGCTCCAACAGGCTGGAATCAAATTCGTAATTAATTCGATTGTTGGTTCCTATGACGTTGATTTCTTTACACGCCATCAGCTTATTGGATGAAAATATCATCGCCCTTATGTCTGTACTGTTAATACTATCGACATCAAAATAACCGGTAAATATATTTCCTGATTCTACATTAATCTGTATCATCTCTTCAGAAACAACAATTTCCGGCCTTTCATATTCAAATATTCCTTTTGATAATAAATTAATTTTCTCTTTCAAGCCGCTCACCTACACCTTATATCTATATCGTTCTACATAATTATATATTTTTCGTCATATGCTTATAAAGATTATAACACCATATGCATAGGCGGCGCAACTGGGGATTTTGTTCAATTCATGTAACACAAAAGTTGTTGTTCCCATTTACTGGGAAAAAGCCTGACGGTTATCGCCAGGCTTTTCGTTTGTTTCTATAAATTATGCATTTTGTACCAATCTGACATTCTCTCCAATCTGAAGAACGTTGGTTACAAACCTTGGAAGATTAACAGATTGCCGATAAGTCATGACGGTTTTATTCTTTTCCAGGCGGTCACTCATCTGAAGCTCTGTATCAAACAAATCATATCCTTCTATATCGTATGTCGATTTAATAGCTTTATCAAAAACAAAGTAATTATCGCTAATGTTTAATCTGTAAACTTCCCGTTGGTAATCTACGACGACGCCAACTTTGATTTTATTAATGGTCATCTGTAAATACAAATCATATAAAATATGATTGCCATTGTCTTTCATCCAACAAATATCACCGGCCAAAATCGAATCACATTGTTCTCGCGGAATATATGTATAATTCTTATGGATAAGACCTTCCCGATAGCTTTTTTTCTCCAACATGATAAAATCAAGGCTGTTGTCTTTGATGTTGATGGAGTAGATATCGCTGTTATTGTTTCCCTTACCCGAATCATTCAGATAATTAATCTCTCTATTAAAATATATCTTTCTGATCCAAAAATCCTTACCTTCCCGATTGATCATGTTGGCTGAAATCTTCTTTTTAATATTCATAAAATCTATATGATTAATTATATTACTTTCCTCACTATAAACCTCATAGTTCATCGATATAGTTACCTCCTTTTAAGACTTAGCTCCACTGCTTTGTTAATCTCTCACTCACTATTATATTCGGTAACTATGAACTTATGATGTCTATATTTTAAAGATTCTCTTAACTTATCATAAACAATTGGGAAAGTGCTTATCTGACAATAATTTCATGTCTTCCCGGACCATTAGAAATCATTTTAACGGGCACTTCCAGCTCTTTTTCAATGAACTCAATATACTTCCTGCAGTTTAACGGAAGCCGGCTATATTCCGTGATCCCTCTGGTATCTTCTTTCCATCCGGGTAGGTATTCATAAATCGGTTTCGCTTTCTTTAAAAGATTGGTCGTAGGGAAATCCCTGGTAACTTTGCCATCTATTTCATAACCTACACAAACAGGCAGTTCATCTAAATAACCAAGAACATCAATCACTGTAAGTGCCGCCTGGGTTGCCCCCTGCATCCGGCAGCCATATCGGCTTGCCACCGCATCAAACCAGCCCATACGCCTGGCACGTCCTGTCGTTGCGCCATATTCTCCGCCGTCACCGCCACGTTTTCTTAATTCATCGGCTTCTTCACCAAAGATTTCCGATACAAATTCTCCGGCACCTACCGCACTGGAATAAGCTTTGACTACCGCAATAATGTCTTTGATTTCATAACATGGTATGCCGGCACCGATAGCACCATAGGCCGCCAACGTCGAGGAGGAAGTTACCATTGGATAAATACCGAAATCCGTATCCTTCAGAGAACCCAGCTGCCCTTCTAACAATATATCCTTCCCTTCCTTAATCGCATCATGCAGATATAGGGAAACATCACAAACATATGGACGAACCATTTCACGATATTCTATGAGTGTTTTAAATATTTCTTCGGGATTTATCTTCTCTTGATGATATAAATGTTCAACCAAGACATTCTTTGTTTCCAGAACCCGATATACTTTTGCTTTCAATGCTTCTTCATCATCAAACAGTTCGCTTATCTGGAAACCAATTTTAGCATATTTATCAGAATAGAATGGAGCAATGCCTGATTTTGTAGAGCCAAAGGATTGTTTGCCGAGTCTCTCTTCTTCATACTGGTCAAATAAAATATGGTATGGCATCAGAATCTGGGCTCTGTCCGAAACCAACACTTTAGGCTTTGGAACCCCTTTACTCACCAGAGCGTTTATCTCTTCAATCAGATAGGGTATATTCAACGCAACGCCGTTCCCAATAATACTTGTTGTATGACTATAGAATACGCCTGAAGGTAGTAAATGAAGCGCAAACTTACCATAGTTATTGATAATTGTGTGACCTGCATTACTTCCGCCCTGAAATCTGACTATAATATCAGACTTCTCAGCCAACATGTCCGTAATCTTACCTTTACCTTCATCACCCCAGTTTGCTCCAACAATTGCTTTAACCATAAAATCAGCTCCTCATACGTTTTTATTGTAAAGACATACCTTTTTATTTTATTCTAAAAAGATATAAATGTAAATACATATCTAAAAAATCATGATTTATTTTAAAGGATCAGCCTCCTAAGCTCATCAACAGTATTAACAATATACGTAGCTCCTGCTTCCTTTAATTCTTCACGGCCGCCATAACCAAATACCACACCGGCAGAATCGATTCCATGATTAGCCGCACCTTCCACATCATGTTTCCGGTCTCCCACCATCAGCATCTTAGCCGTCTCCTTATCATCAAGAGTATCAATAACCCCTTGTATAACATCACTCTTTTTTGTTCTTCTGCCATCCAGATAACTCCCTACAATAACATCAAAATATTCCATAATATCATAATGCTCAAGAATCTGTTCGGCATATACCGTCGGCTTAGATGTGGCCAAAGCAATAATCTTTCCCTGCTTCTTTACATCTCTAAGTAAAGACTTAATTCCGTCATAAAGCCGATTTTCAAAAATGCCTTTCACGGCAAATCTTTCTCTGTACTTTGCCAGCAATTGTTTAGCCTCTTCCTCGCTGAAACCATAAAACTCTGTAAAAGCATCGGTTAGGGGTGGGCCAATAAACTTTATCAGATCATCTAATCTGACATCATCGACACCAAAAGCATCAAGGGCATACTTAACCGACTTGGTAATCCCCTCTTTAGGATCCGTTAAGGTTCCGTCTAAATCAAATAGAATCGTCTTGTAAAACTTCTCACTCATTAAGACCTCCATATTCAAATTGTTCATTTTCTGCATCCTTAGTATACGTTGTTTTTTTGTATATCGCAATAAAATTATGTTGTACATAGTCATTTCATTTCATCTCACAACGCAAAAAAGGTGTTGAAAAACGACGGCAATCTTGTCACCTTTCAACACCTTCTTAATTAATTAACCTTTAATCTTTTTAAGGGCTTCCGTAAGCTTTGGAACAATGGCATTAACATCTCCGACAATACCCACATCGGCAATATCAAATATTGGTGCGGTATTATTCTTATTAATAGCAATAATCAATTCAGAATCTTCCATCCCGGCCGCATGCTGGATAGCACCCGAAATACCGCAAGCTATATAGACATCAGGACGTACTGTCTTACCTGTCTGACCAACCTGATGGTCTCTGATAATCCATCCGGCATCTACACAGGCTCTGGAGGAAGATATTTCTCCGCCTAATACATCGGCTAATTCTTTCAATGGTGCAAACCCTTCTGAGCCGCCGATACCGCGACCGCCGGATACGAGAATCTTAGCTTCGGTAATATCGGCAACCTTCTTCGTTTCTTTGACAACTTCACGAATTTTCAAATTAACATCACTTTCATTTAATCCGGCATCAAAAACTTCCACTTCACCCGTCTTCGATGTGTCTTTTTCTAAAGCCTTCATCACACCCGGACGTACTGTGGCCATCTGGGGACGATAATCCGGGCAAATAATTGTTGCCATGATGTTTCCGCCAAATGCCGGACGGGTCATCATCAAACCTTTTGTCTCTTCATCAATTTCAAGCTTTGTACAATCGGCGGTAAGGCCGGTATGCACCCTTGCGGAGACTCTTGGAGCCAAGTCTCTGCCGATGGCACTGGCACCAAATAATACAACCTCTGGATTCTTTGCCTTAATGATGGCATACATGGCCTTCGTATAGGGCTCTGTCAAGTACTCGGAAAGCGTCGGATGATCAACAACGATAACCTGATCTGCCCCGTAGTTAAACAGCTCTCTGGCCGTATCTGTTACTTTATCTCCAAGAGCCACCGCAACGACTTTCTGACCTAAGTCTACGGCCAGTTCTTTGGCTTTACCAATTAATTCATAAGCAACCTTTTGGAAGACACCGTCACGCTGCTCTGCGTATACATATACATTCTTACTCATTTCTTCACCTGCTCCCTGTTATATGATATATTTTTCCTGAAGTTTACTGATGATCTTCTCAACCGCTTCATCTGCACTGATGTCCTCATACAAGGTACCTGCTGCCTTAACCGGCTTTGTAAAAGACTTCTTAACTCTGGTTGGTGAACCTTTCAACCCAAGATTCGCCGGGTCTACGTTATCTTTTACATCTTCATAAGCCCATACCTTCACTTCTTTTTCCCGGTAAGCATCATAGATGCCGCCAACGGTCATATATCTGGGTTCGGTTGTTTCGCCTAATGCTGTTAACAATAACGGTGTTTTAGCTTCAATAATATGATAACGGTCTTCAAAATCTCTTTTAACAATTAGTGTATCACCTTCCACATCAACACCTGCCACATAACTGATATGGGGTATCCCAAGATGCTCTGCAATCTGCGGTCCGACCTGTGCCGTATCACCGTCAATGGCCTGCCTTCCGGCAATAATCAAATCATAGGGGTGATTCTTAATTGCTGCTGCAATAGCTGATGAGGTTGCCCATGTATCTGAACCGGCAAACTCACGTCCCGATAGCAAAACCGCATCATCACAGCCCATAGCCAAAGCTTCACGCATAGCTACATCTGCCTGCATCGGTCCCATAGACAAAACCGTTACTTTAGCGCCTGTCTTCTCTTTTAATTGTAGTGCAATCTCAATCCCTGCCTTATCATCTGGATTGATAATGCTTGGTACGCCGTCCCTGATCAGTGTTCCAGTCTTTGGATCCAACTTTACCTCAGTTGTGTCCGGCACTTGCTTAACGCACACTAATATATTCTTCATCGTCAATTTCTCCTTTTAAAAATCCTAGTTTACTCCAAGGTTTGCTGAGATTACCATCCGCTGCACTTCTGAAGTGCCTTCGTAAATCTCTGTAATCTTCGCATCACGCATCATCCGCTCAACCGGGTATTCTCTTGTATATCCGTAACCGCCAAATAGCTGGACAGCCTTCGTTGTTACTGCCATAGCTGCATCAGCCGCAAATAATTTAGCCATCGCCGCATCCATTGTATAAGGCTGCTTGGCTTCCTTTTTACAAGCTGCTTTATATACAAGAAGTTTAGCCGCTTCCATCTGCGTATGCATATCGGCTAATTGGAACTGGGTATTTTGGAACTGAGAAATACGTCTGCCAAACTGAGTTCTTTCTTTGGTGTACTTAACGGCTTCTTCAACGGCACCTTCGCCAAGACCTAATGCCTGGGCCGCGATACCGATACGTCCGCCATCTAATGTCTTCATGGCAATACCAAAACCCCTGCCTTCTGCACCAAGAAGATTCTCTTTAGGTACGATGCAGTTCTCCATAATCAATTCACAGGTGGAAGAACCTTTGATACCCATCTTCTTCTCATGCTTTCCTACAGAAAATCCAGGGAAGTCCCTTTCCACGATAAATGCTGAAATACCACGGGTTCCTTTAGACTTATCAGTCATTGCAAGAATGATAAAAATATCAGCATAGCCGGCATTGGTAATGAATATTTTACTGCCATTGAGGACATAATGATCCCCTTCTAAAACCGCCTTCGTCTGCTGTCCTGATGCATCAGTACCGGCACCCGGCTCAGTGAGACCAAAGGCACCAAGTTTTTCACCTTTTGCAAGAGGAATTAAATATTTTTGTTTCTGCGCTTCGGTGCCGTTCTCATAAATGGGCGCACCGCAAAGCGAAGTGTGAGCCGACACAATAACACCTGTTGTCCCACAAACTTTAGATAATTCTTCAACACACATGGCATAACCCAAGACATCTCCGCCTTGTCCGCCGTATTCTTTCGGAAAAGGAATACCCATCATTCCATTCTTTGCCATCTTCTTTACTGTTTCAACGGGAAAGCGTTCTTCCTCATCAACCTCTTCTGCCAAAGGCTTTACTTCATTTTCTGCAAAGCTGCGATACATCTCTTGTAATAAAAGATGTTCTTTAGACAAATTAAAATCCATCATTAATTATCCTCCTTAAATCCACCGGTTCATCTTCGGCTATTTTGTGTAATCGTAAAATCCAATGCCTGTTTTTCTGCCAAGGTTTCCGCCGCGAACCATCTGTCTTAATAACCCTGCAGGCCTATATTTAGAGTCACATGTTTCTGTATAGAAAGTCTCCATGATATGCAGACAGGTATCCAGTCCGATCAAATCAGCTAAGGCTAATGGTCCCATCGGATGATTGCAGCCTAACTTCATCGCCTTATCAATATCTTCCACAGTAGCCAGACCATCTTCTAATACGACAACAGCTTCATTAATCATCATGATTAAAATCTTGTTAACAACGAATCCGGGACCTTCTTTAACTTCTATAGGATCTTTACCTATAGCTAAAGATAAATCATAGATTGTCTTGAATGTCTCCTCCGAAGTATGTAAGCCACGAATAACCTCAACAAGCTTCATCACTGTTGCCGGATTGAAGAAATGCATCCCGATAAATTTATCAGCTCTCTTGGTTGCCGAAGCAATTTCTGTAATGGAGATAGAAGATGTATTCGTTGCAAAAATACACTCCGGTTTACAGATTGCATCCAGTTGGGCAAACAAGTCCTTCTTAACCTCGACATTTTCCACAATGGCTTCGATAATTAAATCAGCATCCTTTGCCGGCGCTAATTCAGTTGTCGTTGAAACCTTTGATAAGATGTCTGATTTGGTAGTCTCATCCAGTTTACCCTTACTGACTAAGCGGTCTAATCCCTTACTTAATTTAGCCATAGATTTTTCTAAGATTCCATCTGAAATATCTCTGAATATGACTTCACTTCCTGCCTTTGCAAATACATGTCCGATATCAAGTCCCATCTGACCTGCGCCGATAATAAAAACTTTTTTCATGATTGGCTCCTCCTAAAATTATTTATTTTTGAATTTTTCTAATTTTCTTTTTTCAACAAACGCTGTCATAGCGTCTTTTTGATCCTCTGTTGCAAAACATAATCCGAAAGCTTCAGCTTCAAAGGCGGCACCGGTATTCATGTCTGTCTGTAAACCTCTGTTAATGCAGGCCTTGGACTGTCTTACGGCTATCTGTGCATTCTTTGCAATGTCGCCTGCCATGGCCATGACCTCATCCATAAGGGCATCCACAGAAACCACTTTGTTGACCAGGCCTATTTTCTCTGCTTCTTCGGCACCAATAATTTTGGCCGTTAATATCAATTCTTTAGCTTTAGCGGCTCCCACTATGCGGGCAAGACGCTGGGTTCCACCAAATCCCGGGGTGATTCCCAAACCAACCTCAGGCTGGCCAAACTTTGCTTTCTCACTGGCAATACGGATATCACAGCTCATTGCCAACTCATTCCCTCCACCTAGAGCAAAACCATTGATGGCGGCAATAACCGGCTTGACGGAATTCTCAATTCTTAAAAATACGTCATTCCCATAAACACCGAATGCTTTACCCTGGACAGCGCCGAAATCTTTCATTTGAGAGATATCCGCACCGGCTACAAAGGCTTTACCGGCACCGGTAATGACAATGACGTAAACATCTTCGTCTGCATCTAATTGGGTGAACGCATCATTTAAGTCGCGAAGCACCTCATCATTCAATGCATTCAAGGCCTGAGGTTTATTAATCGTTAAAACACCAACATTTTCCTTAATATCAGTCAGAACATTTGACATTTTTTTAACTTCCTTTCTTTTCATTTTAATTTCCTAATATTTTTATATTACCGCATAAAATTAGATAAGTAAAGATATAGCTCATAATTATTATACATTGTTTTTATAAAAAAACAAGTAAAATCTTAGTATCGCCAAAACTGTAGACGTAAAGACGATTTTAGCGAAAAAATCTTGTTAATTAATTATCAATTATTTCGATAAAACTCCATTTTCAACTTGATTGACAGTAAAAATCAGGTAAATGACTTTCGCCCACTGGCGTCTTTAAGACCCATTTTTTCTCGATATTTGGCCACTGTCCGTCTGGATATGGTGATTCCCTGTTCATTTAATAACTCTGTTATCATTCTGTCACTGTATGGCTTTTGCTTATTTTCCCGGTCAATGAATGCCTGCATCCTGGTTTTAATTTCCTCCGGTGTAACCTTATCACCTGACCCCTTAAATTCAATTCCTTTTGAAAAGAAATAGTTCATTGGATAAACGCCCCACGAACATTGCACATACTTGTCCCGTACGGCACGGCTGACCGTTGATTCATGAATCCCAACGACTGCTGCGATATCTGACAGCTTCATAGGCTTTATATTTCCGGGGCCTTTAGCAAAAAAAGCTTCCTGATGGTCAATAATCGCCTTGGTTACATGAAGGAGCGTATTATTTCTTTGGGAAATGCAATTAAGCACCCATTCTGCCTGCTTTACCTTATCAGTAACATAAGTTTTGGCTTCTTCTGGCGAATCATCTTTAAGAATCTTAAGATAATAGTCATTGATGGTTATCTTTGGGTAAGTGTATTCGTTTAATAATATTTCATAATATCCGCTTAACTTTACAATCGTCACATCAGGCGTAATATACTTTAAATGTTCTCTTGAACTAAAACAGTTCCCCGGCTTCGGATTTAATAACTTAATCGTCTCACAAGCTTCAAGAACTTCCTCTACGGAAACTTTAAGCTTCTTCGCGATAATATGTAATTGGTTCTTCCCGACTAGCTCCAGATAATCTGCAATAATCTTCCTTGCCAGTAAATCATTTGATTTCAAACGATCCAGCTGGATCAGCAAACACTCCTGCAGGTTGCGGGCACAAACTCCTGCCGGATCCAATCCCTGCAGCATTTTCAAAAGTGACTCGGCATCTTCCATTGATAAGGAAAACCGGATACATATATCCTCAAGACTGTCCCCTAAATATCCCTTGGAATCCAAACAGTGTATCATATAATCAACAACTTCATATTCCGGTACCGTAAAATCGGCAATGACTAATTGAGAATACAAATATTCCGCCAAATCCTCGCCAAGATTTTCACTGAAATTCCACTTGTCTTTCTGCTCTCCATCATCATTATACTCTTGTGAGTAATAGACACGGTTTTGCTCATCGCTGGACTTCAACCATTCCAGCTTCTTCCTGATATCATACTCTTTATCCGGGACTTGGTAGTCATCTTCGATGTCAATTACCGGATTCTCAACTGCAAGTTCTTTAATATAAACATCTAATTCCTGTGAACTCATCTGTAAGATTTCTGTCGATTGTATCATCCGCTGAGATAACGCAAGATTTTGCGACATTTCCATCTTTAATTCCATTTGCCTCTATCCTTTTCTGTTATATTCTGTTTTTATTATACACCAGATTGATGTTTTTTTCACCCTAAAACATTTAAAACAATTTTACTTTATTAACTAAGGGTAGACTTTTTCTATATACATATTATATAATTTAACCATCATACAAATTATATGGGAGATGTTCAATATGGAGATTTCAAAAAGATTATTCGGAAAAACAAAAGATGATTTAGATGTTTATGCCTATACCTTGAAAAATAATCAGGGGAATTGTATCACTTTCCTCAATTATGGCGCAACAGTCCAATCCATTGTCATTAAAGATGCTTCCGGTACCGACAGAGATATATGCCTTGGATATAATACAGTAAGTGACTATGAAAGTAATGACGGATATTTAGGTGCCTGTATTGGTCGGGTAGGGAACCGTATTGGTAAAGGGCAATTTATTTTAAACGGTGTCTCTTATCAGTTGGCACTTAATGATGGCGAAAATCATTTGCACGGCGGTATCAAAGGCTTTGATAAACATATTTTCGATGTGGCGATATCTGGCGATTCCATCACTTTTTCAAGACTTTCCCTTGATAGTGAAGAGAATTATCCGGGAAATCTAAAGATTGCCGTTTCCTATACATTCGATGACGATAATCAATTCATTCTGGATTACCACGCTGTGAGTGATCAAGATACGATTATTAATCTCACGAACCATACATACTTTAATTTATCCGGTGAAAACGACGGAGATATTACAGACCATTTATTACAATTGTATGCGGCTTCATTGACGGCAAATGATAAGACCTGTCTCCCCACCGGTGAGATTTGGCCTGTTGAAAATTCCGCATTCGACTTTAGAAGGCCTAAAGCAATTGGTAAAGACATCAATTGTAATGATCAGCAACTAATTAATGCCGGCGGTTATGATCATAATTTCGTTCTTGATGGTCAAGGTATGCGGCAAATTGCTGTCGTTTCATCGCCAAAGACAGGTTTAGCCATGGAAGTTTATACAGATAAACCAGGGGTTCAGTTTTATAGCGGTAACTTCTTAACAGGACAAACCGGCAAATCAGGTGTTCCCTATGTAAAACGTTCCGGGTTCTGCCTTGAAACACAATATTTCCCCAATGCCATGGCCTGCAAGGACTTTCCCTCTCCTATTTTAAGAGCCGGTGAAGAATACCATTTCACGACAGTTTATAAGTTCAAGAACTAGTGGAACCCCCTTCGATAGATGAAAGGACCGCCGCATTCCCACAGGAATCAAAGCGGTCCTTATACTCATCACTTCATATTTGATTAGCAAATATTTCTTAATGCTTCTGCCAAATCCCTGAGACCTTCCTCGGCAATACAAAGCCCTTTTTCAAGCAATGCCAAGCCTTCACGGATACAGCCTTCTTCAATAGCCTCTAGCCCTCTGCACAGTACCTCAATGCTTTTCTCAATGCTGCAAATAGCTTCATCAACCAGACGTTTCGTTTTACATCCAACTTCAATACAACCATTGTCGAATTTTGAAATCAGGCTTTCGGCAGCTTTTTCAAGATTGCAGATGCCCATTTTAATACATTGCAAGCCTTCACAAAGGCAGCCTCTTGAAACCTGAGATATTCCGCCTCTTATGTCTTTAATTCCACACCTTGCAATCTGAAAATCAAACTCCAGCTCCCTACATGCATCTTTGTCACTATCTCTAAACCTTGAACAATCATTTCTGCAATTATCTCTGTCTCTTCCTCTATCATTGCAACCACAATTACAGTTATTTCTACGGTCATCTCCAAATTGATTATTACACATAATTTACACTCCTTTATATTTTACCTTGATTATTGGTATACTATAATATATACAGGAGATAACAATATGTGCCATTTTTTCTTTTAGTTTGACAAAATATTTAATCTTTAATCGGATGAATATGTCCCAAATGAGAACATATCTTTATAAGATTCGGCAATCTCACTTGAAAGTTCAAATATCTTTCTTCGCATTGCTTCCGGCTCCAGACAAACACATTTATTTCCAAAACTCATTAGATAGCGGCAGGCTAAATCATCTATCGGCATATAGACGCTCACAATATAACAATCTGCTCCATCAGGTATTAGACATTCTTCGCCAAAACGGGATATTATATCATCCCGGATTTCCTCGTGTATCCGCAATTTGACCGGAACTAAAGTCATATCATTAAACTGGGGATCATCCATTTTTTCATTGGGAAACTTACGTAGTTCAAAATGATGCTCTAAAATACAGATGTTTTGCATTCGCAAGATTTTAAAAGTCCGGAAATCCCGACGTACCCTACAGTATCCCTGAATATACCAGTCTTCCCCTTTAAGTAATAAACGATAAGGTTCTATCTCCCGGCTGCTTTCCCGCCCCCTGATATCCCGATAGTGAAAATGCAGAAGAAATTGATGTTCCATGGCAGATTTGATTGTTTCGATTTTATTGAACAGGTTTCCGGCATGTAACCATGGTAATACGTCTATTTTGATTTGGTTTGCACGAAAATCCAATTCCTCCTGCTTCTCAGGCGAAACCATTCCTTTGACTTTCGCAAGTGTTCCTATAATTTCCTGACCTGGCAAATTGCTCCTGATACTAGCAAGAGCCATAAGTAAGGTTGCAATGTCCGAAGTGGAAAAAAGACGTTTTTCAACTTTATACGTTTTCAAAATACTGACGCCGCCTCCCGGTCCGGATACGGCTACAATAGGAATACCCGCCTGGTTGATGGAATCTAAGTCCCGATAAATCGTGCGTGATGAGACTTCAAATGTCTTCGCTAATTCATCAGCACTCATTTTATCACGTTCTAATAATATCATAATAATTGCTATAAGCCTGTCTACCTTCATCAAAACTCCTATCTGCCTGCGTTGGCATATCGCTGTCTAACATTTATTTTTAATATAGCATAAATCCTTGACATACAGATGTCAAGAATATTGTGGTACAATTTTAGAAAAATGTAAAGGAGCAATTGAAGATGAACGAAATTATGAAGAAAGCAACAGAAACACTTTGGGAAACAATCGGACAAGATAAAATAATGGTACTCGCTACCAGAAATGGCGATGGCGTTGCCGCTCGCACAGTAAACGTCTATACTTATGACGGAAGTTTTTATTTTGTGACAGAAGCTAACTCAAATAAGTATGCACAAATCAGCCAGAATGCCAATGTGGCTTTGAGTGTTGACGTCATCCAGATTACAGGTCATGCTACACTATTAGAACACCCCGCAAGCGCGGAAAACAAACCGTTTGTCAATGCCATAGAAAAGCAGTTACCGCAACAATTTGCCCGCTATGCTTCGGTAGAAGTTATGCGGTTAATCAAGATAACACCAATCCAAGCTAGTTTCCTTTCAATGGAAACGGGCAAGGGGTATGCTATCAATTTTAAAGAAAATACAGCTGTCCCGATTCAACATGAAACGTAGATAAATCTAAAATGGGTGATTGGGAAATATAATTAATTACCAATTATATCGTTTTTATGCTTTGTATTTATCTTAGGTGCATAATCCACGAGATTAGGACAAGCTCCACCTGCTATCGCCCAAAGATAGAGACTTGCTGCTGTGGCATAGGGTGCATATCGCCGCTTATATTTTTCGAAAAGTTTAGGCGTGATTTTACGGTGATGATATAACATCCGCACGCCACGGTGAATGGCTAAATCATTCCAACTCAATACATTGGGACGTCCCATAGAAAAGATCAAGAGCATTTGGGCGGTCCAAACACCCATCCCTTTTATTTGACTGAGCTGCCGGCAAACTTCTTCATCCGGTAAAGTATGTAATTCCATTAAATCCAGACTGCCGCTTTGCACTGAATCAGCAATATTTTTAATATACATTGATTTTCTCATAGATATACCACAACTTTGCAACGCTTCCGCTGACATTGCCCCTACGGTTTCCGGGGTTAACGGTGATAACTTGTCCTGGATTCGATTCCATATGGTCACCTGTGCTTTTGTAGATATCTGCTGCCCTACGATTGCATTAATTAGAGCCATAAACATATCTGGGATAACTTCACGCTTGATATATCCAATTTCATCTATTGCCGCTCCAAGTATCGGGTCGCGGGATTGAAGCCACTGTATTTCTTTCTCTCCATATTCAAAGTATTGTCTATCAGCCATAGCACCTCTCCAAATCCAGTAAATATTGTTTTGTCGAAAGCCCTCCCCCATATCCAATCAAGCTTCCGTTCTGTCCTATGACCCGATGACAGGGAACGATAATTGCAATGGGATTTCGATTGTTGGCCATGCCTACAGCCCGGCTTGCTTTAGGATTCCCAACCACCATGGCTATATCCTTATAACTGCAAGTTTCACCATAAGAGATACCTAGTAATGCTTGCCATACTGATTTTTGGAAGTCTGTGCCCTGTAAGGTTAAAGGTAGATTAAATACCTTTCGTTTCCCGTCAAAGTATTCAAAGAGCTGCTCTGCCGCTTTTTGAATCAGTGGGGTTTCCTCTGCTTTAATATCTGCAAGGGATTTGTCGCCAGCAAAAAATACTTGGGATATAGCACCGCTTTCTTCCTCAATCCCGATTGTACCGACAGGATATTCATAAAACCATATACTCTTCATCTTCTCACTCCTCTTATCGTATAGAATCAACCTATATTGAATAATAGGCTTGCTAAGTTGCTTCTAAATTATACCTCTTTATGAGCAAAAGGAAAAGAGTTAACTGTTTTAGGAGATCAGTTATTGGCAATCTACCATTGCAGCAGAGAAAAACATCAGAAAATCAGAAAAAATTAGCCTTGACAAATAAAAATAATATTGGTAATATGTAGAAGTCGGTCAGCTAAAGTGCGTAGAATCTCGAAAGATTCTACGCACTTTTTATGCCATGACGTAGTTTTCAGGTAGCTTTTCTCAGATAAAGACTCCAAAATTTTATTCTGAAAGAAGCGAGGTATAAAAAAATGGAACAAACACAGCAGCAAGGCAGCTATCTTATTACGGAACGCATACGCAAACTTCTACCTAAATTTACCATTCCATGCGTAATATCCCTAATTATCTCATGCCTTTACAACATCGTTGACCAGATTTTTGTCGGCAACGGCATCGGCTATTTAGGAAACGCGGCAACAGGAATCATCTTCCCTATTACTGTCATCGGATGGGGCGCTTCCCTTTTATTTGGTGATGGGGCGGCTGCCGCTCTCAGCCTGTCACAGGGACGTGGAGATACAAAAAATACAGGCAAAGTCATCGCCAATAGTATCTTGTTTTCCTTTTTGTCGGGTATTTTGATTATATTGGTTTGCTATCTCGGCGGGGATAGTCTCCTGTATGCCCTCGGTTCGACAGACACTACAATCGGCTTAACCCGCGATTATGGAAACATAATCTTTATCATGATTCCATTGGCTTTGGTGCAAAATACGCTGGCTGCCATTATCCGGGCGGATGGCAGTCCCCACTATGCCATGATTACAATGGCTGTAGGTGCTATCCTGAACATTATTTTTGACCCCATTACTATTTTTGTATGGGGATGGGGGATCAAGGGCGCCGCTTACGCAACGATTTTTGGCCAGTTTATCAGTTTTATCTTGTGTGCGCTATATCTTCGCCGGAGCAAAACTTTCCGTATCCGCTTATTGGACTTCAAACCGAATTGGAGGGCTATCAAATCAGTTATTCCTTTGGGTGGTTCCAGTTTTCTCACGCAGATTTCCATCGTTATCGTGACGGTCGTAAATAACAAGTTGCTGGTATCCTACGGTGCAATGTCCGAGTACGGCGCAGATATTCCTTTAGCCGCCTTTGTTGTTATTATGAAGCTGTTTCAAATCGTGCTAAGCATCGCCATTGGGATTGCTGCCGGCGCACAGCCAATTATTGGATTCAACTACGGGGCCGGGCAGTATGACCGAGTGAAACAGACTTTTAAATATGTCATCTTATGGACGTTCATCACAAGCGCCATTGCTACGGTTTTGTTCCAGGGAATACCCCATGTGTTTATCCAGTTATTCGGCGCAGATGGAGAACTCTATACGGCCTTTGCAATCAGATGTCTACGCATTTACTTATCTCTAATCATTCTAACCTGTATTCAAAAAGCATGTGCCATTTTCTTGCAATCTATCGGCAAGGCGGCTGCGGCAATCCCTCTATCAATTATCCGGGATGTCGTTTTTCTGATTGCTTTTTCGTTAATTATTCCGGCATATATCGGAGTTACCGGCATTTTCTGGGCAGCGCCTGCGGCGGATATTTTAGCGATAGTCATTACAGCGATTGTCCTGCTTCGGGTGTGGAAACAGCTTGATTCTGCGAAAACAAAAGACGCGCATGTGACTGAGGCGGCAACACTTAAGCCTTCCCAAAAAGGCATAATCATTACAATCGCCCGTGAACATGGCTCTGCCGGAAAATATATCGGTCAGCTTATCGCGGAAAAATTGGATATTCCCTGCTACTATAAGGAAATGACCGCCCTTGCTGCACAGGAAAGCGGCCTCTCTAAGGAGTTTATATCCGACATCAATGCCAATTCTCCGGCTGTCATGCACGAATTATATTTGAGTACCACAGTAGTCGGGCAGGCCATTATCGCACAGGAGAAAATTATCCGGAAGATTGCGAATAATGGTTCTTGTGTGATCGTGGGGCGCGCCGCCGACTATGTATTGCGTGATTGTGAGGATGTCATCCGTATTTTCATTCATGCACCGGAAGCGTACAGAGTAAAAAAAGTGATGGAAATGTACGGCGATACCAAGCAGGAGGGTAAAAAGAAGATTGTGCGCTCCGATGCGGCACGCGCTGCCTATTATAAAAATATTTCGGGTTCAGAATGGGGAAATGTACGGCAATACGATTTGTGTATTGACAGTTCAATCGGAGTAGAAAATACAGTAAATACGATTTGTGATTATGTAAAAAACAGAAAACAGTTTGTGGCGTCACAATCTGCATAACTTCAACATAACCTCTCAAGACAGGGCGGCGGGATAAGTTGATAGACCCGCCGCATAGGTTTTCTTTTTTTATCAAAAAATATCTAATTTTCAAATGTCATTAGTTCGCCGCTTTTAATGGGGGTTTTATTAAAATCATAGTCTTTAGGCTTACCAAGAAAGTGATAGGTTATTGCCCGTACATTTGCAGCGTGAGTAACGACTAATACATTTTTCCCTTTGTATTCATCCTTAACCATATCACAGAAATCAAAGTTTCGTTTCATAAAGGCAGCCATCGTCTCAGTACCTTTATCCCCAGTGATAGCTGCCTGCCAAAGCTGTTTCATCATTTCCGCAGTCTCCTCTTTTCCCTCAAACTCGCCGCAGATTATTTCTTTAAGTCTATCATCAAACACAATCGAACTATTGTAGATGATTTCGCAGGTCTGCTTGGTTCGTTTTTGAGGGCTGCAAAAACAAGCGTTAAACTTGACGTCCTTTAAGTTTTCAGCTTGTAATTCCGATTGTTCTATTCCTGTTTGATTCAAAAAGGTCTCTGTACTACCGTTACATCTTCTGAATAAATTCCAGTCGGTTTGACCTTGCCGGACGAGGTATATCATAATTATTTATCCTCCAAAAACATAATACTGTTCGCCCACCTTGCCACTCACCCAAAACAGCGAAAACTTCTCCGTCCGCTGCGCCTATTTAAACTGCCAAGGGGCTTTCATTTACTCGAAATCAAGTTCATCTTTTTCATCTTCACCTTCGACATACTCAAGAATATCGCCAGGTTGACATTTTAGAGCTTTACAGATAGCGTCTAATGTGGAAAAGCGAATAGCCTTTACTTTTCCTGTTTTTAAGTAGGACAGATTTACATTTGATATTCCGACCTTTACTTACATTATTGAACACGCGACTTAAAAACCAAAAACAAATTATTAACGGTATAACATTGGTAACATACATGGCGACATTTTTCAAATGCCGCCATACTCTATATCTCACAATTATTCATTTACAAATTCTTTAACCTTCGTATAAATCCCCTGAGCATCTAAACCATATTTTTCAATCAATTTAACGGCCGGTCCGGATTCACCGTAGACATCATTGACGCCAATTTTCAATACTTTAGTTGGCGCTTTTGTACTTAACGCATCACAAACCGCACTTCCCAAACCACCGATAATCGAGTGTTCTTCCACCGTCACCACCTTACCGGTTTTCTTTGCCGCGGTCACAATCAAATCTTCATCAAGTGGTTTGATTGTATGAATATTAATAACCCCGGCCGAAACCCCGGCCGTTTCTAGTTTTTTAGCAGCTTCTAAGGCTTCATTGACACAAAGCCCTGTGGCAACAATGGTTACATCAGTTCCTTCTTTTAACACAATCCCTTTCCCAATTTCAAACTTGTAGCTTTCATTATCATTGAGAACCGGCACTGCAAGGCGTCCAAATCTTAAATATACCGGTCCCTGATGCTCATACGCTGCTTGTACAGCCGCTTTGGCTTCCACATCATCAGACGGATTGATGATAACCATACCCGGTATTGTACGCATCAGCGCAATATCTTCATTGCATTGATGCGTCGCTCCATCTTCACCTACGGAAATCCCTGCATGGGTTGCTCCTATTTTAACATTTAATTTAGGATAACCAATGCTGTTTCTTACCTGCTCAAATGCTCTCCCTGCTGCAAACATTGCAAACGTACTGGCAAAAGGAACTTTTCCCGTAGCCGCAAGCCCTGCTGCAATTCCCATCATATTACATTCTGCAATGCCACAGTCAATGTGCCTATCAGGAAATGCTTTCTTAAATATTCCGGTTTTCGTAGCCGCCGCCAAATCAGCATCCAGTACAACTAAATCAGCCTGCTTTTCACCTAAGCCAACAAGTGCATTACCATAGCTTTCCCTCGTTGCAATCTTCTTTATTTCTGACATAATGCGGCACCTACCTTTTCTAAATCTTCCATAGCAGTTTTATATTGTTCATCGTTAGGAGCGGCGCCATGCCAGCCGGCCTGATTCTCCATAAAGGAAACATCCTTTCCTTTAACACTCCTGGTAATAATCGCTGTAGGCATACCCTTGGTTTCTCTTGCTTCCTTAAATGCCGCTGCTAATTGGTCAAAATCGTGAGCATCAATATTGATGACATGGAAATTGAAGGCAGCAAACTTTTTGTCTATGGGATAAGGAGAGCATACATCATCAATTTTTCCATCAATCTGAAGACCATTATTATCGATAATCACAACAAGATTGTCCAATCCTTTGGCGCCGGCAAACATAGCCGCTTCCCAAACTTGCCCCTCCTGAATTTCGCCGTCACCCAGTAAAGTATATGTACGATAATCCTCGCCACTAATCTTAGCCGAAAGAGCCATACCTACCGCTGCTGAAATCCCTTGTCCTAAAGAACCACTGGACATATCAACACCTGGAATATGTTTCATATCAGGATGCCCCTGTAAATAGGAACCGACATGGCGTAAGGTTTTAAGGTCTGCTACCGGAAAATAGCCCCGGTTAGCCAAGGTGGAATAAAGACCGGGAGCCACATGGCCTTTTGAAAGCACAAAGCGGTCTCTGTCTGCTTTATCCGGATTCTTAGGATCTATATTCATCTCTTCAAAATAAAGATACGTAAATATATCTGCGGCTGACAAGGAGCCTCCGGGATGGCCTGACTTGGCATGATAGACCGCCGTAACGATACCTTTACGGATATTGTTGGCTGTTTTTTGAAGTTCTTGCTTATTCATTCTCTTACCACCTAGTATAATAATGGTGTAGTCAATAAGACTACTTGGTTAACAAGTTTCTATATCAGATAATAGAAGAAGGGGTTCTCCCTTCATCAGATATTATCATA
>Ga0153994_1000120_pt1 | contig 33359 bp, 31 predicted proteins | sample TSNC078MetaG_FD_104735 | JGI IMG/M metagenome (GOLD analysis project Ga0153994, IMG submission 104735) | Attine ant fungus gardens microbial communities from North Carolina, USA - TSNC078 MetaG | ecosystem: Host-associated > Fungi > Mycelium > Unclassified | place: USA: North Carolina, Lumber...
GACGGACTGAGGACGGGCACGGCGATCGAGCGGAGCCCGAGCTCCAGTTCCTGGTCGACGGACGCCCAGCCGTCGCGGGCGACGGCGGCGATGGCTTCCTGGAGGGCAGACGGGTCCGTCGTGGTGTTCGGCGTCAGCTGCCGAAGGTCGCTGCTCGCGAGCACGGCGCCGACCCTGGCGTCGCCGAGTCCGGCGAGCAGGACGCGCCCCATCGACGTCGCATACGCGGGGAAGCGCGTCCCGACGGCGATGCCGACCGACATGATCCTGCGGGTGTGCACGCGAGCGACGTAGACGATGTCCGTGCCGTCGAGCACCGCCATCGACACAGACTCCCCCAGCTCGGCGGACAGCTCCTCCAGCACGGGGCGGGCGAGCTGCGGCAGCGACTGACCGGAGAGGAACGCGTAACCGAGCTCCAGCACCCTGGCCGTCAGCTCGAACTCGCGGCCGTCCGTGCGCAGGTAGCCGAGGTCGAGCAGGGTGAGCAGGAAGCGCCTCGCCGCCGCTCGGCTCATTCCGGTCTTCCGCGCGACCTCGCTCAGCGTCATTTTCGGCTCGTCGGCGTCGAAGGCGCGGATCACCGCCAGCCCGCGGGCGAGCGACTGCACGAAGTGGTCGTCGCCGCTCTCGGCCGGCTTCTCCGCCCGCTGCTCCGCGAGTTCCGTCGCGAGTTCCGTCGCGTGCTCCGCCGACTGCTCCGCCTGCGCCACATCCGCCCCTTCCGCGCCGGTCTTCTCGGCTCGGCCCCGCTCGCTCAGCCGCCGGAGAGTCCTGGCGCGACGTCGAGCGGGACATCGAGCCTCGATTGTAGTTCAGCGACGGTGATGCCGAAGGTGTCCGTGACCGTGACCCGCCCGTACTCGATGTCGAAGACGGCCACGTCCGTGTACACCCGGCTCACGCATCCGATGCCCGTGACGGGGTAGTCGCAGACCGGCACCAGCTTGCTCTTCCCGTCTTTGCCGAACAGCGTCATCATGACGAAGATCCGCTTGGCGCCGGTCGCCAGGTCCATCGCTCCGCCCACGGCGGGGATGGCGTCCGGCTCTCCTGTGTGCCAGTTCGCCAGGTCTCCCGATGCCGACACCTGGAAGGCGCCGAGCACGCACACGTCGAGGTGGCCGCCGCGCATGATCGCGAACGAGTCGGCGTGGTGGAAGTACGCCGCCCCTGGAAGCTCGGTGACCGGGATCTTTCCCGCGTTGATCAGGTCGTCGTCGATCTCGTCCCCGATCGCCTGTCTGCCCATGCCGAGCATCCCGTTCTCGGTGTGCAGGATCACGTTCTGGTCGGGGAGGAAGTAGTCGGAGACGAGCGTCGGCTGACCGATGCCGAGGTTGACGAACGACCCGGCGGGGATGTCCGAGGCGACGCGCTGCGCCAGCTCCTCCCTGGACAATGGTGCGTTCCGTTGTGCGCTCACAGCGTCTCCTTCCCAGCGCCGAGGTCGACGACCGTGCTGACGAAGATGCTCGGCGTCACGACGTTCTCCGGGTCGAGCTCGCCTGTCGGCACCACGCTGCCGACCTGCGCGATCGTCGCGGCGGCTGCCGTGGCCATGATCGGTCCGAAGTTCCGCGCGGTCTTGCGGTAGACGAGGTTGCCCTGCCGGTCGGCCGTGTGCGCCGCGATGAGCGCGGCGTCGCCGTGGATGGGCAGCTCGAACACCTGACCGACGCCGCCGAGCACTCTGGTCTCCTTGCCGACGGCGAGCATCGTGCCGTAGCCGGTCGGGGTGAAGAACCCGCCGATGCCGGCGCCGGCCGCCCGGATGCGCTCGGCCAGGTTGCCCTGCGGCACCAGCTCCAGCTCGATCCGGCCGGCGCGGTACTCCTCGTCGAAGCGGTGCGAGTCGGACTGCCGAGGGAACGAGCAGATGATCCTGCGCACGCGACGCGCGCCGATCAGGGCTGCGAGTCCTTCATCGCCGTTGCCCGCGTTGTTGTTGACGACCGTGAGCTCTGTTGCGCCGTGCTCCAGGAGCGCGGCGATCAGCTCCACGGGCTGCCCGGCCTTTCCGAACCCGCCGATCAGCACGGTCGCGCCGTCCTGGATGCCGGATACGGCCTCCAGCGCGCTGTCGGTGATGGTCGTCATGCCGCTCCTCCCTGCGCCGTGCCGTGGACGTTCTCGAGCACGATCGCGAGCCCCTGGCCGACCCCGATGCAGAGCGTGGCAACACCCCAGCGCTGATTCTCGGCCACGAGCCGCGCGGCCAGCGTGCCGAGCAGGCGCGCACCCGTCGCCCCCAGCGGGTGACCGATCGCGATGGCGCCTCCCCAAGCGTTGACGATGTCGAGGTCGACCGGCCACGCATCCAGGCAGGCGAGCGACTGAGCGGCGAACGCCTCGTTCAGCTCGACCGCGCCCACCTGATCCCAGGTGATGCCCGCCCTGCCGAGCGCGCGGTTCGCCGCCTCCACCGGGGCGAAGCCGAAGAGCTGCGGCTCGTTCGCCCACGCGCCGCGCCCCGCGATGCGGGCGAGCGGCGCGCGGCCGAGCGTGTCCGCCGCCGTCTCTGAGCCGAGGAACAGCGCCCCGGCGCCGTCGTTGAGGGGAGACGCATTGCCCGCCGTCACCGTACCGCCGGCCGGAGTGTCGCCGACCGGCCGGAAGACGGTCTTCAGCCCGGCGAGCACCTCCGCGGTGCTTCCCGGCCGGATGCTCTCGTCCCTGTCCAGCGCCGCGCCGTCCAGCGCCAGCGTGTGGTCGTCGTATCGTCCTGCCCCCCACGCCTCGTCTGCGAGCCTGTGGGAGCGAGCGGCGAACGCATCCTGCCGCTCCCTGCTGATTCCGAAGCGCTCGCGCAGGATCTCCGTCGCCTCGCCGAGCGAGACGGTCCACTCCCCCGGCATCGCCGGGTTCACCAGCCGCCAGCCGAGGGTCGTGGATGCGAGGTTCAGGTCGCCTGCCGGATACGGCCGCTCCGTCTTCGGCAGCACCCACGGCGCCCGCGTCATGGACTCGACGCCCCCGACGAGCAGCAGGTCGGCGTCACCCACCTCGATCTCGCGGCTCGCCATCATCGCGGCGTCGAGCGAGGAGCCGCAGAGCCGGTTCACGGTCGCGCCGGGGATGCTCGTCGGAAGTCCGGCGAGCAGCGTCGCCATGCGCGCGACGTTGCGGTTCTCCTCCCCCGCTCCGTTCGCGTTGCCGAACACGACGCCGTCGATCCGCTCAGGGTCGAGCGACGGGCTCCGTTCGACGATGCCCGTGACGACCGAGGCGGCCAGATCGTCCGGCCGGATCGCGGCCAGGCCGCCGCCGAACCGGCCGAACGGCGTCCGTACCGCGTCGTAGAGGTATGCGTGCTGCACCGGGTTCTCCCTGTCGCTGCTGGGTTGTTCGCTGTGCGCACGTGCGTGCGCTCCACGAACATCCTAGCGCGGCGGCTCCTCCGTCAGAAGATCGCGGGCGATGGCGAACGCATGATTGGCGGCCGGCACGCCGCAGTAGATCGCGCTCTGCATGATGACCTCGCGGATCTCCTCGACCGTAATCCCGTTGCGCAGCGCGGCATGCAGGTGCAGCTCGAACTCCGCCCAGTGCCCGCCTGCGATGAGCGCCGTGAGCGTGATCGCGCTGCGCGTGGTGCGCGGAAGCCCCGGTCTGGTCCAGATCGAACCCCAGGCGTACCGCGTTATGAGCTCCTGGAAGTCCTCGTCAACGGCACCAGCGCTTCGCGCCGTGGCCCGCTCGACGTGCTCTGCTCCGAGCACCTGGCGCCGCACGCGCATCCCCGCGGTGTACGGGTCGGCGGCAGCGGCCCGCGAGAAATGCCTGTTCAGGATCTCCGCCACCCGTTCCGGCCGCTCGGCGGAGGCGAGATGGCCCGCACCCGGCACCCACTCGGCGGAGCCGGTGCGGACGCCACTGGCGACCAGCCAGGCGTCTTCGCCCGTGACCACACCGTCGTGCTCGCCGGCGATGGCGACAACCGGCACGTGGATGCGTGACAGCTCGCCGCGCAGGTCGGCCTCCGCCAGCGCTTCGCAGCAGGCAGCGTATCCGTCCTTGTCCGCGTCGGCCAGCGAGTGCAGCAGGCGGCTGGACACCTCGGGTTCTCGCTCGATGAAGCCGGGGGCGAACCAGCGTTCCGCAGAGCCGATGAGCATGGTCGGCGTTCCCTGCGTTCGCACGGTGTCCGCCCGCGCCCGCCAGGCGGCAGGGTCGCCGATCCGCGCGCCGGAGCACACCAGCGCCACGCCCGAGAAGAGGACGGGAGCATCGAGCGCCATGCGCAGCGACACGATGCCGCCGAGCGACACTCCGGCCGCGAACAGATCGCCGTGTCCGAGGTCGCCCGCCTCCCGCGCCCCATCGACGGCCACGAGGACGCCGGCGGCGAGCTCCTGCAGAGTGAACGGCGCATCCGGGCGAGGGCTGCGGCCGTGCCCTGGGAGGTCCCAGCCGATCAGCCGGTACCGCTCGGCGAGGTGCGGGACGGCCGGCGCCCAGACCGCGCTGACGGAGGTGCCGAGCGACGGGCCGAGCAGCAGGGCCGGCAGTGCCGCATCCCCTGGCTGCCCGGCGAGCGCGGTGAGGACGATGGTGGGGACGCTCATGCGGTGTTCCCGTTCTCTCTGGTGTCCGATGATTCCCTGGCTGCCAGGATGCGGTCGCAGAAGTCGTCCGCCATGCCGAGGTAGCCTGCAGGGTCGAGCAGGTCGTCCAGCGTCGTGCCAGCACCGCGCAGCGCCGCAGCGAGCCGGTCGTCGCCGATGGCGTCGCCCAGGGCACTGAGCAGGGCGCTGCGCGGCGCGTCAGGGTCGGCCGCGCCCACATCCCGTGCCGCCGTGACCGCTTCCCGCACGTCGCGCGGCCCGTCGTGGTCGCCCTGGTCGGCCAGCGACCGGCCGAGGACCGCGACGATGCGCTCGCTCAGCAGCAAAGGGCCTGCGGCATCGAGGTTCTGCCGCATCCGCTCCGGATGCACGCCCAGCCCGCTCACCAGCTCGGCCGCGAGCTCCGCGGAGACGACGGCCGACCGCACCAGGGAGCGCAGGGGTGTCCACTCCGCGTGCCAGCCGCCGTCGGAGCGCTCGTCGATCGTGGCGGTGACCGCGGCGGTCAGCGCGCCGAGATCGGACGGCACGCGGAGCCCCTCGCGCTTCAGCAGAACGGACAGCACAGGGTTCTGCTTCTGCGGCATCGCGGACGACACTCCGCGGCCGGCCGCCCGCGGCTCCGACAGCTCGCCGAACTCCGGGCGGCTGAGCAGAGCGACGTCCGTGCCGATCACGGCGCACGCGGCCACGGCTTCCGTCGCCGCGGCTCCGACGCGCAGCACGGGCCACCTGTTCGTCTGCCAGGGCGCGACGGGCGCGGCCAGTCCGAGACGTGCGGCCAGCGCATCCACCAGGGCGAGCGCATCGGCGTGCTCCCCGTCCGCACATCGCACAGTGCAGAGCGAGGCGAGCGTCCCCGCCGCGCCTCCCCACTGCACCGGCAGGATCGGCAGCAGGTCGCCGAGCCTGCGCTGCGCCGCGGTGATCCCGGCGAGCCAGTGCGCCGCCTTCAGCGCGAACGTGGACGGCAGCGAGTGCTGCGCGAGGGTGCGCGCCACGGTGAGCGTCGACCGGTGCTCGCCGATCAGGGCGACCAGTGCGTTCCCCGCCCTGTCGAGCGCTGCGACGGTGGCCTCGATGGTCCTCGTGGCGACCAGCAGCAGAGCCGTGTCCACGATGTCCTGGCTGGTGGCACCGAGGTGCAGGAACGCCGCGGCCTCCGGCGAGCGCTCCGCGGTCGTCGCTCTGAGTCTCGTCAGCAGCGGGATCAGTGCGTTGCCGCCTCCTGCCGCATCCCGTGCGATGGCCGAGAGGTCGTAGCGCTGGACGACACAGGCGTCGTCGATGGCCGGCAGCCACGCGGCGTCGCCGATGCCGTTCTCCACGAGGACGTGCGCCCAGGCGCGCTCGACGTCGAGCATGGCCTGCACGACGGCCGTGTCCGAGCAGAGGGCCGCCCCGGTGGATGCGGCCCGTGCGGGGTCGAGGATCCCCACGTCACCGTCGCTCATCGGCGCGCGGCGGAGCGGTCGGCCCTGCCGAAGTCGAGGAAGACCGTCTCCCCTTCGCCCTGCAGCCGGACGTCGAACCGGAGCGATCCGTCCGGTTCGCGCTCGGCGATCATGGTGCGTCTCCTGTCCTCCGGCAGCGAGGAGAGCAGCGGGTCTGCGGCGAGCGCCGTCTGGTCGTCCGGGAGGTACGCGCGGGTGTGCAGCTTGTCGAGCAGACCGCGGGCGAACACCAGCACGGCGAAGAACGCCGGGGCGCCGTCCTCTGTCGGCCCTGGTACGCGGGTGCTGAACGTGTAGTGGCCGTCGTCGTCCGTCGCCGCTCTCCCCCATCCCGTGAAGGTGTGACCGTCGCGTTTGAGGGAGCCGGTCTCGCGGACGATGTCGCCGTTCTCGTCCGCCTGCCAGAGTTCGAGGATCGCGTCCTGCACCGGCGTCTCCGCTCCGTCGCGCACGGTGCCGTGGAGCCGGATGGTGCCCTGCGCCCCCTGGACGGAGAGCACGGAGTCTCCTGGAAACGGGAGGGCGTAGCCGTAGAACGGCCCGACCGTCTGTCCCGGTGTCGGGGTGAGGGCACTCATTCGTCGTCTCCTTCTGGTTCCATCCAGGTTCGCCCCGATCCACTGAGCACGATGTCCCAGGCGTACCCGGTCGCCCACTCGTGGGTCGTGACGTCGTGGTCGTAGCTGGCGACGAGTCTGTCCCTGGCGTTCTGGTCGACGATGGACTGGTAGATCGGGTCGAGGGCGAACAGCGGGTCGCCAGGGAAGTACATCTGGGTGATCATCCGCTGCGTGAAGTCCGTGCCGAACAGCGAGAAGTGGATGTGCGCAGGCCGCCACGCGTTGTGGTGGTTCTTCCACGGGTACGGTCCCGGCTTGATCGTCGTGAACCGGTATGTTCCGTCGTCAGCGGTGATGCAGCGTCCGACGCCGGTGAAGTTGGGATCGAGCGGCGCTGGGTGCTGGTCGCGCTTGTGGATGTACCGCCCGGCGGAGTTGGCCTGCCAGATCTCCACGAGCTGGCCGCGCACCGGCCTGCCGTCGCCGTCGAGCACCTTCCCTGTCACGACCACCCGTTCGCCGAGGGGTTCCCCGTTGTGCTGGATGGTGAGGTCGGCTTCGAGCGGATGCACGTCCCTGTGTCCGAAGGCCGGCGACCACAGCTCGATGGTCTCCGGGTCGGTGTGGCGCAGGTCCTTGGTCGGGTGGCGCAGCACCGAACTGCGGTACGGAGGGAAGTCGCGCCTGGTGGCGGTCTCCTCCGGTGCTCCCGCCGCGCGGGCCTCGGCGTATGCCGCGTGCGATGCCGCGATCTCGGCGGTCATCGCCGCCTGCGGCAGCAGGCCGGACGTCGCTGGCTGGGGGGTTGTTGGCTGGGTGGTTGTTGGCTGCGGGGTTGTCATCCTCGTCCCTTCGAAGTGGCGATGGTCAGCGGACCGGCTGCGCGGCCGGCGCGTGCTGCCAGCCCGTGTATCCCTCGGCGAGGAAGGCGGAGCCTGCCCGGGAGGACACGATGGATTCGAGCTCTCCGCGCTGCCTACGCCTGTCGAAGTCGCTCGCTCCTGGCTGGTCGTGCAGGAGAGTGGTCATCCAGTAGGAGAAGTGCTGGCTCTTCCAGACCCGGGTGAGGGCGCGGTCGCTGTACCCGTCGACACCGGATGCGCATCCCCCTGTCAGGAGGTCGACGAGCGCCTCGTGCAGTACGGCCACGTCGGCGAAGGCCAGGTTCAGCCCCTTGGCGCCGGTCGGGGGAACGGTGTGTCCTGCGTCGCCGACGAGGAACAGCGAGCCGTGCCGGAGCGGCGCGCAGACGAAGCTGCGGAACGGCAGCACGACACGGTCGGTGATCAGCCCTTCCGTCAGGGAGAAGCCGTTTCCCGCGACCCTGCTCTGCAGTTCGTCCCAGATCCGGTCGTCGCTCCACAGGGCGGGGTCCTCTGCCGGGTCGCACTGGAAGTACATGCGCTGCACGGTGTCGCTGCGCTGGCTGATCAGCGCGAACCCGCGCTCGGACGCCGCATAGACCAGCTCGTCTGCGCTGCGCGGCGCGTCGGTGAGGATGCCGAACCAGGCGAACGGGTACTCGCGGAAGTAGCTGCGTCGCTCCGCGTCGGGAATGAGGGTCCGGCAGGCGCTGTGCGAGCCGTCCGCGCCGACCACGATGTCGCAGCTCAGTTCCACGATGCTGCCGTCGGCCTCGGTGAACACGACCTGGGGATGCGCGTCCGTCACGCCGCTCACGCTCACGTCGCGCACGGAGAACCGCACGTCGCCGCCGTCGCGCTCCCGCGCATCCGCCAGGTCGGCGAACACGTCGGTCTGCTGGTAGAGCCAGACCGACTCGCCGACCAGCCCCTGGAAGTCGATCCTGTGGCGTTCCCCGTCGAAGCGCAGCTCGATGCCGTCGTGACGGTCGCCCTGGTCGAGCACGCGCCGGGAGACGCCGGAGTCGACCAGCATCCTGACGCTTCCGGCCTCCAGGATGCCGGCACGGACCGTCCCGTGGATCTCGGCCCTGGTGCGGCGCTCGATCACCACGCACGCGATGCCGTCTCTGGCGAGCAGGTGCGAGAGCATCAGACCGGCGGGGCCGCCGCCGACGATCGCGACCCTGGTCGACTCTCTTCGCGCTGCTGCCATAGCCGCACTCCTCCTGATGGTTCCGACGAGTGCGGTCAGTCTGTCAGGATGCCTCCGCGGCGGAGCGTCCTTCTCGTTCATTGAGAACCGCCCGCTCGGCCAGGGCATCGGCCCTCAGTGCCTCGGTGATGCGCTCGGCCCCAGCGGTCAGCGGACCGATCACCCGCGCGATCACGGCAGGGTCGCGCGGCACCACCACACTCAGCGCGGCGACGACCTGCAGGCCGGGCTCGCGCACGGGGACGGACACCCCAGCGGTGCCGGCGTGCATCAGCCCCTCCACCACCGCGTGCCCCGTGCTGCGGACGCCGACCAGTCGCTGCCGAAGATCCGGCAGCCGCGGCTCCCAGTCGGCGATGAAGCTCTCCCGCATCGCCCTGGCCGCGAAGGCGACGATGGCGTGCCCGGCCGACGAGGCGTACGCGGGCAGCCGCGTGGCGGTCTGCGCGGCGTTCTCGACCGAGCCGTCTCCCGAGTAGCACTCCAGGTAGAGCACCTCGTCCCCGTCTCCGGTCAACACGCCCAGCTGCGTATTCTGGCCGACCGCCTGCTGCACGTCCTGCATGGCAGGGCGAGCAATGGCGAGCAGGTGGGTGAACGGAGAGCGGGCGCGGTGCGCGAGCTCCCACAGGCCGAGGCCGAGGCCGATCCTGCCGTGCTCGTCTTTGACCAGCCAGCCGATCGAGCTCAGCTCGCCGACGATGCGATGCACCGTGGCGACCGGCAGCTCGGCGCTCCGGGCGATGGCGGTCGCGGTCAACGGCGGCTGCCCGGAGTCCAGAGTGCTCAGGATGCGCACGATGCGCGTCATCAGCGACTGGCCGGACGGTGAGTTGGCCACCTCGTCTCCTCCCTGTGTGCGGACAGCTGTGCTGACACCATGCTATGGTGCGTTCTTATTGCGCACGAGCGTGCGTCCTGCGAACAACGGATGTTCGCAGGTCGCCGCAGCTCTGACAGCACGACTGCTGCACCAGCACCACCCGCACCACCCGCACCACAGCAAGGAGGCTCCGATGGCGAGCTCGACGACGTCCACCGCCCGTTTCTGGCCCATCATCCTCTGCTGGATCGTGGTCGCGCTGGACGGCTTCGACCTTGTCGTGCTCGGCACGGTCATCCCGACCCTGATCGACACGGGGACACTCGGCTTCACACCGGGAGGCGCGACCGCCGTCGCCACCGCTGGGCTGGTCGGGGTCGGCATCGGAGCGCTCGCCGTCGGGCCGCTCACCGACCGCTACGGCAGGCGCGCGACCCTGATCACCTGCGTCGCACTGTTCTCGGTGTTCACGATCGCCGTCGTCGCCTCCCCCACCGTGTTCGTCTTCGGAGCCCTGCGGCTGTTCGCCGGGCTCGGCCTCGGCGCGTGCATCCCGACCGTGCTCGCATACGTCGGCGAGTTCGCGGGAGCCGCACGCACGGGCCGCTCCACGACCCTCACGATGACCGGCTACCACGCCGGCGCCGTCCTCACGGCGCTGCTCGCCCTGGCGATCGTGCCGAACTGGCAGCTCATGTTCATCGTCGGCGGTGTCGCAGGGCTGGCGGTCCTTCCTCTGCTCTGGTTCACGCTGCCAGAGTCGTCGACCGTGGTCGCGGGATCGGTCGCACGGACGGCCACGCGCACGACCGATCCCGCGGCCGCACGCCGTGCCGGAAGCATCGGCGTGCTCCTGCGCCGCCCGTACCTGGCGGTCAGCGTCGGCATCTGGGCCGCGTCGTTCATGGGACTGCTGCTGGTCTACGGCCTGAACACCTGGCTGCCGCAGATCATGCAGATCGCCGGATACGACACCGGTAGTTCGCTCGGCCTGCTGCTGGTGCTCAACCTCGGCGCCGTCGCGGGGCTCGTCCTCGCGGGGACCCTCGCCGACCGCAACGGCATCAAGCGGGTCACGCTGGTCTGGTTCTTCCTCGCCGCGGTCTTCCTCGCCCTGCTGAGCATCCGGATGGACGACGTCGTGCTGCTCTACGCGGCGATCTTCGCCACCGGCGTGTTCGTGTTCTCCGCCCAGGTGCTCGTTTACGCTCTGGTCAGCCAGCTCTACCCGGCCGAGGTGCGCGGCACGGCGCTCGGCTTCGCAGCGGGAATCGGCCGCCTCGGCGCGATCGCGGGCCCGGCCATCACGGGCGCGCTGGTCACCCTCGGCATCGCATACCCCGGCGGGTTCTACGTGTTCGCCGCCGCAGCACTCGTCTCGATGCTGAGCATCGCGACGGTCCCCGCCGTCATCAGCAGGCGCGAACCCGATCCGGCGCAGAGCCAGGTGGTCAGCGGCTGACGTGGAGGTGCTGCGCCGCCGTGTCGCGGAGCAGCGCGATCTGCCGCTCGGTGTTCTCCGCGCGGAACACACTGGAACCCGCCACGAACGTGTCGGCGCCGTTCTCGGCCGCGATCACGATCGTCTCCTCGGTGATGCCTCCGTCGACCTGCAGCCACACGTCGGCGCCCGTCGCGTCGACGGCGGAGCGCAGCCGCGCGAGCTTCGGCATCGTCTCCGCCATGAACGACTGGCCGCCGAACCCTGGCTCCACGGTCATCACGAGCACCTGGTCGAACTCCGGGAGCAGGTCGACGTAGTCGTCGACCGGCGTGCCTGGCTTCAGCGCGATGCCGGCGCGGGCGCCGATCGCGCGCAGCCGCCTGGCGAGCCGCACCGGGTCGGCCGCCGCCTCCGCGTGGAAGGTCACGGAGTACGCGCCGAGCTCGGCGTATCCCGGCGCCCAGCGGTCGGGATCGTCGATCATCAGGTGCACGTCGAGCGGGATGGCCGACACGTCCTGGATGCGCCCCACCATCTGCGGCCCGAACGTCAGGTTCGGCACGAAGTGGTTGTCCATCACGTCCACGTGCACGAGGTCGGCCGTCGCGATGCGGCCGAGGTCGCGCTCCAGGTTGACGAAGTCGGCGGCGAGAATACTGGGGTTGATCCGGGGTGGCATGCCTCCAGCCTACAAAGCCGGCACGCCGCCGACCGTCACGCCGGTCAGCGCTTCTCGAGCAGAGCGACGAACATCGCGTCCGTGCCGTGCCGGTGCGGCCAGAGCTGCGCCGCCAGGCCGTCGCCGGCGAGGTCGAGCCGTTCGGACGCGAGCGACTGGAGCACGGCGGGCGTGTCGACCGCCGCGATGTCGTCGTGCGCATCCAGCGCCGCACTGACGATCCCTCTCGTCTCCGCGATGTGCGGCGAGCAGGTCACGTATGCGATCAGCCCGCCCGGCTTCAGCGCCGCGATGGCCGCGTCGAGCAGTCGCGCCTGCAACCCGGTCAGCTCTGCGACGTCGCGCGGCGTCTTGCGCCAGCGCGCCTCAGGGCGGCGGCGCAGCGCGCCGAGGCCGGTGCACGGCGCATCCAGCAGGATGCGGTCGAAATGCTCCGGGTGCGTCTCTCCGATGGTCGTTCCGTCCAGCTCCCACACCTCCACGGGCTCCGGCACGGCGGCCAGCGCCCGGCGCACGAGCTCGGCGCGGGCGGGGACGACCTCGTTCGCGGTCAGCGTCGCGCCCCCGAGGCGGGCTTCTGCGGCCAGCAGCGCCGCCTTTCCGCCCGGCCCGGCGCAGAGATCGAGCCACTGCTCGCCCTGCACGATCGGGCGCGCCCTGCTGAGGGCGAGCGCTGCGAGCTGCGAGCCCTCGTCCTGCACGCGCAGCCTGCCGTCCGCGCCCTCGACGCGAGCCTGCGGGTCCCCGCCGCCCGCGGTGAAGCCCACGGGAGAGAACCGGTCGGCTGTCGCGTCGTCCGGCAGCTCGGCCAGCCCGGGAAGGGCAACGAGGTTGACGCGGGGTGCTGCGTTGTCCGCGTTCAGCAGGTCGGTGAGCTCCGCCTCCCTGCCCTCCGCCTCCAGCGCACGGCGGAACGCGCGCACGATCCAGACGGGATGCGATGTCAGCGCCGACAGCTCCTGGTCTGCGCCCTTCGCGTCCGCAAGGATGCGCTGCCGCCACTCCTCCGGGCTGTGCCGCCCGATCTCGCGCAGGACACCGTTCGTGAAGCCGGTCGCGGAGCGGGAGCCGACGGAGCGCGCGAGCGCCACGGACTCGTTGACGGCCGCGTGCGGCGCGACCCTGGTCGAGAGCAGCTGGTGCGCGCCGAGGCGCAGCACGTCCAGGATCGGCGGGTCGATGCGGTCGACGGGGCGGCCGGCAGCCCTGGCGATCACGAGGTCGTAGTAGCCCTGCATCCGGAGCGTGCCGTATGTCAGCTCGGTGGCGAGGCCGGCATCCCCCTGGTTGAGCCCCGCGCGGGCGATCCTGGTGGGCAGCAGCAGGTTGGCGTACGCGTCCGAATCGCGCACCGCGGCGATCACGTCGTATGCGACCCGGCGCGCCGGCTGCACGTGGCCGCCCTGGTTCCTGTTCCTGTCGCTCGTCGTCCTGTCGTTCATCGCAGCACCAGCTCGCTTCCCGTGGGGAGGCCGCGCCACCAGTCGGCGGCGGCCATCGCCTTCTTGCCTGCCGGCTGCACGGTCAGCAGTTCCAGTGGATGCGTTCCCGTCCCCACCACGACGCGCTTGCCCTGAAGCGCGACGACACCCGCCGGAAGGGGGTCCGCATCCGCCGCCTGGCGCGCGGCGATGAGCTTGAACCGGTCGTCGCCGAGCATGGCGAACGCGCCAGGCTCAGGGGTCACCCCGCGCAGCCGGGCGTACACGGCGTCGGCGGGCTGACCGAAGTCGAGGTGGGCGTCCGCGAGCGACAGCTTCGGGGCGAGGGTGACGTCGCCGGTCTGCTCGACGGCGACGGCCGTGCCGGAGGCCAGCGCATCCACGGTGCCGGCCAGCAGCTCTGCGCCGGACTGCGAGAGCGCGTCCAGCACGTCGCCGGCCGTCTCGTCCGCGCCGATCGGCCTGGTCAGCTCCGAGAACACCGCTCCGGCGTCGAGCTCTGGCACGAGCTGGAACACCGCGGCGCCGGTGACCTCGTCGCCCGCGATCACGGCGTGCTGCACGGGCGCGGCGCCCCGCCAGGCCGGCAGCAGGGAGAAGTGCAGGTTGACCCAGCCGAGCCGTGGCGTCGACAGCAGCGGCTCGCGCACCAGGCCGCCGTACGCGACGATCACGCCCAGCTCCGGGGCCAGAGCGCGGATGCGCTCTGTGACGGACTCGTCGAGCCTGTTCGCCTTGATCGTCTCGATGCCCAGCTCCTCTGCGGCAGCCGCGACGGGCGACGGGGTGAGCACGCGCTTGCGCCCCAGCTCGGCGTCGCGCCTGGTGAGCACGGCCACGACCTCGTGCCGCTCCGCCAGGAGCCTCAGCGCGGGAACGGCGACCACGGGCGTGCCGGCGAACACCAGCCTCATCCGGCGATCTCCCGGCTGGTGGGCGTGGACGGCACTCGCTGCATGACAGGTTCTTTCGGTCGACATCGGCGGTCGCGCGCTCCGCGGCCACCGTCGATCCTACCGGCCCGTGTCCCGGCGTTCCCTGGTCGAACGACGCCCTCCGCCTCGGATGCCGAGCTGGTCAGATGATGTCGGGATCGTCGAACTGCACGCGCAGCGTCGGCGCAGGGCGGAACCCCGTCTTCCCCGCCGGCGCCTTGCGCCGCTTGCTCGCGTTCCGCACGATGGCGCCGCGCACGGCGGTCGCGACGTCCTGCCCCTTCGCGTACTCGAAGCGAAGGATCGCGCGCACCGTCGCGTCGTCGACGGTCGCCGGGCCGAGCACGTCGATCAGCAGCGCAGGGTCCACGGCCGCGACGGCGGCGTCCACCACGTCCGGCGCTCCGGCGATCGAGGCGAGCCGCACCGCGGGAGGGAAATGCAGGGCGCGGCGGTCGGCAAGCTCCGCGTGCGCGAACTCGGCGACGCGGCCTGTCGCGAAGTCCCTGGCGAGACCGCCGGAGACGCCGACGAGCACGGTCGGGGCTCCGGGGGCGGCGAGTCCTGCCGCGTTGGTCCACCAGCGCAGGCAGTCCTCCGCGACGCCGAGCGTCTCCCTGGCGAGCATCCGCTCGCCGTCGAGCAGCAGCACGGCACGGTAGCCGCCCGCCGCGACGGGTTCCGCGCCGCGCGTCGCCACGACGATGGCGCGTGCGTCGGGGACGGACTGCACGGGGTGCTCGCCGTCCGCCACGATCACCCGCACGCCGGGGAACGCGCGGCCAAGCTCCTCCGCCGTTCGGCCGGAGCCCAGCGTGACCAGGCGGAATCTGTCGTGCTCGCAGTGGTCGCAGTGCCAGTTGGTCGCGAGAGCACCGCACCAGCCGCAGGACGGGACGCTGCCGGCCCTCCGCTGGCCGAGCGGTCCCGTGCAGCGGTTGCAGCGCGCGGCCTGACCGCACTTCGCGCAGGCGATCTGCGGCGCGTACCCCGGTCGTGCCACCTGGATGAGGACGGGACCCGCTGGAGTCTTCACGTCGCCCTCCAGCGCGGCACGCGCCGTCCTCCACGCCACGGACGGGATGCGCGCCGCCCGCGCGACAGGCTCCTCCGCCGTCTGGTTGGCGCTCAGGATGACCTTCGGCCAGACAGCACGCTCCGGGTCGACGGCGCGCAGCCAGCCGAGCTCGACCAGCCGTTGCGCCTCAACGCTCCGGATGCGCCCGGCCAGCACGAGCGCCCCTCCCTGCTGTTCCTGCCGCACCAGCGCCGCATCCCTGGTGTGGATGTACGGGGCCTGTCTGGCCGCGTGCAGCGGGTCTCCGTCGTTCCAGACGATCAGCAGCCCGAGATCGTCGGCCGGGGCGTACACCGCCGACTGGCTGCCGATCACGATGCGCGGACCGGACAGCGCCCCGAGGAACGCCTTGTAGCGCTCGGAGTCGGTCTGCCTGCCGTCGACGCGCACGACGGCGTCGGCCGGGGCGAGCGCGACCAGGGTCGCGGCGAGCTGATCGAGGTCGCGATAGTCCGGCACGGCGATGATCGCCGTCTTCCCCGATGCCCAGCAGGCAACGGCGGCCCCGGCGAGCGTCACGGCCCACTGGCCGACCCACTCGCCCTCCGGCGTGCGCACCACGCCGGGCATGGTGCGCAGGGCCACCCGCTCCCCCGCGGCGATCGCCGATTCGAGCAGGCCGTCGCCGTAGCCGCCGATCGGCGCGACGTGCGGTCGCGCCGACGCGGACGCGTGCACCTCCCGGTCAGCCTCCCGGCCGGCCTCCGCGCCGGCCTCCCGGCCGGCCTCCTGGGCCGCCAGCCACGCCTTCTCCACCCGCACGGAACGCGGAGGAACAGCGAACCGCAGGATGTCGTTGGCCGTCCCAGCGCTCCGGTCGGCGAGCTTGCGCGCCAGCGCCCACACCGCGGGGGTCAGCACCCGCGCCGTCGAGACCACCTGGTCGATCGGCGTCAGCTCGCCCTCGAAGTCGATCTGCTCGCGCGGAAGCACCTCGACCACATACCCGGACACCATCCTGGCGCCGGTACGCAGCGGCACCTTGACCCGCACCCCGGGATGCGCGTCGGCGTCGAGCGCGTCCGGCACCCCGTAGTCGAACAGGTGATCGAGCTGGGGAAGCGCCGAGTCGATCACGATGCGGGCGACCCGGCCGGCCGCCGCCACCGTCAGAGTCCTGCGGCCGACCGCAGGTCGTCGACGCGGTCCAGACGCTCCCAGGTGAAGTCGGGGAGTTCACGGCCGAAGTGGCCGTACGTCGCGGTCTGCGCGTAGATCGGGCGCAGCAGGTCCAGGTCGCGGATGATCGCGGCTGGGCGCAGGTCGAAGACCTCGCGGATGGCCTCGATGATGCGCTCCTCCGGCACCCTGCCCGTGCCGAACGTCTCGACGTACAGGCCGACGGGCGCCGCCTTGCCGATCGCGTACGCGATCTGCACCTCGAGGCGGTCGGCGAACCCGGCGGCCACGGCGTTCTTCGCCACCCAGCGCATCGCGTATGCCGCTGAGCGGTCCACCTTCGACGGGTCCTTGCCGGAGAACGCACCGCCGCCGTGACGACTGGCTCCCCCGTAGGTGTCCACGATGATTTTGCGCCCGGTGAGCCCGGCGTCGCCCTTCGGGCCGCCGATCTCGAACCGGCCGGTCGGGTTGATGAGGGTGCGCACGTGTGCGGACTCGAGCCCTGCCTCGTGCAGCACGGGGGCGATGATCTCCTCGATCACCTCGGCCTGCAGCCGCTCGTTCGTCACGCTGGGCGCGTGCTGGGTGGAGAGCACGACCGTCTGCACCGACTTCGGGACGATGCCCTCGTAGCCGATGGTCACCTGCGTCTTACCGTCCGGCCGCAGGTAGTCGAGCGTGCCGTCCTTGCGCACGGCGGCCAGACGCTCGGAGAGCCGGTGGGCGAGCCAGATCGGCAACGGCATGTACTGCGGCGTCTCGGTGGTCGCGTAGCCGAACATGATGCCCTGGTCGCCTGCGCCCTGACGGTCGAGGTCGTCGATGCTCTGCTCCGCGCGGGTCTCCAGCGCGTCGTCGACGCCCTGGGCGATGTCGGGCGACTGCGCGCCGATCGACACGGAAACTCCGCACTGCGTTCCGTCGAAGCTCACGTCGGACGAGTCGTAGCCGATCTCGACCAGCTTGGCGCGCACGAGGGCGGGGATCTCGACGTAGCCCTTCGTGGTCACCTCGCCCGCCACGTGCACAAGGCCGGTGGTCACAAGGGTCTCGACGGCGACGCGGCTGTGCGGGTCGACGGTCAGGAGCGCATCCAGGATGCTGTCGGAGATCTGGTCACAGATCTTGTCCGGGTGGCCTTCCGTGACCGATTCGGACGTGAAGAGGCGCAGATCTGCCATTGTTCTCCCTAGTCGGATAGTGGCTGCTCGGACGGTGTCCGAGACTCGTCAGGCGATGACGTCGAGAATACGATCGGCCACCGACAGCTTGCTCCCCGAGGCCTCCATCACTATATCGCCGCCCCGTCGGAGGACCACGACTTCATTGCTGTCCGTTGCGAAACCCTGTGACCAGCCCACCTGGTTGATCACCAGGAAGTCGCTGCCCTTCGACGCGAGCTTGCCTCGGCCGAGCTCGATCAGGGCGGACGGGTCCGGCTCGGTCTCCGCTGCGAAGCCGACGACGACCTGCCCGTCGCGCTTGGCGGACGACAGACCGGCGAGGATGTCGGGGTTGGCGACCAGTTCGAGGGTGAGCGTGTCGCCCTCCGCCGACTTCTTGATCTTGGAGTCGCGCACTTCGGCCGGACGGTAGTCAGCGACGGCGGCGGTCATCACGATGACATCCGCTGCGCGGGCCGCCTCCGTGACGGCCTCCTGCAGTTCGAGGGCGGTCTGCACCTCGATCAGCTCGACCCCTTCCGGCGGCTCCACCTCGAGGTGGGCCGCGATCAGCACCACCTGCGCGCCGCGCGCCTGCGCAGCGCTCGCGATGGCGACGCCCTGGCGGCCGCTCGACCTGTTGCCGAGGAAGCGCACGGGGTCGAGCGGCTCCCTGGTGCCTCCCGCGGTGACGACGACCCGCTTGCCCGCCAGGTCGTCTCCCCCGCGCGGGCGCCTGGCGGCCTCGTTGGCCCTGCGGCGCTCGGAGAGCACGACGATGTCGGCGCCAGATGCGCCTGCAGCACCGGATGCGTCGGATGTTGCGGGAGCCGGAGCATCCTGCGCAGGCTCCGCTGCCGCATCCACCGCTGGCGCATCCACTGCTGCCGCACGCTCGGGATGCGCGCCGACAGCGGCCAGCGCCTCCCGCACGATCACGGCCGGCTCCTCCATCCGGCCCGGACCGGAGTCCTTGCCGGTGAGCTGTCCGCTCGCCGGGCCGACGACCGTGACGCCGCGCGAGCGCAGCGTGGCGATGTTCGCGACGGTCGCCTGGTTGCGCCACATCTCGGTGTGCATCGCCGGGGCGATGACGAGAGGCGCTGTGCTGGCGAGCACGGTGTTGCCGAGCAGGTCGTCGGCGAGACCGGCCGCGAGCTTGGCGATGGTGTTCGCCGTCGCCGGGGCGATGACGATGAGGTCGGCTGACTGGCCGATGGCCACGTGCCGCACCTCTGCGACGCCCTCGTAGAGGTCGGTCGCGACCGGATTGCGGCTGATCGCCTCCAGCGTCGGTCGCCCGACGAAGCGCAGGGCCGCCTCGGTGGCGACCACGTGCACCGAGTGCCCTTCGAGCACCAGAGAACGGATGACGCCGACGGCCTTGTACGCGGCGATGCCGCCGGTGACTCCGACGACGATGGTCAATCGTGCGCTCACGGCACCCTCCCCTTCAGCGACCCGGCCGCGATGGGCCGGGCCGGGCGCTGACGCTGTCGTTACTCGACGATCGGCTTGATGGTGAGCTTGTCCTCGTTGATCTCGTGCAGTGCGACGGACAGCGGCTTGTCGTCGACCGACGAGTCGACGAGCGGTCCGACGTTGTCGAACAGGCTGCCCTCGTGCAGGTCGGCGTAGTAGTCGTTGATCTGGCGGGCGCGCTTGGAGGCGAAGATGACCAGAGCGTACTTGGACTCGACCTTGGCGAGAACGTCGTCGATGGGCGGGTCGATGATGCCCTTGTTGCTGAGTGCCATGCGTGTAGTGCTCCTTGCAGGTTGTCGATCAGTGGTGGTCGCAGGCGGCGACGGCGTCGAAAGGACGCGACGAAAACGGTCTACGGGCGCGACGGCGCCGCGCGGATCTTCATCAAGTCTACGACCTCGCGCGCCGCATCGGCCACGTCGGTGTTCACGACGCGGTGGTCGAACTCGTCCTGAGCGGCCAATTCGACCTTCGCCGTCTCGAGTCTTCGCTGCTGCTCCGCCGGCTCCTCCGTGCCACGGCCGATGAGCCTGCGGACCAGCTCCTCCCAGGTGGGAGGGAGCAGGAAGATCAGCCGGGCCTCCGGCATCGCGGCCCGAACGCTGCGCGCGCCCTGCAGGTCGATCTCGAGGAGGACGCTCTTGCCCTCCTCGAGCGCACGCTCGATCGGCTTGCGCGGCGTGCCGTAGCGATACGCGTTGTGCACGGTGGCGTACTCGAGCAGTTCGCCCTCCGCGATCATGCGGTCGAACTCCGCGTCGTCGACGAAGTAGTAGTTGACGCCGTCGACCTCGCCTGGGCGCGGAGCGCGCGTGGTCGCAGAGACCGAGAGCAGCACGTCCGGGTAGTTCTCGCGGATGTAGGTGGACACCGTTCCCTTGCCGACCGCTGTCGGCCCGGCGAGCACGACGAGGTGGTTCTTCAGGCGACCGGCCTTCGCCTCCCTGTCGATCAGGTAGTCGCGCAGCCGCAGGCGCTGGTGCCTGCCGAGGCCGCCGAGACGCTTGGCGGGAGAGATGGCCAGGGTGCGCAGCGCATCCTGCATCTTGGTGGTGCCGATCGCGGGAACGCTGAGCAGGAACTCTGTGACCCGCAGCCGGCCCTCGACGCCGTCCGGCTCGGCGGTGGCACGGTCGAGCACGGTGAGCGGCGAGAGCTCCTGACGGGCGATGGCGGCCTTGACGGCCGCACGCGCGCGGCGGGCGGCGACGGCGGCCTGCGACGCTGCCGCGCGGTCCACCTCCGGGGGTGCTGGGCGAAGGGATGCGGTGCCGTTCTCCGACGCGCTGCGCTCTGCTGTGTTGCGTTCCGACGTGCCCGGCTCAGCCATGGTTCTCCCGCACCTCGTCCGTGCGGCGCGCGATGGCGTCGGCGAGCCCCGTCGGACCTGCGCCGAGCAGCCCCCGTGACTCGCTGACGATCACACCACCGGCGAACGAGCCGAACAGCCGGGCGGCGTCCTGCACCTTCGCGCCCTGGTGACCGAAGCCGGGAGCGAGCACGGGCGCGGCGTTGACGCCGGGCGCTGCCGCGATGTCGATGCGGAAGGCCGGAAGGTCGAGGGTCGCGCCGAGCACGAGCCCGACCGATCCGAATGCGCTGGGTGGCTGCGCCTGATTGAACGATTGCACGTCTTCGATGATCGCACGCGCGACGGTGCTCCCCGCACGCGGCCCGTCCTGCACGATCGCCTTCTGGATGGCGGCGGCCTCCGGATTCGAGGTGGCGGCGAGCACGAACAGGCCCTTGCCGTTCGCCTCCGCGAGTCGCATCGGGTCGTCGATCGAGCCGACGCCCTGGAACGCCGCGATGGTCATCGCGTCCGCCTCCAGCGGCGCGCCTGGCGTGAGCCACGCCTCGGCGTACGCCGTGACGCTGGTGCCGATGTCTCCGCGCTTCGCGTCGGCGATCACGAGCAGCCCCGCGGCGCGCGCCGCCCCGATCACCTCTTCGAGGGCGGCGTATCCCGCGGAGCCGTATCGCTCGAAGAATGCCACCTGCGGCTTCACGATGCCGGCGCGCCCCGTCGCAGCCTCGACCACCGCGAGGCCGAAGGCGCGCACGCCGGAGGCCGAGGCGGGAAGGCCCCAGCTCTCCAGCAGGTGCGCGTGCGGGTCGATGCCGACGCACAGGCGTCCGCGTTCCGCGAAGACTCCGGCGAGCCGGTCACCGAAGCTCACGCGCGGGCTGCCCTCTCCACCGCGTACTGCTGCAGCGACTTCACGTCGAAACCTTCGCGGATCGCGTCCACGGACGCGACGGCGGCGCTGAGCTCCGCGATGGTGGTGAACAGGGGCTTGTCCCCCGCCACCGCCGCCGCGCGGATCTCGTAGCCGTCCGCGCGAGCCGACCGGCCGCTCGGAGTGTTGATGACCACATCCACCTCGTTGCGGTTGATCAGGTCGACGATGGACGGCGCATCCACGTTCTCGGTCTCACTGAACTTGCGGACGACCCGGGCGGCGATGCCGTTGCGGTTGAGCACCTCCGCGGTTCCCTCCGTCGCGAGGATCTCGAAGCCGAGCTCGCGCAGCCGCAGCACCGGGAGCACGATCGAGCGCTTGTCGCGGTCGGAGACGGAGACGAAGGCGGTTCCGCCGAGCGGCATCCCGCCGTACGCGGCCGACTGGCTCTTGGCGAACGCACGCGGGAAGTCCTTGTCGATGCCCATGACCTCGCCGGTGGAGCGCATCTCCGGGCCGAGGACGGAGTCGACGACGTTGCCCTCCTTGGTGCGGAAGCGCTTGAACGGAAGCACGGCCTCCTTGACGGCGACAGGCGAGTCCATCGGGATGACCGACCCGTCCTGCGCGGGAAGCAGACCCTCGGCGATCAGCCCGGCGACCGTGTCGCCCACCATGATGCGCGATGCCGCCTTGGCGAGCGGGATGCCGAGCGCCTTCGACACGAACGGCACGGTGCGGGACGCCCGCGGGTTCGCCTCCAGCACGTAGAGCACGCCGGCGCCGATCGCGAACTGCACGTTCAGCAGGCCGCGCACGCCGATGCCCTCCGCGATCTTCAGCGTCGCGTCGCGCACCCGGTCGATCTCACGGCGGCCGAGCGTGATCGGAGGCAGGGTGCAGCTCGAGTCGCCCGAGTGGATGCCCGCCTCCTCGATGTGCTCCATCACACCGCCGATGTACAGGTTCTCTCCGTCGTACAGCGCGTCGACGTCGATCTCGATCGCGTCGTCGAGGAAGCGGTCGACCAGCAGCGGATGCGCAGGGCCGACGATGCCCTGACCGGCGACGCGCTCGAAGTAGTCGGCGAGCGACGGGCTGTCGTAGACGATCTCCATGCCGCGGCCGCCGAGCACGTAGCTCGGGCGAACGAGCACCGGGTAGCCGATCTGCTCGGCCACCTGCACGGCGCCGGGGAAGTCGAACGCCGTGCCGTTGCGCGGGGCGAGGAGGCCGGCGTTCTCCAGGATCTCGGCGAACAGGCCGCGTTCTTCCGCCAGGTCGATCGCCTCCGGCGTCGTGCCGAGGATCGGGACGCCGGCGGCCTCGAGGCCCTTCGCGAGCCCGAGTGCTGTCTGGCCGCCGAGCTGCACGACGACGCCGACCAGCTCGCCGGTCTGGCTCTCCGCGTGGATGACCTCCAGCACGTCCTCCAGCGTCAGCGGCTCGAAGTAGAGCCTGTCGCTGGTGTCGTAGTCGGTCGAGACCGTCTCCGGGTTGCAGTTGATCATGATGGTCTCGAACCCGGCGTCGCTCAGCGCGAACGATGCGTGCACGCAGGAGTAGTCGAACTCGACGCCCTGACCGATGCGGTTCGGGCCCGAGCCGAGGATGACGACCTTGCGGCGGTCGCTCGGCTCCACCTCGGTCTCCAGGTCGTAGCTGGAGTAGTGGTACGGCGTGAGCGCGGGGAACTCGCCGGCGCAGGTGTCGACCGTCTTGTAGACGGGACGCACACCGAGGATGTGGCGGATCTCGCGCACGTCCGCCTCGCCGAAGCCGCGGAGCTGACCGATCTGTGCGTCGGAGAAGCCGTGGTCCTTCGCATCCCGCAGCGTGTCGGTGTCCAGGGTCTCCGCGGTGCGGATCTGCTCGGCCACCTCGTTGATGAGAACGATCTGGTCGACGAACCACGGGTCGATCTTGGTGGCATCGAAGACCTGCTCCGGCGTCGCGCCGAGGCGGAGCGCCTGCTGCACGTCCACGATGCGGCCGTCCGTCGGCGTCTGGATGCTCGTGAGCAGCTCCTCCACCGTGCGGTTCTCCGGCCCCCAGTGGAACGACGATCCGCGCTTCTCCAGGGAGCGGAGCGCCTTCTGCAGCGCGCTCGTGAAGCTGCGGCCGATGGCCATCGCCTCTCCGACCGACTTCATGGTGGTGGTCAGCGTCGGGTCGGCGGCTGGGAACTTCTCGAACGCGAACCGCGGCACCTTCACGACCACGTAGTCGAGCGTCGGCTCGAAGCTCGCGGGGGTGACCTTGGTGATGTCGTTCGGGATCTCGTCCAGGCGGTAGCCGATGGCGAGCTTCGCAGCGATCTTCGCGATCGGGAAGCCGGTCGCCTTCGACGCGAGAGCAGACGAGCGGGAGACGCGCGGGTTCATCTCGATGACGATGATGCGGCCGTCCGCCGGGTCCACCGCGAACTGGATGTTGCATCCACCGGTGTCGACGCCGACGGCGCGGATGATGTCGATGCCGATGTCGCGCAGCTTCTGGTATTCGCGGTCGGTCAGGGTGAGAGCAGGGGCGACCGTGATCGAGTCTCCGGTGTGCACGCCGACAGGGTCCACGTTCTCGATCGAGCAGACGACCACCGTGTTGTCCGCGGTGTCGCGCATCAGCTCGAGCTCGTACTCCTTCCAGCCGAGGATGGACTCCTCCAGGAGCACCTCGCTGGTCGGGCTCTGGTGGATGCCGTCGCCGACGATGCGGCGCAGCTCCTGCTCGGTGTATGCGAAGCCCGAGCCGAGACCGCCCATCGTGAACGACGGACGGACGACGAGCGGGTAGCCGAGGTCCTCGGCGAACGCGACGGCCTCCTCGACCGTGTGCGCGATGTGCGAGCGGGCCACCTCTGCGCCCGCCTCGATGACGAGGTCCTTGAAGATCTGGCGGTCCTCGCCCTTCTGGATCGCCTCGAACTTGGCGCCGATCAGCTCGACGTTGTACTTCTCCAGGATGCCGTGCTCGTGCAGCTGGATGGCCGCGTTGAGAGCGGTCTGGCCGCCCAGGGTCGGCAGGATCGCATCCGGCTTCTCCTTGGCGATGATGGTCTCGATGACCTCCCAGGTGATCGGCTCGACGTACGTGGCGTCTGCGAAGTCCGGGTCGGTCATGATCGTGGCCGGGTTCGAGTTCACCAGGATGACGCGCACGCCCTCCTCGCGGAGCACCCGGCACGCCTGGGTGCCCGAGTAATCGAACTCGCAGGCCTGCCCGATGACGATCGGGCCGGAGCCGATGACCAGGACGGAATTGATGTCGGAACGCTTCGGCATTACTCGGACTCTCCCTGCGGTGCGGTTGCGCCGTTCTCCCGAGCAGTGATCATGTCGAGGAAGCGGTCGAAGAGGTAGTTGGCGTCGTGGGGCCCTGCGGCCGCCTCCGGGTGGTACTGCACGCTGAACGCGTTCAGGTCGAGGCAGTTCAGCCCCTCCACCACGTTGTCGTTGAGGCTGAAGTGGCTGACCTCCACCTTGCCGAATCCGGCCGGGGAGTCGAAGACGCCCTCGATGGGCGCATCCACGGCGAAACCGTGGTTCTGCGCGGTGATCTCGACCCTGCCCGTGCGCTTGTCAAGGACCGGCTGGTTGATGCCGCGGTGCCCGAACGGCAGCTTGTACGTGCCGAGGCCGAGGGCGCGGCCGAGGAGCTGGTTGCCGAAGCAGATGCCGAAGTACGGGATGCCTGCCCTCAGCACTTCCTGCAGCAGCGCGACGTGCTTGCCGGACGCCTGCGGGTCGCCTGGGCCGTTCGAGAAGAACAGGGCGGACGGCTGCAGCTCGAGCACATCCCGTGCCGTGACCATCTGCGGCAGCACGTGCACGTCGAGGCCGCGGGCCGCGAGGTTCTCGAGCGTCGACTTCTTGACGCCGAGGTCGAGGACGGCGACGGAGCCGACCTTCGTCCCCACCGCCGGCACCGTGAACGGCTCCGGCGTCGAGACCTCTGCCGACAGGTTCGTGCCGGCCATCTTCGCCGTGGAGCGCACGAGTTCGAGCTGCTCGCCGTCGGTGAGGTCGAAGTCCTCACCGGAGAAGATGGCGGAGCGCATCGCGCCGGCCGACCGGATGTGCCTGGTCACCGCGCGGGTGTCGATCCCGCTGATGCCGACGACGCCCTGGGCGACCAGATCGTCGTCGAGGCTGCGCTGGGCGCGGAAGTTCGACACGATGCGGCTTGGCTCGCGCACGACATACCCGGCGACCCAGATCTGACGGGACTCCATGTCCTCGTCGTTCGTGCCCGTGTTGCCGATGTGCGGGGCCGTCATCAGGACGATCTGTCCCGCGTAGCTCGGGTCGGTCAGCGTCTCCTGATATCCGGTCATGCCGGTGGAGAACACCGCCTCGCCGAAGGTGCGGCCGACAGCGCCGTACGCGCGGCCGACATAGCGGGTTCCGTCTTCGAGGACGAGGACGGCTTGGTTCTGCTGCGCCACGTCACACCTCACTTTCCGTGCTGGTTCCCGCCTGAGACCCGGCGGGGAGAATGGATTCGACCGCGCCGACGATCGGCGCCCGGTCGGCAGGGTCGACGACCCGGAAGAAGCTGTCGGCCGCCGCGCCACCGCTGGTGGTCCAGGACAGCCGGAGCAGGCCGTCCTTCTCGACGACGCGGTCGATGGCGGTGGTCGCCGTCCCGAAGCCGCTGATCGCGGACACCGGGATGTAGACGGGCTGCTCGCCGGTGACGGCGATGGTCACGCCGTCCGCTGCGACGCTCACCGTCGCCTTGCCGCGGAAGGAGAGGCCGGGAAGCGCCAGGCGCTCCAGGTGCTCTCCGCCCTTGGTGGTGGCGACGTAGAAGCTCTCGGCGCTCGCGATCGGCTGCGCCGGAGCTTCGCCCCGCGCATCCGTTCGGGCCGCATAGCCGCCGCCCGCCGGTCGGTCGCGTCGCACGCGTCGTCGCCAGCCCCAGACGATCAGCAGGAGCGCGACGACCAGGACGGCCGCGACGACCAGGGTGGGGACGAGCTTATCCACGCAGTGCCTCCTCGTGCTTTCCGGCGAATGCTCTGGCTCGAGCGGCGACCTCGTCCGCGGCTGCCACGACGCCGTCGAGGACGGTCGGGTATCCGTGGTGGAAGGTCGCGACGACGCGGCCGGGCAGCGCCATCGACAGATACGGCGAGTTGACGCCCTTCCCGGCGAGGTCGCCGGTCGAGAACGAACGGGATGCGGTCGGGTCGTAGAGGGTGAACTCCGCCGGGGCTCCCGCCTCGATCGGCCCGCCGTGACCGGCCAGCCGTCCGATGCGCGCCGGCGTCTGCGAGAGCACGCGGGCGACGTCCGCCCAGTCGAGCATCCCGTTCTGGACGACGGAGGCGTGCACCACGGAGAGCGCCGATTCGAGGCCGACCATGCCGAACGCCGCTGCATCCCACTCGCAGTCCTTCGCCTCGACCGGATGCGGAGCGTGGTCGGTGGCGACGATGTCGATGGTCCCGTCGGCGAGGCCTGCGCGAAGCGCCTCGACGTCCTCTGCGCGGCGCAACGGCGGGTTCACCTTGAACCGCGCGTCGTAGCCGGTGGCCAGCTCCTCGGTGAGGATCAGGTGGTGCGGCGTGACCTCTGCGGTCACGTCGATGCCGCGCGCCTTCGCCCAGCGGATCACGTCCACCGAGCCGGCGGTGGAGACGTGGCAGACGTGCAGGCGGGAGCCGACGTGCTCGGCGAGGAGCACGTCCCTGGCGATGATCGACTCCTCCGCCACCGCAGGCCAGCCGGCGAGGCCGAGCTCGCCGGACAGCGCGCCCTCGTTCATCTGCGCGCCGATGGTCAGCCGCGGCTCCTGCGCGTGCTGGGCGATGACGCCGTCGAACGCCTTGACATATTCGAGCGCCCTGCGCATCAGCAGCGGGTCGAAGACGCACTTGCCGTCGTCCGAGAACACCCGCACCCGTGCGCGGGAGTCGGCCATCGCGCCGAGCTCGGCGAGCCGCTCGCCTTCGAGGCCGACGGTGACGGCACCGATCGGGCGGACCGTCGCGTAGCCGGCCGCGTCGCCGAGGCTGAGCACCTGCTCGACCACTCCGGCGGTGTCGGCCACCGGCGAGGTGTTCGCCATGGCGAACACCGAGGTGAACCCGCCTGCCGCCGCAGCCCGCGTGCCGGTCAGCACGGTCTCGCTCTGCTCGTAGCCCGGCTCCCGCAGGTGGGTGTGCAGGTCGACCAGGCCGGGCAGGGCGATCAGCCCGTCGGCGTCGACGACCGTCGCGCCGGCGGAGGACAGGCCGCTGCCGACCTCGGCGATCCTGCCGCCGTCGACCAGCAGGTCGGCGCGCGCCCCATCGGCGAGCGTCGCGCCCTCGATCAGATACTTCTCGTTCAAGCTACGTCCTCCCGATCTCCACCGGACAGCAGGAGGTACAGAGCGGCCATTCGCACGGAAACCCCGTTGGCCACCTGTTCCCTGACCGTCGAGCGGGGCGAATCCGCCGCCGCCGCCGAAATCTCCAGACCCCGATTCATCGGACCGGGGTGCATGACAATGCTACCGGTGCCGAGCCTGGCCAGTCGTTCGTCGTCCAGCCCCCAGCGGCGCGCGTACTCCCTGGTGTTCGGGAAGAACGCGGCATTCATCCGCTCTGCCTGGATGCGCAGCATCATGACCACGTCGGGGTTCGCGTCGATGGCGGCGTCGAGGTCGTAGCCGATCCGCGCCGGCCAGCCGGACGCATCCACCGGCAGCAGCGTCGGCGGGGCGATGAGCGTCACGTCTGCGCCAAGCGTCTTAAGAAGCCAGACGTTCGAGCGCGCGACCCTCGAGTGCAGGATGTCGCCGACGATCGTCACCGTCACCCCGTCGAGGTCGCGGCCACGGGATGCTGCACCGTGCAGCCTGCGCCGCATGGTGAACGCGTCGAGCAGCGCCTGGGTCGGGTGCTCGTGCATCCCGTCGCCCGCGTTGACGATGCCGGCGTCGATCCACCCGCTGGTCGCCAGGGTCTGCGGCGCACCGGATGCGCTGTGCCGCACCACGACGGCGTCTGCGCCCATCGCGGCGAGGGTCTGGGCCGTGTCTTTCAGGCTCTCGCCCTTCGAGACGCTCGATCCCTTCGCGCTGAAATTGATCACGTCGGCGGAGAGCCGCTTGGCCGCCGCCTCGAACGAGATGCGGGTGCGGGTCGAATCCTCGAAGAAGAGGTTCACGACGGTCTTGCCGCGCAGGGTGGGCAGCTTCTTGACCTCGCGCTCCTGCACGTCTGCCATGTCCTCGGCAACGTCCAGGATGCGGATGGCCTCGTCGCGCCCGAGCGTGCGGGTGGAGAGGAGGTGCCTCATGCGCCTGCCTCCGTTCCGTGCTCGGCGGGGGCGGCTGAAGTGTCGGTGTCGGTGCCTGCGTCGGCGTCGGCCAGACCGTCCTCGATGGTCACGGCCTCGTCTCCGTCGATCTCCGTCAGCAGCACGTTGATGCGTTCCGACGCGGCCGACGGCAGGTTCTTGCCGACGAAGTCCGCCCGGATCGGGAGCTCGCGGTGGCCGCGGTCGACCAGCACGGCCAGCCGCACAGCACGCGGCCTGCCCAGGTCGCTCAGCGCATCCAGGGCCGCCCGGATCGTGCGCCCCGAGTACAGCACGTCGTCGACCAGCACGACGGTCTTGCCGTCGATGCTGCCCGGCAGCGACGTCGGCGCCGGCGTGCGCGTCGGGTTCCGGGAGAGATCGTCGCGGTACATCGTCACGTCGAGCGCGCCGACGAGCTCGGCCGTCGAGGCGACGGCCTGCGGCTCGATCCGCTGGATGCTCTCCGCGATCCTCTGCGCGAGGACGACACCTCGGGTGGGGATGCCCAGAATGATGAGATCGTTCGTACCCCGGTTGGACTCCAGGATCTCGTGGGAGATCCGAGTCAACGCCCGGGTGATGTCAGCGTGTTGCAGCACTGTTCGCACTGTCATGCCGACCTCCTTCCCCGCCTCACTGGACGGCTGTTAAAGGATGTCTACCGCGAACGAGCATAGCAGCAGCGTGGGATGCGCCGCGGCGCGCGCTGCTCAGTGCTTGGCCAGGAACGACGTGAACGCGGCGGCGTCCGTGACTTTGCCTGCGAACTGCGTTCCGTTCACGAGCACGGTCGGGGTGCCCTGGATCGTGTCGAGCACCTTCTTGTCGTCGACCACGATCGGTCCGGTCTGCGAGTGCGCGGTGTTCGCCTGCGCCCACGCCTGGTACGGGCCGCTCCTGCCGAGGCAGTCCGTGATGTCGGTCAGCCCGTTGTCGGTCGCGAGCTTCGCCAGCTCCTCGTTGGTCAGCCCGTTGGAGTTCTCCTCCGGCTGGTTCGCGAACAGCGCCGTGTAGTAGTCCAGCGCGCCGTTCGGCTCCTTCACCGCGACGCAGGTGAGCGCGGCTGAGGCGCGCGTCGAGTATCCGGTGCCGTTGGAGGCGCGGTCGAGGAAGGTCAGCGGGTGAAGCCGCAGCGTGATCGTGCCGTCGGAGACCGCCTTCGCCAGGGTCTCCCCATTGGTCTTCTCGAACTCGCCGCAGATCGGGCACATCGGGTCGAACCAGATGTCGACGTGCTTCGATCCCGTCCCCGTCTGGATGTATCCGCCGTCGAAATTGACGGCGCCGTCCGTGCCGGTCGGCGCCGTCGCGGTGGCGACAGGAACCGGGGAGTTGCCGCCGACGAGCGAGCACGCCGCCGTCCCGGCCACGAGGGCGAGCGCGATCACCGCAGCGCCGAGTGCGCGCATCCCGTGGCGTCGCACCCCCGACCGCTCCGTCCCCGATGTCTCTGGCCCCGACGTCTCCGGCGCTGGTCGGCCTGTGCCTGGAAGCTCGGTGCCTGGTCGTCGAACGGCGGGGGTGCTGCGCATGTGGTGGTGTTCCCTCGGTTGTTGCGTGGCCTGCGTGGACTACTTGGGCTTGTTCTGCGCGATCTTCGCGAGCAGACCGTTGATGAATCCGGCAGAGTCGTCGGTCGACAGCACGGTCGCCGCCTCGACGGCCTCCGAGATGGCGACGCCGTCCGGCACCTGCTCGTTGAAGAGCAGCTCCCAGACGCCGATGCGGAGGATGGCGCGGTCGACGATCGGCATCCGCGCGAGGGTCCAGCCCTGCGCGTACGTCTCGATCTGCTCGTCGATCTCGTCCTGGTTGTCGATGATCCCGTCGAGGATCTCGCGGGCGTACAGCCAGGAGGCTTCGCGCTGCGGCTCGCTGGCTGCGCGCTCCGCCTCGGTGGCGAGTGCCTGGTTCAGCGCGATCTGCCGGACGTCCGCTCCGTAGAGCACGTCCAGAGCACGCTTGCGGGCTTTGGTCCTGGCGCTCATCTAGTCGTTGACGCGGCCGAGGTAGTCGCCGGTGCGCGTGTCGACCTAGACCTTGGTGCCGGTCTCCAGGAACAGCGGAACCTGGATCTGGTAGCCGGTCTCGACGGTCGCCGGCTTGGTGCCGCCGGTGGAACGGTCGCCCTGCAGACCGGGCTCGGTGTATGTGATCTCCAGCACGACGGAGGCGGGGAGCTCGACGTAAAGCGGCTCGCCCTCGTGCAGTGCGATGGTGACGTTCTGGTTCTCGAGCATGAAGTTGGCTGCGTCACCGACGACGACGCCGGAGACGGTGAGCTGGTCGTAGTCGCTGGTGTCCATGAAGACGAAGCTCTCGCCGTCCTGGTACAGGTACTGGTAGTCGCGACGGTCGACGTTGGAGGTCTCGATCTTCGACCCGGCGTTGAAGGTGCGGTCGACGGTCTTGCCGCTCGTGACGTTCTTCAGCTTGGTGCGGACGAACGCGCCGCCCTTGCCCGGCTTGACGTGCTGGAACTCGATCACGGTCCAGAGCTGGCCGTCCATGTTCAGGACGATGCCGTTCTTGATGTCAGCGGTTGTTGCCATGCGTGAGTTCCGTTCGATTATGGGAGAAGATCCGGGTGGATGCGCGCCGGAGCGGTCCACGGTGGCCGGCCACGCACGATGGACGCGGCGGCAGCCTCAAGAGATTCTAGTTGTCAGGCGGCGTTTCGGCGAATATGAGCGAGAGCCAGGCGGTATGAGTCGAACCCGAACCCGGCGATCACCCCGCTGGCGACGGCCGAGATCACACTGGTATGCCGGAACTCCTCGCGCGCGTGCGGGTTGGACAGGTGCACCTCGATGACGGTGCCGCCCGCCTTGGTGACGAGGGAGACCGCATCCCGGAGCGCGTACGAGTAGTGGGTCCAGGCGCCGGCATTCAGGATGACGGGCGCTCCGGAGTCTGCCGCCTCGTACAGCCAGTGCAGGAGCTGTGACTCCTCGTCCGTCTGCCGCAGGTCGATCGTGGTCTCCGGCGCGTCGGACTGCAAGACGGTGCGCAGGTCGTCGAGCGTCCCTGCGCCGTAGACGTCGGGTTCGCGGGTGCCGAGACGACCGAGGTTCGGGCCGTTGAGGACGAGAACGCTGCTCATGTCGAGTCAGCCTACCGGCGCTTCGCCGTCGGCGAGCGGACGCACCCGCACGGCCGACCACGTGTCGTCGACGGCGACGTTGCTGATCGCACGCCACCCGAACGCGCCGGCCTCCCGCATGATCGTGTCACGGTTGACCTCCGAGCGCCCGCCCTTCTCGTACAGGTACCAGACCGCTCGCGCGCCGCCGAGCGACGGAAGGTCGGCCGCGAACCGCGCCAGCAGCTCGCCGCGGTCGTGCACGAACGTGATGGCGACGGAGGGGGCGCCGCCATCCTCGGTCTCGCCGGCTCCGTCCGGAAGCGCCCCGACCAGCAGGCGCTCCTCCCCCGCGTCACCCGAGATCCGAACGCTGTCGCCCTGCTTCACCTGCAGCTTCTGCGCCACGGTCTTCTGGACCGGTGCCTCCGCTGCCACGGTCACGACCCGATCTCTTGGTATGCCGCGAACAGGAGGCTCTGGTCGGGGCCGGCGAGGACGGTCGGCCTGGCGATGTCGTCGAGCACGATGAAGCGCAGCAGGCTCCCGCGCGCCTTCTTGTCGCGCTGCATGGACGCGAGGAGCGTCTGCCAGCGGCCGAGCGGGTAGCTGACGGGCAGCGTCAGCGACTCCAGGATGCGACGGTGCCTGTCGACGACCTCGTCGCTCAGACGACCGCTCAGCCGTGCGAGCTCCGCTGCGAACATCATGCCGACCGCGACGGCGGCACCGTGCCGCCACTGGTAGCGCTCCGCGTGCTCGATCGCGTGCCCGAGCGTGTGGCCGTAGTTGAGGATCTCGCGCAGACCCTGCTCGGTGAAGTCCTCCCCCACGACCCGTGCCTTGATGCCGATGGAGAGCTCCACGAGACGGCGGAACTCCGGCGTCAGCGGATCGGTCGCCCTGTCGACGTCGCGCTCGATGATGTCGAGGATCTCCGGTTCAGCGATGAAGCCGTACTTCACCACCTCGCCGAACCCGGCCAGAATCTCGTTGCGGGCGAGCGAGGTGAGCGTGTCGAGGTCGCAGATCACCGCGGCAGGCGCGTAGAAAGCGCCGACCAGGTTCTTGCCCTCAGCCGTGTTGATGCCGGTCTTTCCGCCGACGGCCGCGTCGACCATCCCGAGCAGCGTGGTCGGCACCTGTACGAGTCGGACGCCGCGCAGCCAGGTGGCGGCGACGAATCCGGCGAGGTCGGTCACGGCGCCGCCGCCGAAGCCGATGACCGCGTCCGACCTGGTGAAGTCGGCCTGTCCCATCACCTGCCAGCAGAATGCGGCCACCTCGACCCGCTTGGCAGCTTCCGCATCCGGCACCTCGGCCAGTAGCACCTCGTAGCGCCCGACGAGAGACTCGCGCAGGTCCGCCGCGGCGGCCCCGAGCGTCGGCGGGTGGACGATCAGCACCTTGGACACGCCGCTGCCGAGGTACGACGCCAGTTCGGTGCGCAGCCCGCGGCCGACCACCACCGGGTACTGATCCTCGCCGGGGACGATGATCTCGGTGGGCTCGCCTCCCGTTGCGTCGTTCCTGGTCGGCTCGATTCCGGTCGGCTCGATCCCGGCGGGCTCCGTCTCGGTGGGCTCTGCCTCGTTGGCTGTCATCGCTGTCCTTCCTCGACCCAGGCTGCGATCTCTTCCACGATGGCGTCGATCGGCCTGTTCGATGTGTCTGCCGTGTAGTCGGCGAGTGCTGTGTAGATGGCTGAGCGGGCAGCGACGAGACGTTTCCAGGATTCGACGTCTGTCACCAGGGGCCGCTTGCCGCTGCCGATCCGGGAGGCGATCGCCTCCGGGCTGACCGTGAGGAGCACGACCAGCGCGTCGGCGAGGTCTGCCTGGGTGTCCAGGTCGATCACAGCCCCGCCACCGAGCGAGACGACCCCTGGCTCGCCGAGGGCGGCGGCGACGATCTCACGCTCGATGGCCCGGAAATGCGGTTCCCCGTGATCGGCGAAGATCGCGGGAATC
>Ga0153994_1000121_pt1 | contig 33256 bp, 26 predicted proteins | sample TSNC078MetaG_FD_104735 | JGI IMG/M metagenome (GOLD analysis project Ga0153994, IMG submission 104735) | Attine ant fungus gardens microbial communities from North Carolina, USA - TSNC078 MetaG | ecosystem: Host-associated > Fungi > Mycelium > Unclassified | place: USA: North Carolina, Lumber...
CCGCCTCGCCGAGATCCTGCCTGCCACCGCCGGCGGCATCCGCGCGGCAGGCGACTACCAGCAGCCGGTCAGCACCATCGCCGTGTGCGGCGGAGCAGGCGACTCGCTGCTCGGCTCTGACGCCGTCCGCGGCGCCGACGTCTACATCACCGCCGACCTCCGCCACCACCCGGCCTCCGAGGCGCGGGAGCAGGCCGCCATCGGGGGAGGGCCCGCCCTCCTCGACGTCTCGCACTGGGCCAGCGAGTGGCTGTGGCTCGACACCGCCGCCGAGCAGCTCAGAGCCGAGCTCCCCGGCATCGTCGTCGAGGTCAGCGACCTGCGCACCGACCCGTGGGACTTCGCGATCCTGCAGTGATCGCCCCAGCCATCCAGCACACCGAGCACCAGCAGACCACAGAGCACCAGCAGCACCGAGAGAGCGGACCACCGTGAAAGCCAGCCCCACCGACCAGAACGAGCTCCTTCGCCTCCAGACGGCGGACACCCGCCTGACCCAGCTCGACCACGCGGCCAAGACCCTGCCGCAGCTCGCCCAGCTGGCGGCCCTGCAGCCGGAGGTGGATGCGCTCCGCACCCGCTGGATCGCCCGCACAGGCGAGCTCGAGGACTCGCGCGCCGAGCTGAAGCGCGTCGAGTCCGACGTCGCCGTCGTCGAGGCCCGCATGGAACGCGACAGCGGCCGCCTCCAGCACACGTCGTCGACCAAGGACGTCCAGGCGCTCGAAGCGGAGCTGACCGCCCTGGGCAAGCGCCGCGACGATCTCGAAGAGATCGAGCTCACCGTGATGGAGCGGGTCGAGGAGCAGGAGAGCGCGCTCGCCGCCGTCGAGGCCGAGCGGGCGGAGCTCGACGGCCGCGTGCAGGCGCTGGAGACCGCCAAGGCGGAGGAGCTGGCGAAGCTCGACGCGCAGCGCACCGCTCTCGCGAAGGACCGGACGGCCATCGTCTCCGGCATCCCCGCCGACCTGATCGAGCTGTACGAGAAGCAGCGCGCCCGCTACGGCATCGGCGCCGCCCTGCTCGTGCGCGGCGTCTCGATGGGCAGCAACGTGAAGCTCACCGAGTCCGACCTGTCCGTCATCCGCCGCGCGGCGGACGACGACGTCGTGCTCTGCCCGGACAGCGGAGCGATCCTGATCAGGAACGAGGAGTCGGGGCTCTAGGGCCGCTCATCGCGCCGGCGGCGGCGGCCTGCTCCGAGCATCCTGTGGGTGCGGGGGACCGCATCCGCTGCTGCGATAGTGTGGGAGCGAATGGGCCGGCAAGACGGTCGCGTCGGTCTGCTTCGGCAGGCCGCCGAGGAACGTCCGGGCTCCACAGAGCAGGGCGGTGGGTAACACCCACCCGGGGCAACCCGCGAGACAGTGCCACAGAGAACAGACCGCCCCGCGCCGATCCTCGGATCGGCACGGGGTAAGGGTGAAACGGTGGGGTAAGAGCCCACCAGCGACCGGGGTGACCCGGTCGGCTCGGTAAACCTCGCCCGGAGCAAGGTCAGACAGGAAACGTTGAGGCTGCTCGCTGAGTTTCCGGGTAGACCGCTGGAGGGCGGCGGCAACGCCGTCCCGAGATAGATGGCCGTCGACGGTGCTCAGGCACCTGGACAGAACCCGGCGTAGCAGCCGGCCCATTCCTCACCGGGGCGCAGGAGCCGCGGTGGATGCTCGAGGGGACGGATCGAGGCAGGGGTGAAGGCGAAGCAGGCGAACCTGCGGCGGATCGCGGAGATCGCGAGCGCCCTGACCGCGCTCGTCATCGTGCTCGTCGCGCTCGGCTACTGGTTCTGCGTCTGGTTCTTCTTCACGATGCCGCGGTTCGTGACGCCGCCGGTCGACTCCGTCGAGTTCACCTCCAGGGCCGACCTCTTCCAGAGCGCCGTCGGCAACCTGGCGTACTGGGTGGCGGCCTTCACCGTGACCCTGGGCCTCGCGCTGCTGATCACCGTGCTCGGCGTGCGGGCGATGTCGACGCTCTGGCAGTGCGCACCGGATGCGCTGATCGTCGACAGGGTGGATGAGAGCGACCCTGCGACCACCGTGGCGCGCCTCGACCTCAACCGACCCCGTCAGACGGGATCGGGAGTGGCGCCGGGAGTGGCGCCGGGCTCGGCATCCGGAGAGAAGCGATAACCCATCCCCGGTTCGGTGAGCAGGTACCGCGGGTGCGACGGCTCCGGTTCGAGCTTCTTGCGCAGCTGCGCGAGGTAGAGCCGCAGGTAGCCGGTGTCGCTGGTGTACTGGGGTCCCCACACCTGGGTGAGCAGCGCCTGCCTGGTGACCAGTCGCCGCGGATTGCGCACCAGCACCTCGAGGATCGCCCACTCGGTCGGCGTCAGGCGCACGGACTCGTCGCCGTCCGCTGTCCGCCTGGTCACCTGGTGCGCTGCCAGGTCGACGGCGATGTCGCCGAAGGTCACGACCGGCTCGTCCGCCGACGGAGTCTGCCGCCTGGTCAGCGCCCTGATGCGGGCGAGCAGTTCGTCGGCGGCGAACGGTTTGGTGACGTAATCGTCTGCGCCTGCGTCCAGCGCATCCACTTTGTCGCCGGAGTCGGTGCGGCCGGAGACGACCAGGATCGGCACGGACGTCCAGCCGCGCAGGCCCTCGATCACCTCGATGCCGTTGAGCTCCGGCATCCCCAGGTCGAGCATCACGAGATCGGGGTGGTGCTCGACGGCCTGGCTGAGCGCTTCCGCCCCGTTCCTGGCGATGCTGACCTCGTAGCCGCGTGCGGTCAGCAGGATGCGCAGCGCCCGGAGGATCTGCTGGTCGTCGTCGGCGATCAGGATTCTCACGCGGACTCTCCTTCCTGTGGTCCGGCGGTCGCCGCGACAGGCAGCGCCACCACCATCGTCAGTCCGCCTCCGGGGGTGTCCTCCGCTTCGAGCGTGCCGTCCATCCCCTCGACGAAGCCCTTGGAGAGCGCGAGCCCCAGCCCGATCCCCGTGTCGTTGTCCGTGTCGTCGAGCCGCTGGAACGGCACGAACACCGCGTCGCGGCGCTCGTCGGGGATGCCGGGTCCGTGGTCGATCACCCGCACCTGCACCGAACCGCCGAACTCGCTGGCGGCGATCACCGGGGGAGAATCCGCCGGGCTGAACCGGAGGGCGTTGCCGAGCAGGTTGACCAGCACGCGCTGCAGCAGCACCCCGTCTGCGGCGACGGGCGGGAGCGCGTCAGGCAGGTCGAGTTCGACCTCTGCCGGGCCGACGCCGAGCTCGTCGAGCACAGCGGGGACCACGTCGTCGATGTCGGTCGGCGCCAGCGAGACGGCGAGCACCCCCGCCTGCACCCTGCTCACGTCGAGCAGGTTGGTGACGAGCTGGGCGAGGTTGCCGAGGCTGTCCTCCGCCGTCTCGAGCAGCGCATCCCTGTCGGTCTTGGCCAGCCTGATATCGGTCTGACGGAGCGTGGTGACGGCGGCGGTCGCAGCGGCGAGCGGGCGGCGCAGGTCGTGGCCGACCGCTGCCAGCAGTGCGCTGCGCACCCGGTCGGCCTGCGCGAGCGGGGCGAGCTCGCTTGCGGTGGCCTGCAGGTCGCGGTGCTCGAGGGCGGCGTCGAGCTGGGCCACGATCGCGGCGAGCAGGCGACGGTCGCCTGCCTCCAGTGTGCGGCCGGAGAGTTCGAGCGTGCCCCTGGTGCCGACCGGGATGCTCTGGGTGTGCGCGTCGTCGGCCGGCTCGCCGTCGGTGGACACCACGTCGGCGCCGTCGAGCAGGCGCACGCCGGTGAGCGCGAACGCCTCCCTGGTGCGTGTGACAAGCGCCTGCAGCGCGTTCTCTCCGCGGATGACGCCGCCGGCGACCGTCGCGAGCAGTTCGGCTTCCGCAGCCGCACGCTTCGCCGCCCTGCTTCGGCGCGCCGCCTGGTCGACCACCAGGCTCACCAGGGCGGCGATCACCAGGTAGAGCACGAGGGCCAGCAGGTGCAGCGGCTCGCTGATCGTGATCGTGTACAGCGGGTCGACGAAGAAGTAGTCCAGCGTGATGCCGGACAGCAGCGCGGCGAACAGGGCGGGCCAGATTCCGCCGACCAGCGCGACCACCACCACGAGCAGCTGGTACGACAGCACGTCGCTGGTCATCGAGTCTGGGGAGCGGACGCTGGTGAGCAGCCAGGTGAGCAGCGGTCCTCCGACGATCGCGAGCGCGAACCCGTACACCTTGCGCCTGGTGGTGAGGCCGCCCCTGATGCGCGGGAGCGAGAACCGGCCTCCGGCCTTGGAGTGCGACACGATGTGGACGTCGATGTCGCCGGACTCCCTGATCACCGTCGCCCCGATTCCCGGCCCGGTGAGCAGGGCGGCGAGGCGGCTGCGGCGACTGACGCCGATGACGAGCTGGGTGGCGTTCTCGCCCCTGGCGAACTCGACGAGCGCGCGCGGGATGTCGCTGCCGACCACCTGGTGATAGCTGCCGCCGAGCTGTTCTACCAGGGCGCGCTGCGCGGCGAGGGCGCCGGGCGTCGCATCGCGGAGTCCGTCCTGGCTGGTCACGTGCAGAGCGAGCAGCTCACCTCCGGCCGAGCGCGCAGCGATCCGCGCGCCCCTGCGCAGCAGGGTGTCTCCCTCCGGTCCTCCCGTGAGGGCGACGACGACGCGCTCGCGCGCCTCCCAGGTGCCGGAGATCCCGTGCTCGGCGCGATAGCGCTGCAGGGAGCTGTCGACCTCGTCGGCCAGCCAGAGCAGCGCGAGCTCGCGCAGAGCAGTCAGGTTCCCGAGCCTGAAGTAGTTGGAGAGGGCGGCGTCGATGCGCGCCGCCGGGTAGACGTTGCCATCGGCGAGCCGGTCGCGCAGCGCCTGCGGCGCCAGGTCGACGACCTCGATCTGGTCCGCGCGGCGGAGCACGGCATCCGGGATCGTCTCGCGCTGCTGGGCGCCGGTGATCTGCTCGACCACGTCGTTGAGCGATTCGATGTGCTGGATGTTCACGGTCGACATCACGTCGATGCCGGCGGCGAGGAGCGCATCCACGTCCTGCCAGCGCTTCTCGTGCTCGGAGCCTGGGGCGTTGGTGTGTGCGAGCTCGTCGACCAGGGCGAGCTGCGGAGCGCGGGCCAGGACCGCATCCAGGTCGAGCTCCGTCAGTTCGATGCCGCGGTGCTCGACGGTCTTGCGGGGCACGACCTCCAGCCCGTCGAGCATGGCGGACGTGGCGGAGCGGCCGTGGGTTTCCACGACCGCCACCACCACATCCTTGCCGAGCGCCTGCAGGCGTTTGCCCTCTTCGAGCATGGCGTACGTCTTGCCGACGCCCGGCGCGGCGCCGAGCATCACCCGCAGGTGGCCACGTGGCATATCTACTCGTCCATCTTCGCCAGTGCGATGTTCAGCTGGAGCACGTTCACGGTGGGCTCGCCCAGGTAGCCGAGGTCCCGTCCCTGAATCTTAGACTCGACCAGCTTCCGCACGGCGGCGACCGGCAGGCCGCGGGCGTCCGCGACGCGCTGCACCTGGTCGCGGGCGTACGCGGGGGAGATGTGCGGGTCGAGCCCGGAGCCGGATGCGGTCACCGCATCCACGGGGACGTCGGCGACCGCGATCCCGTCGTCCTTCGCCACGGCGGCCGTGCGCTCCTTGATGGCCTTCACCAGGTCGGGGTTGTTCGGCCCGAGGTTGCTGCCGGACGACGCAGCGCCGTCGTAGCCGTCGCCCGCGGCGGACGGCCGCGACTGGAACCACTGGGCGAGCGCGTTGCCCTTCGCGTCGGTGAAGCCCTGCCCGATGAGAGCCGAGCCGACCGTCTTCCCGTTCGAGCTGACGAGTGAGCCGTTCGCCTGCGCTGGGAAGGCGAGCTGTCCGACGCCGGTCAGGACCAGCGGGTAGACGATGCCGAGCGCGATGGTCAGCACGATCATCGCCCGGATGGCGACCCAGTAGTGACGCCACGCGCCACGGAGTCCGTTCATGATTGGTGTTCCCTCTTCCTAGAATCCGGGGATGAGCGCGACCAGAAGGTCGATCAGTTTGATGCCGATGAACGGGGCGATGATGCCGCCGATGCCGTAGATCAGCAGGTTGCGGCCGAGCAGGGCGGACGCCTTCGACGGCCGGTACGTCACGCCGCGCAGCGCCAGCGGGATCAGCAGCACGATGACGATCGCGTTGAAGATCACCGCAGACAGGATCGCGGAGGCGGGGGAGTGCAGCCCCATGATGTTCAGCGCCGCGAGCCCTGGGAACGCCCCGACGAACATCGCGGGGATGATCGCGAAGTACTTCGCCACGTCGTTCGCGATCGAGAACGTGGTCAGCGCTCCGCGGGTGATCAGGAGCTGCTTGCCGATGCGCACGATGTCGATGAGCTTGGTCGGGTCGGAGTCGAGGTCGACCATGTTGCCGGCCTCCTTCGCCGCCGACGTGCCGGTGTTCATCGCCACGCCGACGTCCGCCTGCGCGAGGGCAGGCGCGTCGTTCGTGCCGTCACCGGTCATCGCGACCAGGTTGCCGCCCTCCTGCTCGCGCCGGATCAGGGCCAGCTTGTCCTCCGGCTTCGCCTCGGCGAGGAAGTCGTCGACCCCCGCCTCGGCAGCGATCGCCTTCGCGGTGAGCGGGTTGTCGCCGGTGACCATGACCGTGCGGATGCCCATCCTGCGCAGATCGGCGAATCGCTCGGCCAGGCCGTCCTTCACGACGTCCTTCAGGTAGATCACGCCGAGCAGGCTGGCGGTGCCACTCGCATCCCTGGTCGCAACGGCCAGCGGGGTGCCGCCCACCAGGGAGATGCGCTCCACTTCCTCGTCGAGGTCGTGCAGAACGGAGCTCGCCGCAGGCCCGGACTCGCGCACCCAGTCGACGACGGCGCTCGCCGCGCCCTTGCGCACGCTGGTGCCGTCCGGCAGGTCGAGGCCGCTCATCCTGGTCTGTGCCGTGAACGGAACGATCTCGCCGTGGATGTCGCCCTGGTGGCTGTAGCCCAGCTGTTCGGCGAGGGCCACCACTGAGACGCCCTCCGGGGTCGGGTCGCTCAGTGAGGAGAGCGCCGCTGCGCGGATGAGCTCCATGCTGTCGGCGCCGCCGACCGGGGTGAACTCGGCAGCGCGCCGGTTGCCGTAGGTGATCGTGCCGGTCTTGTCGAGCAGCAGCGTCGTCACGTCTCCCGCCGCCTCGACAGCGCGGCCGGACATCGCGAGCACGTTTCGCTGCACCAGCCTGTCCATGCCGGCGATGCCGATGGCCGAGATGAGTGCGCCGATGGTGGTCGGGATGAGGCACACCAGCAGGGCGATCAGCACGGGGACCGTCGGGGCAGCGTTCGAGTACCCCGCGGCAGGAGCGAGCGTCAGCACGACCACCACGAAGATGATCGACAGGCTCGCCAGCAGGATGTTCAGCGCGATCTCGTTCGGCGTCTTCTGCCTGGACGCACCTTCGACGAGCTTGATCATCCGGTCGACGAACGTCTCGCCGGGCTTGCTGGTGATCCGCACCAGGATGCGGTCGGAGAGCACGCGGGTGCCTCCCGTCACCGCGCTCCTGTCACCGCCGGATTCGCGGACCACAGGGGCGGACTCGCCCGTGATGGCCGACTCGTCAACGGAGGCGATGCCCCGCACGATGTCGCCGTCGCCCGGGATGAGTTCGCCCGCCGTGACCACCACGAGGTCGCCCAGCCGCAGTTCGCTCGACGCGACCTGCTCGATGTCGGAGCGGACCGCATCCGGATCGATGGACTCGTCGTACCCGGCGACGCGGTTGGCGACGGTGGTCGAACGGGTCGCCCTCAGGCTGGCGGCCTGCGCCTTGCCACGGCCCTCCGCGACAGACTCCGCGAGGTTGGCGAAGATGACGGTGAGCCAGAGCCAGACAGCGATGCCCCAGGTGAACGCGAGGTTCTGCTGGCCGCCGCTCGCTCCCGAACCGGTGCCGTCGCTGCCGAGGAACGGCTGGGCGACCGCGAGCACGGTGGTGAGCACGGCGCCAACCTCGACGATGAACATGACGGGGTTGCGCCACATGAATCGCGGGTCGAGCTTGCGGAGCGCCCCGGGGAGCGCCGCCACGAGCTGAGCGATGGAGAACGCGCCGGCGGGTGTGCGGCGCTTCCCGTCCGACCCAGGCTCCTGGTGAGGAGCGGGGTGTTGCGTTGGTGTGATGGTGGTCATGGTCTACTGCAGCCCTTCCGCCAGGGGACCCAGCGCGAGAACGGGGAAATAGGTGAGGGCGGACACGAGCAGCACGGTTCCGACGAGCAGGCCGACGAACTGCGGCCGGTGGGTCGGAAGGGTGCCGGCTGTCGCCGGGATCTTCGCCTGTCCGGCGAGCGAGCCGGCCAGGGCGAGGACGAACACGATCGGGAGGAAGCGCCCGAGGAACATCGCCGTGCCGAGCGCAGCGTTCAGCCACGGGGTGTTCGCGGTGAGCCCGCCGAACGCCGAGCCGTTGTTGTTCGCGGCGGAGGTGAACGCGTACAGCACCTCGCTGAAGCCGTGCAGTCCCGGATTGAAGATCGACGTCTTCTCCACGTCGGCTCTGATCGCCGGGACGGCGAAGCTCAGGCCGGTGCCGACGAGCACCAGGGTCGGCGTGGTCAGGATGTAGAGGCTCGCGAGCTTGATCTCGCGCGGCCCGAGCTTCTTGCCGAGATACTCCGGGGTGCGCCCGACCATGAGCCCGGCGATGAACACCGCGATCACGGCGACCACGAGGATCCCGTACAGCCCGGCGCCGACGCCGCCGGGGGCGACCTCGCCGAGCATCATGTTGACCATCGCCATCATGCCGCCGAGCGGACTGTAGCTGTCGAGCATCGAGTTCACGGCGCCGGTGGAGGTGGTGGTGCTCGTGGTGTTGAACAGGGTGGAGCCCAGGATGCCGAACACCTGCTCCTTGCCCTCCAGCGACCCGCTGGACAGCTCGAACGCGGTCATCGCGCCGAGGGAGGCGAGGAACAGCACGCCCATGGTCGCGAGGATCGCGTAGCCCTGGCGGCGGTCGCCGACCATCGTGCCGAAGGTGCGGGGGAGTGAGAACGGGATGATGAGCATCAGCACGATCTCGACCAGGTTCGTCCACGCGGCCGGGTTCTCGAACGGATGCGCCGAGTTCGCGTTGAAGAACCCGCCGCCGTTCGTGCCGAGCAGCTTGATCGCCTCCTGCGAGGCGACAGGCCCTCCAGGGATGCTCTGGGTCGCCCCGGTGAGCGTCGTGATGTGCTGGAAGCCGGCGAAGTTCTGGATTGCGCCCCCGGCGATCAGCACGATCGCGGCGACGACGGCGAGCGGCAGCAGGATGCGCACGGTCGCCCGCAGCATGTCCACCCAGAAGTTGCCGATGGTGCCGCTCGACCGGCGGGCGAACCCGCGCACCAGTGCGACGGCCACGGCGATGCCGACGGCGGCCGACACGAAGTTCTGCACGGCGAGCCCGGCGATCTGGACGGTGTAGCCCATGGTCGCCTCGGGCGAGTACGACTGCCAGTTCGTGTTGGTGACGAACGAGATCGCGGTGTTGAAGGCGAGCCCCTCCGGCACGGCGGGCAGGCCGAGCGCGTACGGCAGGAACTCCTGCAGCCGCTGCAGACCGTAGACGATCAGGATGCCGACCACTGAGAACGCGAGCACGCCCCTGAGGTAGGCGGGCCAGGACTGCTCCGCGGAGGAGTCGACCCCGATCATCCGGTAGACGCCGCGTTCGACTTTCAGGTCTTTCGGCGAGGTGAAGACACGCGCCATGTAGTCGCCGAGCGGGCGGTACGCGATGGCGAGGATCAGCGCGAGCGTCGCCAACTGGGCGACGAACAGCCAGAGCACCACTAGAAGCGCTCCGGCTTCACCAGGGCGACCACCAGGTAGGCGATCGCGGCCACCGCGAGCAGGGCGCTGATCACATTGATGACGATCACAGCTTCTCGACCCCCCGGCCGACGAGCCCGACGACAAGCGCGAGCACGACGATTCCGAGGAGGTAGACGACGTCCAGCAAGACTCTCTCCATCCGTGAGGATGCCGCGCCGATCGACGCGACGGTGAGAGTCCACACCCTGGGCGGGCGCAGGGAGCCGGTCCTAACGCATCCCTAACGCCCGCCGGCCGAAGCCATACGCGCCCCTAACGAGCGACGCGATGAGGTGGCGTCAGGACCGGACGGCGAGGGCGGCCGCGCCCAGGATGCCCGCGTTGTTGCGGTGCACGGCGGGGACGATCTCCGTCTTCAGGTCGAGCAGGGGAAGGAAGTCCTTGTAGTTCTTGGAGACGCCGCCTCCGACGATGAAGAGGTCGGGGGTGAACAGGAACTCGAGGGTCGAGTAGTAGGTCTGCAGGCGCTTCGCCCACTTCTCCCAGCTGAGGTCCTCGCGCTCCTTCGCCGAGTACGCCGCCTTCGACTCCGCGTCGTGGCCGTCGATCTCCAGGTGGCCGAGCTCGGCGTTCGGGATGAGGACGCCGTTGTAGATGAGCGCGGAACCGATGCCGGTGCCGAGCGTCGTCATGATGACGAGGCCGTCCTTGTCCTTCGCTGCGCCGAACCTGGTCTCCGCGTACCCGGCGGCGTCGGCGTCGTTGACGAAGTGGATGTCGCGCTTCAGCCCCTTCTCGAAGAGGTCCTCCGCGCGCAGGTCGATCCACTTCTTCGACACGTTCGCCGCCGACAGGGTGACCCCGTGGCTGACGATGGCAGGGAAGCAGACGCCGACAGGAGCATCCGGGTCTTCGGCGGCCAGCTTCTCGACGATCTCCTTGGTGGTCTCGACGATGTCGTCCGGCTTGCCGCCCTCCGGCGTCGGCAGCTTGACCCTGTCGCTGATGAGTTCTCCGGTGTCGAGGTCCACGAGACCTCCCTTGATCCCGGTTCCTCCGATGTCGATTCCGATTGCCTGGTTCTTCGAACTCATGGCACGAATCTACCCCGCAGTGGATGCGCGGCGTGCGAGCCCTGCCGCGAGCCCTGCCGGCGCTCAGGGAAGCGTGAGCACCTCCGCGCCGCGTTCGGTGACGACGAGCGTGTGCTCGAACTGCGCCGTGATGCTCTTGTCGCGGGTGACGACCGTCCAGTCGTCCTCCCACATGTCCCACTCGTGCGTGCCGAGGGTGAGCATCGGCTCGATGGTGAACACCATGCCGACCTCCATCACATCGTCGTGCAGTGGAGCGGAGTCGTAATGCGGGATGATCAGGCCGGAGTGGAAGGCCGCGCCGACGCCGTGGCCGGTGAAGTCGCGCACGACGCCGTAGCCGAACCGTTTGGCGTACGACTCGATGGCACGGCCGATCACGTTGACCTGCCTCCCGGGGGCCACGGCCTTGATCCCGCGGTTCAGCGCCTCGCGGGTGCGCTCGAGGAGCAGCGCGACCTCCTCGGTGGCCGTCCCGGCGATGAAGGTCTGGTTGCTGTCCCCGTGGAAGCCGTTCTTGTACGCGGTGATGTCGATGTTGACGATGTCGCCGTCCTCGATCACGGTGTCGTCCGGGATCCCGTGGCAGATCACCTCGTTGACCGAGCTGCAGATCGACTTCGGGAAGCCGCGGTACCCGAGCGTGGACGGGTACGCCCCGTTCGCGATCAGGAACTCGTGCCCGATCACGTCGAGCTCTTCCGTTGTGATGCCGGGCCGCACGCTCTCGCCGACGAGTGCGATGGCCTGGGCGGCGATCCGGCCCGACTCGCGGATCAGCTCGATCTCGTCCGGGGTGTACACGTCCGATCCGGTGTACGGAGACGGCTCCTTCTTGCCGACGTACTCCGGCCTGGCGATCTCGGCGGGGACGGAGCGCAGGGGACTGACGCGTCCCGGAATCAGGTGACCGGCGGAATCCTTGGGCATAGGATCAAGCTTATGACCGGCGAGAATGACCACGGAATCACCCAGGACGCCGAACACAAGTTCTGGTACAACATGAAGACCGGCCAGGTCGAACAGGGTTTCCTGTCGCCTGCCCCCGACCGCGTCGGCCCGTTCGACACGCACGCCGAGGCGGAGAACGCCCTCGAGAAGCTGCGCGAGAACAGCGCCAAGTGGGCTGAGGACGACGCGGCGGAGAACCGCTAGAAGCTGTGCTCAGGGGCGGGGAACGTCCCGTCCTGCACATCCGCCTTGTACGCGGTCGCCGCCTGGGTCAGGACCCCCTGCAGATCGGCGTACTGCTTCACGAAGCGCGGGATGCGGCCGGTGGTGAAGCCTGCCCAGTCCGTCCAGACGAGCAGCTGCCCGTCCACATCCGGGCCGGCGCCGACGCCGATGGTCGGGATGCGCAGCTCGGCCGTGACCCGCGCCGCCACCTCAGCAGGCACCATCTCCATGACCACCGCGAACGCGCCGGCGTCCTCGACGGCGTGCGCGTCGGCGAGCAGCTGCTCAGCGCCTTCGCCGCGACCCTGGATGATGTGGCCTCCGAGCCCGTGCTCGCTCTGCGGCGTGAAGCCGATATGCGCCATGACGGGGATGCCTGCATCCACGATCCGGCGGATCTGCTCCGCGCTGCGAACGCCGCCCTCCAGCTTGACCGCGTGCGCTCCCGTCTCCTTCATGAACCGCACCGCCGTGTGAAGCGCCTCCAGCGGCCCGGTCTCGTATGAGCCGAACGGCATGTCCGCCACGACGAAAGCGCGCTTGACAGCACCGGCCACCGCGCGGGTGAGCGGGATCAGCTCGTCGACCGTGACGGGGAGGGTCGTCTCGTAGCCGAGCACGTTGTTGCCCGCCGAGTCGCCGACCAGCAGGAAGTCGATGCCTGCCGCGTCGAAGATCTGCGCGGTGAGCTGGTCGTAGCTGGTGAGGCCGGTGAACTTGGCGCCCTCCTCCTTCGCGGCCTGGAAGTGCCTGGTGCGGACGCGCTTGAGCGACTGCATCGACGACGTCGTCGGGTGGGCGGACGGCATAGGAGACTGCTCTGACATGGCCTCAGTCTAATGACGCGTTCAGACTCGGAAACGGACGAGCCCGGCGCCCGAATCGAGCCCTCGAAACCACTAGTCTGGGAAGGCTGACGAAAGGGGCAGGATGGACAAGCAGCGCGACTTCGTTCTTCGCACGATCGAGGAACGTGGCATCAAGTTCGTGAGGCTGTGGTTCACCGACGTGGTCGGCACACTCAAGTCCGTCGCCATCGCGCCCGCCGAGGTGGAGGGCGCGTTCAGCGAGGGGCTCGGCTTCGACGGCTCCGCCATCGAGGGCCTGACCCGCGCATACGAGTCCGACCTGCTCGCGCATCCGGACCCCACCACGTTCCAGATCCTCCCGTGGCGCGGCGAGATCGACCCGACGGCGCGCATGTTCTGCGACATCACCACCCCGGACGGGCAGCCGTCGGTGTCCGACCCTCGCAACGTCCTCAAGCGCACGCTGGAGAAGGCGGCCGACCGCGGGTTCACGTTCTACACGCATCCCGAGATCGAGTTCTACCTGCTCAAGTCCTCGGCGTTCGACGAGAACGGCCCGGAGCCAGTCGACTCGGCAGGCTACTTCGACAACGTGCCTGGCGGCACGGCCCACGACTTCCGCCGCCGGTCGGTCAGGATGCTCGAAGACCTCGGCATCTCCGTCGAGTTCAGCCACCACGAGGCGGGGCCGGGTCAGAACGAGATCGACCTGCGCTACGCGGACGCCCTCACCACGGCCGACAACATCATGACCTTCCGCACGGTGATCAAAGAGGTCGCCATCGAGCAGGGCGTGTACGCCACCTTCATGCCGAAGCCGCTCTCCGGCCACCCAGGCTCGGGGATGCACACCCACATGTCGCTGTTCGAGGGCGACACCAACGCGTTCTTCGAGGCAGGCGCCGAGTACCAGCTCTCCAAGGTCGGCCGTCACTTCATCGCCGGCCTGCTGCGCCACGCGCCGGAGATCACCGCCGTGACCAACCAGTTCGTCAACTCGTACAAGCGCCTCTGGGGCGGCGACGAGGCGCCGAGCTTCGTCTGCTGGGGACACAACAACCGGTCGGCGCTCGTCCGCGTCCCGCTCTACAAGCCCAACAAGGGCCAGAGCTCGCGCGTCGAGTACCGCGCCATCGACTCCGCGGCCAACCCGTACCTCTCGTTCTCGCTCATGCTGGCCGCCGGCCTCAAGGGCATCGAGGAGCAGTACGAGCTGCCACCGGAGGCCGAGAACAACGTCTGGGCCCTCAGCGACGCTGAGCGCCGTGCCCTCGGATACAACCAGCTCCCCGCGAGCCTCGACCACGCCATCTCGCTGATGGAGGAGTCGGAGCTGGTGGCGGAGACCCTCGGCGAGCAGGTCTTCAACTACGTGCTGCTGAACAAGCGGCAGGAGTGGTCGGCCTACCGCGCCCAGGTCACGCCGTACGAGCTGCGCACCAACCTCGAGATCCTTTAGGCGCCGTGCCGCGCGACCAGCTCTCACTGACCACTCTCGCGCGGTCGGGCTTCGTCGGCCTGAGCTCGGTGCGTGCTCAGCTCGACGAGCTGGCAGCGCTCACCGGGGTGACGGTCGAGGACGCGCTTCCCGCGTTCTCGGTGGCCGCAGACCCTGACACGGCGCTCGGCTGCACGCTCGCCCTGGTGCGCCGTGCTCCCGACCGCGCGGCCCCGTACCTGCGCAAGGAGGACGCGGCCAAGCGCATCCTGAGGGTGATCGGTGCGTCGGAAGGGATCGGCGAGTTCTTCCTGCGGCAGCCGGACCAGCTGGATGCGCTGAGCGAGCCCGTCACGCGCCTCCCGTCGGCCGCCGAGCTGCGCGACGACCTGCTGGATGCGGTCGGCGCGGTCGACGGCTTCGCCTCCGTCACAGAGGAGGAGGCCTGGACCGCCCTGCGCATCCGGTATCGCAGGCGCCTGGTGCAGGTGGCGAGCTTCGACCTGGAGCAGGCGGACCCCGTCGACGGCTTCGACGCGGTCGCCGCCACCATCTCCGACCTGGCGGGGGCGGCGCTCGAGGCGTCGCTGGCGATCGCCAGGCGGCAGACCAGCGGAACGGGCCCCGGCCGGTTCCCGGAGGCGGAGGTGCGCGCGACGCGCATCGCGATCATCGGCATGGGCAAGGCGGGCGCCCGCGAGCTCAACTACGTCAGCGACGTGGATGTGATCTACGTCGCGGAGGGCGACGAGGAAGCAGGCGTCTCCTCCGGCCGCGCCGTCGACATCGCCACGCGGCTCGCGATGCTGACCATGCGGGGCATCCACGACCCTGCCATCGAGCCCGGCCTCTGGGAGGTCGACCCGAACCTGCGTCCTGAGGGCAAGGACGGCGCTCTGGTTCGCACGCTCGAATCGCACATCGCCTACTACGACAGGTGGGCGAAGGGCTGGGAGTTCCAGGCGCTGCTGAAGGCGCGCCCGCTCGCCGGCGATCTCGACCTGGGGGAGCGCTACGTCACCGCGCTCGCCCCCAAGGTGTGGAGCAGCGCGTCCAGGGAGAACTTCGTGGAGTCCGTGCAGCGGATGCGCGAGCGGGTCACCGACAACATCCCGGACGATGAGGTGCACTACCAGCTGAAGCTCGGCCCTGGCGGCTTGCGCGATGTGGAGTTCACGGTGCAGCTGCTTCAGCTCGTGCACGGGCAGACGGACGACCTGGTGCGGCAGCGCGACACCCTCTCCGCCCTCGCCGCGCTGGCCGCGCAGGGCTACATCGGCCGCGAGGAGTCCGCCGACTTCTCTCGCGACTACCGCACGCTGCGCCTGATGGAGCACAGACTGCAGCTGCGCCACCTGTCCCGCACACACTTGATGCCGCGCGACGAGAGCGACCAGCGGGTGCTCGCGCGGGCCACGGGGCTCGCACCCGGAGCCGAGCAGCTCTTCGAGCGCTGGAACGCGATCAAGCACAGGGTGCGCGGGCTGCACGAGCGGCTGTTCTACCGGCCACTGCTGAGCGCCGTCGCCTCCACCCCCAGCGAAGACACGAACCTCACCGGCCAGGCCGGACTGACGAGCGCGCAGGCAGAGGCCCGCCTCGCCGCCATCGGCTTCCGGGATGCGCGTGGTGCGCTCGCCCACATCGGTGCGCTCACCGGCGGGGTGTCCAGGCGCGCGACCATCCAGCGGCATCTGCTCCCCGTGATGCTGCAGTGGTTCGCCGCCGGCGCCGATCCCGATTACGGTCTGCTCACCTTCCGCCGCCTCAGCGAGGACCTCGGCTCCACCCACTGGTATCTCCGGATGCTGCGCGACTCCTCCGGGGCGGCAGAGCGGCTGACCAGGGTGCTGTCCGGGTCGCGGTTCGCCGGGGAGCTGCTGGGGCGCATCCCGGAATCGGTGGCGTGGCTGGAGTCGGAGGAGGACCTGCGTCCACGGTCGGCCGCGCTGTTGCGCGAGGAGACGAAGGCGATCCTCGGCCGTCACGCCTCAGCGGAGTCCGCTGCGTCCGCGCTGCGCGCCGCCAGGAGGCGCGAGGTGCTGCGCCTGGCGTTCTCCGGCATCCTCGGGTTCAGCACGATCGAGGAGCTGGCGCAGGGGCTCACCGCGGTCACGGAGAACGTGATCGCCGGTGTGCTGGAGGCGATCAGGGAGAGCCGCGACGACCGGGAGCTGTTCGAGTTCGCGGTGATCGGGATGGGCAGGTTCGGCGGCCGCGAGCTCGGTTTCGGTTCCGACGCCGACGTGATGTACGTGTTCCGCGCTCTCGGTGACGACCAGGATGCTGCGCACCGCGCTGCCCTGCAGGTGGTCTCCGACCTGGGCAGGCTCACCGAGGACAACGTCCTCCCGCTCGACCTGGACATCGGCCTGCGGCCGGAGGGCAAGAACGGCACCCCTGTCCGCTCTCTCGATTCGTATCGCGCGTACTACCAGCGCTGGTCGCTCACCTGGGAGGCCCAGGCGCTGCTGCGCGCACGCGGGGTGGCGGGCGACGCCGGCCTCCTCGACGACTTCGAGCGCGTGGCAGACGACGTGCGCTACCCGGCGGCGATCGCCGAGCAGGCCGTCCGCGAGGTCAAGCGCATCAAGGCCCGCGTCGAGAGCGAGCGCCTCCCGCAGGGCGCAGACCCGGCCAGGCATCTCAAGCTCGGCCGCGGCTCCCTGAGCGACGTGGAGTGGTTCGTGCAGCTCATCCAGTTGCAGCACGCGGCCGCTGTGCCCGATCTGCAGACCACATCCACCCTGGATGCGCTCCGCGTCGCCGCCGAGACCGGGTACGTGACAGCGGAGGACGCCGCGAAACTCCGCGACGCCTGGGTGTTCGCCTCCCGCGCCAGGTCGGCGATGACACTCTGGACCAACAAGACGGCCGACGTCCTCCCGTCGGACCGCGTCGCCCTCGACGGCGTCGCCCGCCTGATGGAGTACCCGCCGGGCTCGGCCAGCCGCCTCGAAGAGGACTACCTCGCCGTCACCCGCCGCGCCCGCGCGGTCTTCGAGCGCTCGTTCTACGGTCAGCCCGACCGGCCGACGCCCTCGGTCTGAGCTGACTCACGCCGCCCCCCAATGGGGTAGAACGTTCGGGCCGAACTGAGAGTACGCTCAGCTAACATGAGTATTGCTCAACTGGGGGGATCGGGAGTCAGGCTCGACCAGGCATTCAACCCCAAACTGAATGCCTTGAACGCTGTCCGCCTCACGCTCGCCGTCAGTGTCATCGCCTGGCACTCCTTCCCGATCACCGGCGCACCCCGCCCGGCTTCCTTCGTCACGCAATTGCTGGGCGAAGGCGGCGTTGACGGATTCTTCGCCATCTCCGGGTTCCTGATCGTCTCGAGCTGGATGCGGCGCCCTCGGTGGTGGCCGTACCTGAAAGCCCGGTTCTTGAGGATTGTTCCCGCCTTCTGGGTTTGCCTCATTGCGACCGCACTTCTTCTCGCGCCTCTCGGCATCACGCTCGCGCATCAGCCGTTCCCCGACAGCTATCTCGGAGACGCGCTGACGTATGTGACCCACAATGCAGGGCTGCGCATCACGGAGGTGGGAATCGGGTCGACGCCGACCGGCGTCCCGTACCCTGGGGTGTGGAACGGCTCCCTGTGGACGCTCTGGTGGGAGTTCCTCTGCTACCTGGGCGTGCTCGCGCTCGGATTGACCCGGCTGCTGAAGTTCAGAGCCACCATCCCACTCATCTTCGCCCTCTGCCTGGTGGGCGTCATCGTCACCGACGTTGGAGTCACGAACAACTTCTACCTCGTCAACGGCTCCCGCTTCGGATTGATGTTCGCTGCTGGTGCGCTCGTCTACCAGTTCAAGCATTGGCTGCCCGTCAACTGGTGGCTGGTCGCCTGCAGCCTCGTCGTCGTCGCTCTGACGGCGATGCTGCCCGACTACCGGATCCTCGCGGCCATTCCGTTGGCGTACGCGCTCATCGGGGTCGGCGCTCTGATCAAGATTCGACGGCTCCGGCTGCAGAACGACGTGTCGTACGGCACATACATCTACGCCTTCCCCGTCCAGCAGGTGCTCGCCTCGGCCGGACTCGCCGTCATCGGAGTGCCGCTGTTCGCCGTGGTCGCGACCGTCATCACGCTCCTTCTCGCCACCGGGAGCTGGTTCGCGATCGAGAAGCCGGCCATGCGGCTCCGCAACGCCCAGTGGGGGAGCCGTGCAGTAGCGCCAACGCCCGAGTACCTGGCGATCCCGACACGGGATGCGCCCCCACCCCTCGGGGAGTGAGCTGACGGGCGGTCGACTCCTGCCGCACAAAGACGAGTCCGCACGAGCTGCGGTGCCGGCCGCTTTCGCGGCCGGTCCTGCAACTCGTGCGGACTCTGTGCGGGCCAGCGCGCCCGCGACGTCGTGATTCCCGCGAAATGACGCGGGACGCCGGCTACACGCCGAAGTACAGCTCGTACTCGAACGGGTGCGGACGCTGCGCGAGGGGCTTGATCTCCTTCTCGCGCTTGTAGTCGATCCAGGTCTCGATGAGCTCCGGGGTGAACACGCCGCCTGCGAGCAGGAACTCGTGGTCGGCCTCGAGCGCATCCAGAACCTCGGCGAGGGTGCCGGGGACCTGGGGAATGTTCTTGGCCTCCTCGGGCGGGAGCTCGTAGAGGTCCTTGTCGACAGGCTCGTGCGGCTCGATGCGGTTCTTGATGCCGTCGAGGCCGGCCATGAGCTGGGCGGCGAACGCGAGGTACGGGTTGCCGGACGCGTCAGGGGCGCGGAACTCGATGCGCTTCGCCTTCGGGTTGGTGCCCGTGATCGGGATGCGGATGGACGCCGAGCGGTTTCCGGCCGAGTAGACCAGGTTGACCGGGGCCTCGAAGCCGGGGACCAGACGGTGGAACGAGTTCACGGTCGGGTTGGTGAACGCCAGGACGGCCGGGGCGTGCTTGAGCAGGCCACCGATGTACCAGCGGGCGATGTCGGAGAGGCCGCCGTAGCCCGCCTCGTCGTAGAACAGCGGCTTGCCGTCGTTCCACAGCGACTGGTGGGTGTGCATCCCCGAGCCGTTGTCGCCGAACAGCGGCTTCGGCATGAAGGTCGCGACCTTGCCCCACAGCTCAGCCGTGTTCTTCACGATGTACTTGAACTTCAGGATGTCGTCCGCCGCGTGCACCATGGTGTCGAAGCGGTAGTTGATCTCGGCCTGGCCGCCGGTGCCCACCTCGTGGTGCGCGCGCTCCAGGATGAGGCCGGCGTCGATCAGCTTCAGCGAGATGTCGTCGCGCAGGTCGGCCTGCTTGTCGACCGGAGACACCGGGAAGTATCCGCCCTTGTACGGGGTCTTGTTGGCGAGGTTTCCGCCCTCCTCGACGCGACCGGTGTTCCAGGCGCCCTCCTCGGAGTCCACCGAGTAGAAGCTGGAGTGCTGGTTCACCTCGTAGCGGACGTCGTCGAAGATGTAGAACTCGGCCTCCGGAGCGAAGAACGCGGTGTCGGCGATGCCGGTGGAGGCGAGGTACTTCTCCGCCTTCTTGGCGACCTGGCGCGGGTCCTTCGAGTAGATCTCGCCGTTGCGCGGGTTGTAGATGTCGAAGACCATGATGAGCGTGCGCTCGGCACGGAAGGGGTCCACGTACGCCGTCGAGACGTCGGGGATGAGCTGCATGTCCGATTCGTGGATGGACGCGAAGCCGCGGATGGACGATCCGTCGAAGAGCTGGCCGACGGAGAAGAACTCCTCATCGACGGTCGACGCGGGGATGTTGAAGTGCTGCTGCACACCGGGCAGATCGGTGAAGCGGATATCAAGGAACTTGACGTCGGTGTCCTTGATGAACTTGAGCACCTCGGAAGAATCACGGAACATGCGGAGGACTCCCAAAAATGGATTGAGGTGGTGGACTGCACCTGCAGCCCAAGACCCAACGTAGGGGGACGGAGTTTCCCCGGGGTGACGCAAATGTTTCCGGCGTGTTACGCATACCCGTGGCCGGTAAACTCGTCCAGTGCCCCAGAACCCGCAATCGTCCAGCAACGGCAACATCGCTCCGAGCCGCTATCCCGGTGAACGACTGGGGCTCCCGGAGTCCGGCAGGGGCTCCGTCGGCCGCGCAGGGCGCCGGATCGGCGCCATCGTGATCGACTGGGCGATCGCCTATCTTATTTCATTCGCGTTCTTCCGCGTCGACGGAATCGCGAACGGCTGGGCCACGACGGGCATCTTCGTACTCATGCAGATCGTCTTCATCCCGACCATCGGCGGCGGCATCGGCCACCGGGTGTTCGGGATGCGCGTGGTCGCCATCCGCGGAGGCTGGGTCGGCCTGTGGCGCCCCGTCGTCCGATCGCTGCTGCTCGCGATCGTGATCCCCGCGCTGGTCTGGGACTCCGACCAGCGCGGCTTCCACGACAAGATCGCCGGCACCGTCCTCATCCGAGCCTGACGCACTCCGTCTCGCCCGCCAAAAGATCGAGTCCGAAGTTATTCACGCGACACGCCGGTCGCGGGCGTGAATAACTTCGGACTCGATGGATGCGCAAGGAGGGCGGGTGGTTAGCGAGCGCGCTGGGCGCGGACCTTCATCGGGTCGATGCCCTTGGGGATCGGCATGGCGTTCTCGAGCGACTGCAGACGGTTGCTGATGGCCATCACCTCGGCCTTGGTCAGCGTCGGCTTGATCTTGGCGAGCACGCGCGGGATCTTGTGCAGGGGAGTGGCGTCCGCATCCGGGCCGACGCTGATCGTCGTGACGGGCACGTTCGGAAGCACACGGGTGACCTTGCGGCGCTCCTCGTCGATCATCCGCTGGGTGCGGGTCTTCGGACCCTCGCTGATGAGGACGACGCCGCCGCGGCCAGTGGCACGGTAGATCGCATCCTGGGTCTTGCCGTTGACGGCGACCGGCATCTCCGAACCGCGCCAGCTGCGCTTGAGCGAGCTGCGCAGCACGGCGCCTACCGCTCCGGGCTGGCCCTCGATCTGCGAGTACGCGGCACGCTCGGCGCGGCGACCGAGGATGATGAGGCCCACCAGCACACCGGCGAGCACACCGGCGAGGATCCACATCGCCATCGTGAAGCCGTTGCCGTCCGAGAGGAAGATCGCGAGCAGCACGCCAACGATGATCGGCAGCACGATGCCGCCGACGATGTACAACACCGCCCGGTTGTCGTAGCGGCGGGTCATCTGGAAGACCTGCCACATCTGCTTGAGCCGACCGGGCTCCTTGGTGGACTTGTCCTTGCGTGCCATAGTCACAAGGATACCGGCTCGGCTGCCCGCGCAGTGACGTTGTTCGCGGTCAGGAGACGGCCTGTGCGAAGCCGAGCGACGCATCCGCCAGATGACGGAGCTGTTCCGGCACGTCGCGGCCTTTCGCCTGCATCGACTGCGCCCACAACCGGCCTGCCCTGTACGACGAGCGCACGAGCGGACCGGCCAGCACGCCGAGGAAGCCGACGGCCTCCGCCTCCTCCTTCAGCTCCACGAACTCGTCTGGATGCACCCACCTGGCCACCGGCAGATGCCGAGGGCTCGGCCGCAGATACTGGGTGATCGTGATGATGTCGGTGCCTGCATCGTGCAGGTCGCGCAGAGCCTGGCTGATCTCCTCGCGTTCCTCGCCCATCCCGAGGATGAGGTTGGACTTGGTGATGAGCCCGGCGGCGCGTCCCTGCGTGATGACGTCGAGCGACCGCTCGTAGCGGAACGCCGGCCGGATGCGCTTGAAGATGCGCGGGACCGTCTCGACGTTGTGCGCGAACACCTCGGGTTGGGCTGAGAAGACCTCGCCGAGGTAGTCGGGGTTGCCGGAGAAGTCCGGCACCAGGATCTCGACGCCGGTGCCAGGGCTCTGCCGGTGGATCTCGCGGATCGTCTCGGCGTACAGCCAGGAGCCTTCGTCGTCGAGGTCGTCGCGGGCGACGCCGGTGACGGTGGCGTAGCGCAGGTCCATCTTCGCCACGGACTCGGCGACGCGACGCGGTTCGTCTGTGTCGTAGTCCGCGGGCTTGCCTGTGTCGATCTGGCAGAAGTCGCACCTGCGTGTGCACTGGGCGCCCCCGATCAGGAAGGTCGCCTCCCTGTCTTCCCAGCACTCGTAGATGTTGGGGCAGCCGGCCTCCTGGCACACCGTGTGCAGTTCCTCGCTCTTCACGAGGCTCTGCAACTGCTGGTACTCGGGCCCCATCCTGGCCTTGGTCTTGATCCACTCCGGCTTGCGCTCGATGGGGGTCTGGGCGTTGCGGATCTCGAGGCGCAGCATCTTGCGCCCCTCTGGCACTGCGCTCACGCGGCGGTCTCCCGTTCGGTGTCGAATTCTCTGTCGAAGCGGGCCACGATGAGCGGCACGACGTCTTCCGGGGTGACCGTGCGGCCGAGCACGCGGCTGATCGAGGTGATCCCCGCATCCCGGATGCCGCACGCGACGATGGCGTCGTACGCCTCGAAGGTGTTCGAGCAGTTGAGCGCGAAGCCGTGCATGGTGACGCCCTCTGCGACGCGGATGCCGATGGCGGCGATCTTCTCGTCGCGCTGGACGCCGCGGATCCACACCCCCGATCTGCCGTCCACCCGCTCGCCCGTGACGCCGAGTTCGGCGAGCACGTCGATCAGGATGCTCTCGAGTCGCCGGACATAGCCGACGACGTCGATGGGCTCGGAGAGATGGAGAATCGGGTATCCCACGAGCTGCCCTGGCCCGTGCCAGGTGATCTTCCCTCCGCGGTCGACGTCGATGACGGGTGTCCCGTCTGTCGGCCTTTCGTCGGGCTCCGTGCGTTTGCCCGCGGTGTACACCGAGGGATGCTCGAGGAGGATGACAGTATCTGGCGCCCGGCCTGCAACGACATCAGCGTGCATGGCACGCTGCTGCTGAAGGGCCTCGGAATACGGCACGGAGTTGGCGCTTAGCCCCGTGACGACGTAGTCGACCACGCAGCCAGTCTATGTGGTCACCGGTTCTCCACAACTCGGGGGCGGTGCGCATTGTCCACGGATTCGCTGCGCGAGCTCCGATGCGCTCCCGGATGCTCTGAAATGGCGTCATGCCGAACGAACCGAACGCCGTCCACCGCGCACGCGGCACCCTGTCTCGAACCCCCGACCTCGCCCGCCTCGCCGCCGCCCGCGCCAGGGAGCGGGGGTGGCGGACGCTCACGACCCTGTCAGGGGATGCGCGGGAGCTCCGCCAGGTGGTGGTGCTTCCGGAGCGCCCGCATCCCGTAGTGCTGTGCGTGCGGGTGCGCGCCGCCGCCGCGCCAGGCTCCGCGTGGGAGGCGGCGGCGCGCAGGGAGGCGAGGTCGGAGCACGTCGTCGGGGTGCTGGCGGGGCTGCCGCCCGACGGAAGCGTGGAGACGGATCGGTCAGGCACGGTCGAGTTCCTGATGCTGGAACACGCGCAGGGCGGAACGCTGTCCGCCCTGCTCGATCGCCGCCGGATGGTGAGAGCGGACGAGGCCGCGACCATCTTGATCGGCGCCGCCTCCGGTCTCGGCGCCCTGCACGAGGCGGGGTGGGCGGTGGGCGGCCTCACCGCCGACGGCATCGCGTTCCGGCCGGACGGCTGCCCAGCCGTCGACGGGCTCCGGGATGCGCGACCACTCACCGACGCCGACGCTCTCTCGGACCGCCGCGCGTATCGCGCCATCGCCGAGCGGCTGTGCACGCTCGTTCCCTCACCGGGCGGCTGGCGCTTGCTCGACGCGGTGGATGCTGCGCTCTCGGTCCCTGTGCCGCAGCCCGGATCTAACGCCGGCCCGTGGGAACGGGCGATCGCCGGTGTGCTCGCGGTGGTCGAGCCCGGCATCGTGCGCCTGGGGGAGGACGTGGACGCGGCAGGAGCGAGTGCGGCAGGGATAGGGGCGGCACGGATCGGGGCGGCAGGGCTGAGTGCGATGGGCGGTGCTGCCAGGGAGGTCGGAGCTCACGGGGCGGGTGCGACTGTCGAGTCGCACGCAGTGTCCGCACCGGTCGTCGGCCTGGGCGCCGGTGGGGAGGGCATTCGGACACCTCGACGGACGCACGGCGAGCTCGTCGCTGCGGGGCTGCGCGTCGCCGCCGATCATGCCCGGCGCTCGGCGGTGCGACGTGATCAGCAGCGTCGGCCGGAGACCGACCGGGGAGGGGCGGAGGCGGTGCCGCACCGCTCAGCCGCCTCCGCGCTTTCCCCCTTGTCGGCATACGAACCGGCCGAGGCGGTCACCGACGTCCTCCTCGACGGACGGCCGGTCGCACACGTCACAGGCCGACTGCGCGCCTGGCTGGCAGTGCGCAAGAAGCTCGTGGCCGTTGCGGTCGCTCCTGTCGTCGCCATCGGTGCCGTCCTCGTGCTCCTCCCCGGCCCGGCCGATGCGGACGGTGAGGGAGCGGGCAGCGATGCCGTGGGGGCGGCTGGAGCGAGCGGGACACGATCGGGTGCGCCGGCGGCGAGGACGGGATCGGGGCGGTCCGGGCCGGCGCCGGAGGATGAACGCACGTCCTCGCCGTCATCCTCGCCGTCGTCGTCCGCCTCGCCGTCGTCTCCGCCGTCATCCTCACCGCCCGGGGTGCCAGGCGCCGCAGGTGCGCCCGTGGACGGGGAGCCCGTGGAAGCCGCTCCTGTGCTGCTGCGTGCCCGCCATGCGTGTTTCGCGGCGAAGGCGCGAGAGGCGGCCTGCCTGAACGACATCGTGCAGGCGGGGTCGCCGCTCGCGGAGTCGGATCGCGCCGCGCTCGACGGTGCCGTCCTCGCAGAGGGGTTCGACTACGTCGGTGCCACCGTGGAGCTCATGCAGCGCTGGGGCGACGCCGCGCTGGTGTCCGTGGCACCGGACAGGGCTCGCACACCGAAAAGCGAACCGGCCTCGCTCCTGATGGTCAGGAGCGAGGCCGGCTGGCGACTGCGGGAGGTGTTCCCGTGATCAGATGCCGAGGTTCGCCTCGAAGTTGCCGCCCTCGAGACGGTTCTTCACCGCGACGAGGAAGCGGGACGCGTCGGCGCCGTCGACGATCCGGTGGTCGTACGAGAGAGCCAGGTAGACGGTGGAACGGATCGCGATCGAGTCGGTTCCGTCCGCCGAGATGACGACGGGGCGCTTCGTGACGATGCCGGTGCCGAGGATGGCCACCTGGGGGAGGAACACGACGGGAGTGTCGAACAGCGCGCCACGCGAACCGGTGTTGGTCAGCGTGAACGTGCCGCCCGCGAGCTCGTCGGGCTTCAGACGGTTCTCACGGGTGCGCTCTGCGAGGTCCGCGATCTCCTTGGCGAGACCGGCGAGGTCGAGCTCCGAGGCATTGCGCACCACAGGGGTGAGCAGGCCGCGCTCGGTGTCGACGGCGATCGACATGTTCTCGTGGTCCGGGTAGACGATCGAGTCGCCGTCGATGGTCGCGTTGATGACGGGGTACGTCTTCAGCGCCTCGGCGGCGGCCAGAGCGAAGAACGGGAGGAAGGACAGCTTGACGCCGGTCTTGGTCTGGAAGTCGGCCTTGACCTTGTCGCGGAACGCGGCGACCTTGGTCACGTCGACCTCGACCACCGAGGTGAGCTGAGCGGACGACTGCATCGAGACGACGGCGCGCTCGGCCACGACCTTGCGCAGACGCGACATCGGCTGCGTCGTGCCGCGCAGCGGCGACACCTCGGGCGCCGGTGCAGCAGCAGCGGTCGACGGGGCAGCAGAAGCAGCGGGAGCGGCAGCCGCGGAGAGGATGTCCTCCTTGCGGATGCGTCCGCCGACGCCGGTTCCGGTCACGGTCGACAGGTCGATGCCCTGCTCGTTCGCGAGCTTGCGGACGATCGGGGTGACATACCCTGCGTTGCCGGCGTGCGCGCCACCCGAGGATGCGGGAGCTGCGGCAGGAGCCGGCGCCGCAGCTGCGGCAGGAGCCGGAGCGGCGGCAGGGGCCGGTGCCACGGCAGGAGCCGGAGCGGCCTCGGCGGCCGGAGCAGCGGCGGGCGCGGGTGCGGCGGCGGGTGCCGGTGCGGCTTCCGCGGCCGGTGCGGGAGCAGCAGCGACGGGCGCGGCCGGTGCGGCCTCAGCAGCCGGTGCGGGGGCAGCCTCTGCGGCGGGCGCAGGTGCAGCCTCCGCTGCCGGTGCCGGTGCGGCCTCAGCGGGCGCGGCCTCGGCCGGTGCGGCCTCAGCCGGTGCAGCCTCAGCCTCGGCGGGAGCGGCCTCGGCGGCGGGAGCGGCCGGAGCCTCGCCTCCGCCGGAGCCGTCGCCGATCGTCACGAGCGCAGTGCCCACCTCGACGGTCTCGTCCTCCTGCACCAGGATCGCCTCGATGACGCCCGCGATGGGGGAGGGGATCTCGGTGTCGACCTTGTCGGTCGAGACTTCGAGCAGGGGCTCGTCCACCTCGACACGGTCGCCAACGTTCTTCAGCCAGCGGGTGACCGTGCCTTCCGTGACACTCTCGCCGAGTGCCGGGAGGCTGACGGATTCGCTCATGAGCTTGTCTCCTTCAAACCAATTCGTTCAGTAGTTTATTGCAGTCGCGCCGACCGGCGGCGGACTAAAGGGTGTGCAGCGGCTTGCCTGCCAGGTACAGGAACGCCTCGCCCAGCGACTCGTTCTGCGTGGGGTGCGCGTGGATGAGCGGGGCGATGTCCTCCGGGTACGCCTCCCAGTTCACCGCGAGCTGTGCCTCGCCGATGAGCTCGCCGACGCGGGCGCCGATCATGTGGACGCCGACCACGGGGCCGTCGATCACGCGGACGACCTTCACCGAACCGTTGGTGCCGATGATCTCGCTCTTGCCGTTGCCGGCCAGGCTGTAGTCGTAGCTCGACACCTTGTCAGCGCCGTACTGCTCGACGGCCTTGGCCTCCGAGAGGCCGACAGAGGCGACCTCGGGGTCGCAGTACGTGACCTTCGGGATGTTGACATCCGGGACGATGATCGGGTTCAGGCCCGCGATCTCCTCCGCGACGAAGATGCCCTGCTGGAAGCCGCGGTGAGCGAGCTGCAGGCCGGGGACGATGTCGCCGACCGCGTAGACACCTGGGACGCTGGTCTGCAGACGCTCGTCGGTGATCACGAAGCCGCGGTCGAGGGTGACGCCTGCCTCCTCGTAGCCGAGGTTGGCCGTCGACGGGCCACGACCGACGGCGACGAGCAGCAGCTCGGCGTCGACGGTGTCGCCGTTCTCGAGCGTGACGACGACGCCGTCATCGTTCTGGGTGACGCCGGAGAACCGGACGCCGAGACGGTAGTCGATGCCGCGGCGGCGGAACGCGCGCTCCAGCGACTTGCTGATGGTCTCGTCCTCGTTGGGGACGAGGTGCGGGAGCGCCTCGATGATGGTGACGTCAGCGCCGAAGGACTTCCAGACGCTGGCGAACTCGACGCCGATGACGCCGCCGCCGAGCACGGCGACCTTCTTCGGCACGAAGTCCAGCTCGAGGGCCTGCTCGCTCGTGATGACGCGGCCGCCGATCTCCAGACCGGGGAGCGAGCGCGAGTACGAGCCCGTCGCGAGGATGACGTTCTTGCCGACGATGGTGTCCTCGCCGACCTGCACGGTGGTGGGGGAGGTGAGACGACCCTCACCCTCGATGACCGTGATCTTGCGAGCCTTGACCAGGCCCTGCAGTCCCTTGTACTTCTTGGCGACGATGCCCTGGCGGTACTCCGTCACACCGTTGATGTCGATGCCCTGGAACTCGGTGACGATGCCGTACTTCGACGACTCGCGCGAGTAGTCCGCCACCTCGGCCGCGTGCAGCAGCGCCTTGGTGGGGATGCATCCCCGGTGCAGGCAGGTGCCTCCGACCTTGTCTTTCTCGATCATCCCAACGGTGAAACCGAGCTCGGCCGCACGCAGCGCTGCTGCGTAGCCTCCACTCCCACCGCCGAGTACCACAATGTCAAAGTTCTGCTCAGACACCCAGCTACTCCCTCGCGCATCAAGATTCGTGACACGACCCTGCCCCGAGGGGTCACTCGTGGGCAGGCGTTTGAATGCGGCAAGAATTTTTCTTGCCCATACGACCCTACTACTTCCGGGAAAAGTCCTCGGCCAACCGGATGAGCGCTCGGACCGTGACGGCGGTCGGTCCCTTGCCGGTGAAACCGTACGGCGAGGCAGGTCCCTTGGCCGGCCCGGCGATGTCGAGGTGGGCCCACGGGATGCGCGGCGAATCCTCAGCATCTCCTGTGCGTCCGACGAACTCCTGCAGGAAGACGGCTGCGAGCAGCATCCCGCCTGCGGTGTTGCCAGGGTTCGCGTTGGCGATGTCGGCGACCTCGGAGTTGATGGTCGCGCGCAGCTCGCCGGGCAGCGGCATCGGCCAGAGCAGTTCACCGGACGCCTTCGCGGCCTCGACCACCTCGCCGACCAGGGCGTCGTCTCCCATGACGGCGGCGTAGCGGGTGCCGAGCGCGACCATCGCAGCGCCGGTGAGCGTCGCGACGTCCACGATCGCGTCCGGCTGCTCCTCGCTCGCCGCGACCAGTCCGTCCGCCATCACCAGACGGCCTTCCGCATCCGTGTTCAGCACCTCGACGGTCCTGCCCCCGCGGATGCGCAGCACGTCGTTCGGCCGAATCGCCGAGCCGGAGGGCATGTTCTCCGCGATGCAGAGCCAGGCCGTCACCTTCACGGGGAGGGCGAGCCTGGCGGCGGCGAGCACGACGGCCAGCACGGTGGCGGCGCCGGTCATGTCGTACTTCATTCCGACCATCCCGGTCGGCGGCTTGAGCGAGAGCCCGCCGGTGTCGAACGTGATGCCCTTGCCGACCAGCGCGAGATGCTTCCCGGCTCCCGCGGGCGCGTAGGTGACCTTGACCAGTCGCGGCGGCCTGGTGGAGCCCTGACCGACCCCGAGGATGCCGCCGAAGCCGCCTGCTTCGAGCTGCGTCTCGTCCCACACCCGCACGTCGACCGGCAGCCCGGCGGCGGCGCGCTCTGCGGCGTCGGCGAGGGTCGCAGGGTAGAGGTCGAGCGGCGGCGCGTTGACGAGGTCCTTGACGAGCGCGACGGCCTCTGCGGACGCGACAGCGCGGGCGACGAGAGCGTCTGCCCCGGATGCGTCGTCGCCGGATGCGCCGGCTGACGTCCCGACGACCTCGATGGATGCGACAGGCGCCTTCACCGACGCCTTCGACGCCTCGCGGTACTCCGTGAAGGCGTACGAGCCGATCGCCGCGCCCTCCAGCGCGGCCGCGAGCTGCTCGTCGCCGTCCGTCGACAGCGCGACCGTCACCGAGGCCGTGCCGGCGAGCTGGCGGATTCCGCTGCCAGCGGCGTACCGCAGCGCGTCCGCATCCACAGGCTCGGGCAGTCCGATCACCGCGAGCGATGGGCCCGTCCCGCTGCCAGGCAGCCGCACCAGCTCGTCCTTGCCGCCGCCGAAGCCGACGGCCTGGAGCTGAGCTGCGACATCGCCGGCCGCGCGCACGACGTCTTCGACAGCCGAGGCGGCCGTCACGACGATCGAGCCGCCGGATGCGCGCGCGCCGATCAGGAGCACGTCACCCGCCGGGGAGACGACGGAGGAGGACGAGAGCGAAAGAGAGGGGACGGTCATGCTTCGAATCTAGCCGTTCGGCCCCGGTGCGCCAGTGCGGTGCTGGTCGGGGGTGCGTGTTCGCTGTGGGCGTGCGACTTCGAAGCCCGTTCGCAGCGTCGGGCCGGAACGGTCGGCCTAGAGTTGAAATATGCATGATCCGGCCGAGCTGTACGACCTGAACGAGCCCCTCTCCGAGGTGCCGGAAGGGCTCAACCTGGTCGCCGGTCTGACCGGCTTCGCCGACGCCGGTTCCGGCGTCACCCAGCTCGGCACCTATCTGCTCGGCACCCTCGACAACGAGGTCGTGGCCACGTTCGACACGGACATCCTGCTCGACTACCGCGCCCGCAGGCCGATCATCTACTTCGACCAGGACCACCTCACCGACTACCAGCCGGCGTCGCTCAAGCTCTACCTCGCGTACGACGAGCTCCGCCAGCCGTTCCTCCTCCTCTCCGGGTTCGAGCCGGACTTCCAGTGGGAGCGCTTCACGCAGGCCGTCCTCGACCTCATCGACAGGCTCAAGGTCAAGTCGGTCACCTGGGTGCACTCCATCCCGATGCCCGTGCCGCACACCCGCCCCATCGGCGTGACCGTCAGCGGCAACCGCACCGACCTCATCGACTCCATGTCCATCTGGAAGCCGCACACCCAGGTGCCGGCGAACGCCCTGCACCTGCTGGAGTTCCGGCTGCAGCAGCTCTCGTATCCGATCGCCGGGTTCATCCTGCTCATCCCGCACTACCTGGCCGACACCGAATACCCTGCGGCGGCGATCGCGGCGCTCGACAGCATCAGCGCCGCGACAGGGCTGATCTTCCCCACCGACCGGCTGCGTCAGGAAGACAGGGAGTTCGTCGCGAACATCGACGAGCAGGTCGACCAGAACGCGGAGCTCGGCCGTCTGGTCGGCACTCTCGAGGAGCGGCACGACAGCTATATGGAGGACAACCAGCTCCGGTCGCCGCTGACCGACCGCGACGGCGAGCTGCCGAGCGCGGACGAGATCGCCGCCGAGCTGGAGAACTTCCTCGCCTTCCGTCGCCACGGCGACGAGGAGAACGGCCCGACCGCATCCTGAGGCCCCCAGGCGGTAATACGCTGGTGAGGTGAATTCGCGGCGCTCCTGGCTCATCTTCGGGGTCGGCGTCTTCGCGTACCTCGTCGCTGTCATGCAGCGCACCAGCATCGGCGTCGCCGGGGTCTCCGCCACGGAGCGCTTCCACAGCACGGCGTCCGTGCTGTCGACGCTCGCCGTCGTGCAGCTCATCGTCTACGCCGCCATGCAGATCCCGGTCGGCGTGCTCATCGACAGGGTCGGCTCCCGCACCCTGATGGCGGTGGGCACCGCGCTCATGATCGTCGGTCAGGTGACCGTGGCGTTCGCGCCGACCATCGGGGTCGCGATCATCGGGCGCATCCTGGTCGGGGCAGGGGATGCGACGGTCTTCACCTCGCTCATGCGGCTGATCAACTCGTGGTTCAGGGGGAGGCTCGTGCCCCAGCTGTCCCAGTGGATCGGCAACATCGGCCAGCTCGGTCAGGTGCTGTCCGCGATCCCGTTCGCGCTCATCCTGCACCAGGCCGGATGGACGACCGCTTTTCTCAGCGCCGCCTCGCTGTCGGTCATCGCGCTGATCGGGATCGTCGTCGCGATCTCCGACCGTCCGGTCGGCTCGACGGAGGGACCGCGCCCCGCGAGCTGGGGAGAGTCGCTTCGCCAGCTGCGGATCAGCCTCGCCAGACCCGGCACGCAGCTCGGCTTCTGGTCGCACTTCGTCACCCAGTCCTCCGGAACCGTGTTCAGCCTGATGTGGGGGCTGCCCTTCATGGTGTTCGCGCTCGGCATCGACCCTGCTGAGGCCTCGGGGCTGCTGATCGTCGCCGTCGTCGCCGGGCTCATCTCCGGTCCGATCCTCGGCGTGCTGACGGCGCGGTATCCGCTGCGCCGCAGCAACCTCGTGCTCGCGATCGTGGCGATGATGGGCGTGGTCTGGGCCGTCGTGCTGATCTGGCCGGGGACTCCGCCGCTCTGGCTGCTGATCGTGCTGCTGGTCGCCATCGGGATCGGCGGCCCCGGCTCGCTGATCGGCTTCGACTTCGCGCGCACCTCCAACCCGCTGCACAGCCTCGGCTCTGCGAACGGCATCGTCAACGTCGGCGGTTTTCTGGCCAGCTTCGTGATGATGTTCCTGATCGGCGTCGCCCTCGATGCGCAGAACACGGCGCACATCGCGGCGGGAGGCGCGGCCGATCTCTACGCTCTCGATTCGTTCCGCTGGGCGTTCGCCATCCAGTACCTGATCGTCGGCATCGGCGTGGGCTTCCTCATCCACGCCAGGCGCCGCACGCGCCGCCTGCTCTCCGAGGATGAGGGAATAGAAGTGGCCCCGTTGTGGGTTCTACTCTCCGACGCGTGGAAGAGGCGCGGACGAGGGGCGGCAGGCTGACGGACCGGCAGGACGGCAGCGCAGGGCGGATGGCGCACGTTTGGTCGGGGGTGCCCATGAAACGTGCAATAATTGTTGATCGGACCCGTTCATATCCAGGGGCTCGGAGCATTCTGAATGCTCGGCGCACACACCCAGGACTTGACATGGGTCTTAGTAATGTCCGCACGCAACCTGAGCCAGGCCTAGGCGCTTCGGATTCTCGGCCCCTCCGCTTGGTATGAAAGGTGTTCACATGGCAACCCGTGCAGCAACGAAAGCTCCAGAGGCCGAGGTGACCGAGGCCGAGGTCACCGAGACGGCAGCGGCGAAGACCGCGACGAAGACAGCAGCGAAGAAGACGGCGGCGAAGGCTCCCGCGAAGAAGACTCCAGCCAAGAAGGCTCCCGCCAAGAAGGGCGCGGCCAAGGCCAAGGGCGACGAGATCGGCGACGACGACGCCGTCGAGATCGACGAGGAAGAGACGACTGAGGTCGAGGTCGAGGCTGTCGCAGACGACAGCGACGACGCCGACGAGAAGTCGGACGACGACGACGCGAAGCCCGCCGTTGTCGAAGAGCCGCTCCCGACAGGTGCGCTCGTGCTGCGCGCGGTCGACGAGGACGACGACATCCCCGTCTACTCCACCACGATCACCGGCGCGACGGCCGACCCTGTCAAGGACTACCTCAAGCAGATCGGTAAGGTCGCCCTGCTGAACGCGGCGGAGGAGGTCGAGCTCGCGATGCGCATCGAGGCCGGCCTGTTCGCCGAGGACAAGCTCGCGAACACGCCGAACATGACCAAGGAGCTCGAACGCGAGCTCAGGTGGGTCGCCCGCGACGGCCAGAGGGCGAAGAGCCACCTGCTCGGCGCCAACCTGCGACTCGTGGTCTCCCTCGCCAAGCGCTACACCGGGCGCGGGATGCAGTTCCTCGACCTCATCCAGGAAGGAAACCTGGGCCTCATCCGTGCCGTCGAGAAGTTCGACTACACCAAGGGCTTCAAGTTCTCCACGTACGCCACCTGGTGGATCCGTCAGGCGATCACCCGCGCGATGGCCGACCAGGCCCGCACCATCCGCATCCCGGTGCACATGGTCGAGGTCATCAACAAGCTCGC
>Ga0153994_1000122_pt1 | contig 33100 bp, 22 predicted proteins | sample TSNC078MetaG_FD_104735 | JGI IMG/M metagenome (GOLD analysis project Ga0153994, IMG submission 104735) | Attine ant fungus gardens microbial communities from North Carolina, USA - TSNC078 MetaG | ecosystem: Host-associated > Fungi > Mycelium > Unclassified | place: USA: North Carolina, Lumber...
GAAACACACCCTATGAATGTGGATAACCTTCTAAAAAATGAAGGGTGCTGTGGATATCCTCCCAAAATAAATTTTTGCTGGATATGGTCTATAAATAAATTAATTTACCATTCAAAACTGTGCCGAAAGTAGAATCCTTGACATTTTGTCTGACAATATTATAAAGCCAATAGGTCATAAACTTTGACAGGGTTTCTTTGCTGTCTGCTTTGACAACCCTGCCGTGGTTGATATACAACGCCTTCGCAAAGCCGAGTTTTTCTTTGCATTCACAATATTTCCGGGCATAAACAGAACCATAAATGGATTTGCTATCCGGCTTCCTTCCTTTGACATACCGGCCTTCCCATCGCCCATCTTTTCTAAGATAAATATTTTCACCATGTCTTGCCATTCATCTATCACCTCGTTAATGTTCTTTCTAGCGCTAAAACTGACGGTTTATTTGACGGCTAAAAAAATTCAGTAAAGTGAACCTTACCCTCCATTGACAATGTACAACACGGTTTTGAAACAACAATTTTTTATTCTGCTTCGTTACTGTCAATGGATGGTATTATTAATACTATCATGTTTGCATGCATTATCCCATGAATTTCCATGAGCTGCGGTTACCCTTAGTTGACGAAGTAACACATAATCCGATTGAATACTGCCGAAATCTGAAAAATCACTATAAACATGTTGACATATACAAATATACTTTGGTATACTTTAAGTGCTATAGTAAATAATCACTTGTTGATTAACTATACTGATTTTTCGTCATTTTAAGTAAATGACGAAATTTGATGCTTATTTTAACATCCCAAGAAAGTCCCCCCCCGCCTTTAAGCAAAACGACGGCGGTGGGTTGGGACTTACTTGTTTCAGTGGGAGTTCAAGCACCTACTGAAATAGCAGCGTAGCTGCTGGGATGTTACGAGTAAGCAGCGAAGCGGATTACGAGTATCCTTTGACTATTTATTTTTTACGGATGTTTTTCAATTATACTACATTTTCGCTTATAAGTGAAATTTTTATGCAGAAGGTGTCACGTGTTAAAACGGAAGCGGGATATTTGAAAAACTGATCAGACAATTTCATGTTAGGAAGGAGGGCATATGGCAGGGACAATCATTGGAGAATATGCCTGCTGCTCAGCTGATGAAAATTAAACAAACTACATTTTATGCGTTGAAGATTGTACGTACCATCCATCTAAACGCTGGAAAAGTGATGACATCCACTTTAATAGCAGAGAAAGAGAAGATTTCTCCGGGAGTCGTGCTTAAGGTGCTGAGAAAGCTCAAGGATGCGGGAGTACTGTGTGTTTATCAGGGAAGAGGGGAGATTTGCGGAGGTTTTAAGCTGATTCAGACGATAGACGAAATCACGCTGCTAGATATTGTTGATATCATGGAAGGGGTTGATATATGCAGGCATTTAACGGAATGTGGGAAAAAAGAAAATGAATTATTGCATGAATGCAATGCGGTCAATGAACACCTAAAGGAAGAATTTTCGAAATATACAATGAGAGAATTATTTGATTTATGAGTTTGAGTGGAAATGTAATGAGAGAATTTATGGAGGTAATTGAGAATGAAAAGAAATACAGTAAGGTACCGGCTATTGGCATTGGTTTTGCTATTTTCATTAATATTGGCCCAAATGCCATCGTTGGCATTAGCGGCAGAACTCGAAAATGGAAGCCTGGCTCAAAGTGAGGATGATATTCTGGCACAGACTGATACGGTTGATACAACTGCGGATACGGAACCGACTGAGACAATGAAGGCAGACAACTCGACCGACACTGGAACCGGACTGCCGGAAGGCTGGACTCCCGGCAGGGGCACACGAGCCGGCGGTTTGGATGTCACGTCATATATAACCTTTGGAACCGGAGAACTGACGGGACCAAATGGTACGATTACCGATGGCGATACCGGTGTAACCTTTACATATGGTAGTTATACTTTTACAATCAGCTTTGCAGTTGATATGGCAGCTCTAAACAGTGCGCTTAGCCGAAGCGGTCTTGAAGCAGGTGATTACTTTACTTTTACAGTTCCCACAGAATTCAAGAATCTGAACTTTGATATCTACGCTTCGGACGGATTGGTCTGGGCTAAAGTTGCAACTGACGAATATGGGAACGGCAAGGTCGCTTTCACCGCCGCTACTGAGGGCAAGGCAAATGTATCAGGGGGCCTTAGTTTCAGTGGTAGTTATACGGAGACGACTGCTAATGTTTCGAATGCATGGGAATTTGTTTTTGATCATACTTATACATTTGGAGGAACATCTGAAGGAAAAGATACTGGAGCTCCAGCCACAAATTATGTATCGGATACAGAAAATCTAAAGTCTGGGCTTGGCAACGTTGCAGGCACTAATGCTTACGGTTGGTTAGTTTACGTGAATCAGTCTGCGGCTTCATGGACTGGGGTGATTACAGTTAGTGATGATCTTGGCTCTGGTCATAAAATGACGACCTATGCCGGTGTCTCTAATGTAAAATATGCTTATTATGGGCAGAATAATTTCGATACAGCTGATGCCTATGGCCGTACGGATCTGAGCAATTATTATTTCGGTATCGCTCTTATTGATTGGGCTGCCATGCGAGCTGATTACAACACCTTTGTTCAATGGAGTATCGCAAATGGTAAAACAACGTTATGGGTTGATAAGGGTGATGGTAGCGGATATGTGGACAGTAGGTATACACTGACGGCAGAAGCTGATGGAATTACAGTAGTTACCACGTCTTATATGCGTGGTAGGATGATTGATTGGATGGACAGCAGCAATAATTTGCGGTATGTCGAGCAATATACTGATGGATTGGATAGCGTTACAGTAACAGATAGCGGATTTGCGATTGAATTTCCAGCCGGAGCTTTGGATGGGAAAGGCGTATATATGAGTTACTATTCGGAGTTGACAGCGATCATCCCACCTGCCATGCTCAAAAACGATGCTACCATTTCAGGGGCAGGTGATGATAAGAAAGTGACATCATCAAACACTATAAAGGCGAGCGGCACCATAACCGGGACCGTTGGAAAGATTGCGATATATAAATTTGATTCCAATGAACAAAATCGACTGTCCGGTGCCGAATTCCAGCTGACGGAAAGCATTATTCCATATGACGATACACAGACAACAGATGTAAACGGATATGCGGTCTTTACCCTGTCTACATCCGGTTATGCCGGTAATTACACGCTGACGGAGATTACACCGCCGGCTGGCTATGCGGCGCTGGATCCGATGTCAATTACGATAGATGCCGCCGGAGCGATAACGGAAATCAACGGAACAGCTATTCCAGCAAGTGCGGCCAATGGAACGATCATTTATGACAGTGCCAATAATGCCATTTGTAAGGTTTCACCCGACCGGCTTTACGTGGTCTTGTATGATCAAGAGGAAGAAGAATCAACGACAACCCGCACGGTAACGAAGGTCTGGGATGACACCAATGACCAGGACGGGAAACGCCCGACTTCGATCCAGGTACAGCTGAAAGCAGACGGAGTCGATTATGGAAGTGCCGTGACGCTGAATGCCGGAAACAACTGGACCTATACCTGGAGCAATCTGCCTGAGAAGAGTAGTGGTCAGACAGTCACCTACACGGTAGAGGAAATCGGGGTTCTGACAGGCTATACCTCGAGCACCAGTGAAAACGGCGGCACCTTCATTATCACCAACAGCTATGTGCCGAACTATGCGTTGGAGGTAGTGGATATAGAAGGGACAAAGACCTGGGACGACGCAAGTGACCAGGATGGAAAGCGTCCGGCAAGCATTACGGTAAACCTGTTGGCAGACAACGCAGTCCTCGACAGTAAAACAGTCACGGCAAGTGACAACTGGGAATACGAGTGGATCGATCTGCCGAAGTATGCAGCCGATGTGGAGATATCCTATACAATCAGTGAAGCCCCGGTCAGCGATTACCAGACGGCGGTCAATGGCTATGACATCACCAACAGCTATACGCCGGGAGAGACCAGCCGTACGGTGACCAAGGTCTGGGATGATAATAATGATCAGGACGGGAAGCGTCCGGCATCCATTCAGGCGCAGCTGTATGCGAACGGAGCGGCTGAGGGAAGTGCCGTTACTCTGGATGCAGCGAATGGCTGGAGTTATACATGGAACAACCTGCCGGAGAAGAAAAACGGAACAGCTGTCATCTATACAGTAGAAGAAACAGGGGTTCCGACAGACTATACAGCAGCTTACAGTACAGACGGCTTCACCATCACCAATAGTTACACACCGGAAACGGTTGAAAAAACAGTGATGAAGGTATGGTCTGATAATAATGACCAGGATGGCCTCCGTACTGATGAAATCACTGTACAACTGTATAAAGACGGTGATATATGCGGCTCGGCCGTTATCCTGAACGAAGCCAACAACTGGAGCTGTACATGGAGTAGTTTAGACAAGTGCGATGCCGGAGAGGAAATCACATATACGGTGGAAGAAATTAATGTGCCTGATGGCTATACAGCCAGTTACAGCACAGATAAATTTACGATTACCAATACCCATACCACAGCAGCAACAGAGCGAACAGTCACTAAGGTTTGGGATGACGCTAATAATCAGGATGGTCTCCGCCCAGACAGCATAACCGTACATTTGAAAGCGGACGGTGTCTTGTATGATACCATTACTCTTGATGAGAGTAACAGCTGGACATATAAATGGATAGATTTACCACTAAACAGCAATGGTGCGGAAATTATTTATACAATCGTAGAAGAAAATGTGGATAGCTACGCTACGGCTTATAGTGAAGATGAAACAGAATTCACCATCACAAACAGTTACACCCCGGGGATCATCAGCAAGACGGTATCCAAAAACTGGGAGGACAACAGTAATCAGGATGGTATCCGCCCAGACAGTGTCAAGGTACAGCTTCTTGCAGATGGCATCGCTTATGGTAAAGAGGTTGAATTAAATGCAGGAAACGGTTGGTGTTATACCTGGCAGGAGCTGCCGGAAAAGAGTGATGGAACAACCATTGCTTATACAGTTAAAGAAATAACTGCAGCAGACGGGTATACCACAACCTACAGTAATGACACATTTACGATTACCAATACCCATACACCGGAAGTAACCGCAAAGACAGTTACAAAAGTGTGGAACGACAGTAACGATCAAGACGGACTTCGTCCGGACAGCATAAGTGTGCAGCTGTATGCAGACGGCGAGGCCTGTGGCGATTCTGTAGTACTTAATGCCAAGAATAACTGGGCATATACATGGAAGGATATTGACAAAAATATAAACGGTGAAGCGGTCACTTATACAGTGAAAGAAGTAAGCGTGCCTTCCGGCTATACGGCAAGCTACAGTAAGGATACGTTTACCATAACCAATACGCATGCACTAACCACTAAAGCATCAACGAAAACGACGACTACGACAAGTAGTTCAACAAAAACAGGTGATGATTCATCAGTGTTCTTGTATTGGCTTGCATTGGCGGTATCCGTACTGGGTATCTGCGTAGTATCAGTATTCTTCAGGAAGAAAAGATATACCAAGAAGTAATAACTTGAACTCAACCAGATAAAGTCAAAGTGAGTACGCGCAATACTTACCATGGAGATTAGAATAATACAACAAAGAGGGCCACCTGCCACGGCAAAAACGTGGAGGTGGTCTTCTTTTGCGATTCACTAATGTCAACCTGACCGTGAGCATTCTATAAGTGGGCAGATTTACTGCTGAACAGCAATGGTAATTGCTGTTTGAGGTGCAGGAACCGGAGAGGGTCCTTGTCACAAATCAAGCGAGCTCTCATTTAGCAGGAATTCGTATAAGCCGAGATGAAGGATACCATCCTCATCTGTCCATGGCTTCATTGAAGTTTTGCTGACAATAATTTTCTTAAAGAAATCTCTTGTGTTTTTTAACGGTCGAAGTTCAGTTTCCAGCTTAGATGGATCGCTGATACTTAGAGCGGATTGAATATAGTACTTCTTTGAGCCCCTGTTTACAATAAAGTCAATCTCGCACTGTTTTTTCGTTCGCTTGCCCCCATTGCTTTCTACAATTTCTACAACACCCACATCAACGGAATATCCACGGCTTAGAAGTTCGTTATAAATAATATTCTCCATGATATGCGTTTCTTCTTGCTGTCTGAAATTCAGTCTTGCGTTGCGAAGTCCTACATCCGTACAGTAATATTTGGAAGGATATTCAAAATACTTCTTGCCTTTCACATCATATCGCTTCGCATTACCAAACAGGAAGGATTCCAGTAAATAATTCAGATAATTTGAAACTGTAGTGCCCGAAACCTTGATGCTCTTTACAGATTGTAGTGTATTTGTTATCTTATTTGCATTGGTAAGCGACCCGACAGAGGAACACAGATCATCCGTCAATTCTTCCAGAACATCAGGAAGCTCAATCGCATACCGTTCTACAATGTCCTTGAAATACACTTCCGTGAAGAGGCTTCGCAAATAGTTCATCTTCTCGACATCAGTTTTTCTGAAAAGAACCAACGGCATTCCACCATGCAGGGCATATTCCTCATAGGCATCCGACTTATCCCCGCCCATAAACGAATAATATTCTCTGAAAGATAATGGATAAACCATCACTTCGTCGCCTCTGCCCCGAAATGCAGTCAGCACATCTTTGGTAAGCATCTTAGAATTGCTTCCGGTAACATAAATATCCACATTCCGCAGCCGCATAAGACCATTCAGTACATTGTACAGTCTTATATTTTCGGGATTTTTCAATTCTTCTTTAGTAATAGCGTACTGTACCTCATCAATGAGAATATAGTACATATCCTTGTTCACAATCTTGGAACGAATATATTTTGAAAGCTCATCCGGCTTTCGATACTGCACAAACATATCATCATCAAGTGCTATTGCAATAATCTGTTCTTCTTTGACACCACTTTCAATTAAATTATCATAGAACAAATTGAACAGTAAAAAGCTCTTCCCACATCTTCTGATACCGGTAATGACCTTAATTACCCCATTTTCTTTTTTGTCGATGATTCTATTCAGATAATCGTCCCGCCTGATTAAGCGTTCCATAGCAATCCTCCAATCACTGTGAACTTAGGGGTGTTGTTCCCCGAATTCCAAGTATAGTATACCACCGACTTATAAAAAAAACAACATTCTTCTGTGAACTTAGGGACAATTCTGCCAAAGTTCACAAACACAGTGGGGTCAGGCACCGATCCGCTATCATACTGGGAAATACCATTTTTAACTGTCCCTGTAGTCTCCCGGTCTTTTTCCGGTAATTTTTTTGAAAATGGTAAAGAAGTAGGTGATATTTGCAAATCCTACCGCTTCAGCTATAGCGGCACTTTTCCACGAGGTATTTTTCAGCAGATGGATTGCTTTGGTGATACGTATTCGGTTTAAATAGTCGGAAAAGTATTCGTCGGTTTCCAAAGCAAATTGGCGGCCAAGGTAGGCAGCATTTACATTCATTTGTGCTGCCAGGGTTTTTAGTGAAAGGTTGATGTCCTGATAGTTGTTTTGGATATAGCTAAGGACATTTTGAACCGGCAAAGAATAGGAGTGATTGATATCTTCATTCAGCTGTTCCATTAGGTTCGCAAATAGTTGGTACAGATTTTCTTCCAGCTCTGAAAGTGAGAGAGCCGATCCGATAATGCGAAAGGCCTCTTTTTTCTGCACATCAATAACTGCACTGGATAAGAGAGAAGATTTTAGCGCCTGCATGACACAAATAATGAATTCGATTAACTGATACTTAATGTTTTCCAGATTGTTATGGGTATCCTGATGCAGTATTTCGGCGAAGTGGTGGCGAAGCAGTTCTTTAAGAGCGGTGTTGTCATGTTCCTCAAGGCAGTTTGCAAAACTGGAATAATCAAACGTATATGAGATATCTTTTTTAAACTGCTTGAGGATATCTTTCTGAAACATACTCTGCATAATCTCCTTTCGTTCTGCAGATTGAAGGCAGTATAGGTAAGCAGCAGGCAGTTCGGAAACGGTGGCAGCATTTTCACTTAAAGAGGTTGTGATAGAAAAAGGCATCTGTTTTTTTAACTCTCTGGTTAAGGACAGCAGTATACGCTCATAATCTTCTTCTTTGAAGGACTGACTGTAATCTTTGAAAATGAGGATAATATTATCTTTTGTGTCGATGGCGGCATAGCAGTCACAAGTATCTCGGCAAATCTGTTCGCACATCCCGGCAGTGGAGAAATCTGCCCATTTCATAGAATGTTCTCCGTCGTGAAATAAGGGCTTCAGGAGTCCTAAGCGCATGTTGGCGCAGTGGAAGCTAAGGTTGACAAGACGGCATTTCTCACGTGATTCTCGAGTATCAATCCGGTTGGTCAGGATGCGGACAAGGATATCGTTTCTTAAAGCCATAAGACTTTCCTGAAATTGCTGCTTTTGGACTTTGCTATCATCTAAAAGCCGGACGGTGGTCATGATGGTGTTGGCTAGCTCTTCTCGATCCACCGGTTTCAGCAGATAGTTAACAGCTCCGTGCCGCATGGCAGTGCGGACATATTCAAAGTCATTGTAGCCGCTCAGAATGATGAACTTTGGGCAGTGGCTTAAATGAGAACAAAGTTCAATTAATTCAGTTCCGGTCATGTTAGGCATATTGATATCAATCAATGCGATATCTGGTTGCTGGTCTTTGATAGCCAGATATGCTTTCATCCCGTCTTCTGCCTCTGCTACGATTTCAATTCCGTATATCTCCCATTCGATTAAATTCTTAAGGCCTGTGCGAATCAGGGGCTCATCATCTACGATAATCATTTTGTACATATTTCTCCATCTCCTTTTTTCCGAGAGCGGGAAGCATAACCACAACCGTGGTACCTTTATATAATATGCTGTCGATGCTAAGACCATATTGCTTGCCGAAGAGAAGCCAAATCCTTGTATGAACATTTCGAAGCGCAACACCAAGATTAGGCTGCGTCCGGATTCCGGCAATATGATCTTTAAGGTCTCGTAGCGTCGCTTCCGGGATTCCGATACCGTTATCCGTTATGGTCAGGATGAGAGCATTGTCCTTTATCTGGAAACTGATGCTGATTTCCAGAGGCTGATCATTCTGAGGGAATCCATGGGTAAGAGAGTTTTCTACAATTGGCTGAATCGTGAATTTGGGAATTCCCAGATAAAGAGTATCCGGAGGTACATTTACCAGAATACGAAGCTTATCTCCGAAGCGAAAATTCTGCAGCTCCAGGTAAGATTCTATATATTCTATTTCGTCTTCCAGATATACAATATCCTGATTGAACTGAATCATCCAACGAAAAAGATTTCCAAGGTTAGAAAGCATTTCCGCGACTTCATAATTATCATCCTTCAGTGCTCTCATGCGGATACTTTCCAGGGTATTCGCCAGAAAATGAGGATTAATCTGTGCCTGCAGGGCATAGAGTTCGGCAGTACGGCGCTGTGTTTCCGCCATATACGTCTTTTTAATGTAAGTATCCAGAGTTTCACACATCGTATTGAAGGTCTGGCTTAAATAGCCAATTTCATCATCGGAGGTCACTGGCAGTCTGGTGTTAAAATCACCCTGACTGATTAGAGACATGGCAGAAGCCAATTGACCGAATCGGCCTTTGTAGTATTTATTTAGGATGGCGACGATGGTCGTCAGGCACAGGAGACTGAGGAAGGTCACCACAATGATCTGCCAGATGATGTCCCGGATGCTCTTTTGTAGTTCGTCTCTGGAAACGGCACTGATGATATTCAGACCGGAAAGACTGATGGCGTTATTTAAGATGATATTCTCTTCTTGCAGGAATCCTTCCTCGTACTTCTGCTCGATATAGTCCGGGTTATTTGAGTAAATAATATCCGAAGCTCTATTGACAACAATGTACTCTCCGTCAGAAGCACTGGCGATTTCATTATATGTAGCATTAATTTCTGTCGGTGAAAAGTTAATCATCAGGTATCCGGTAATAATTTGTCTTGTTGGATACCTCATATCATACAGCTTTCCGATAAATGTTATCACTTCCTGATTTTTTGTGGAAGAACCAGGAAGATAGGGAGGAGCGGCATCATAAATAATGGTAAGCGCTTCAGAACTATCCGCAAAAACTTCTATATAAGGCAGACTGTTGTAGCCGTAGGTCAGGGAAATACCGCGACCGCCGAGATTGGAGTAAGAAAACGCATTCTTCCCATCAGATGTAAAAAGGATGGTATCCAGAATCGCAGGGTCGGAATAGCATAGGGCGGTGAGATAATTGGTTATTTTCCCCAGATTGGTGGATTGGTAAATATCCGAAGGTTGAGTTCTGGTTGATGAAATCACATTCGCAATATGGTCTGTGGAATGAATCAAGATACGTTGATTGTACATCATATTATACTTGTCCAACATAAATTGTTCAATTCTTTTGGCAGCTTCTGTGACTAACAGCTGATCCTTGCTGTTGATATTTCTGGAATAATGAACCAACATAAAAGCGCTGGAAGCCACAGAGCATAAGATGATTAAAATAATAGTAGAAAGAGAGATTTTAGAAAAAATACTTTTGTGTCCAAAACGTTTTTTAGTTTTCATAAAACAACCCCCACTGCTTTATGTAATATTTGAATTAATACTATAATAAATAGATAAGAATTGCAATATTATCTATGATTTTCGAAGTAGTTCTATAATTTGTTAAATTGCAGTGGCTCTATTTATAAAATATAATATAATCATCATAACAAACTAGTGAGTTATAAGCAATGAAAAATGAATTAAGGAGGATACAGTTTTGAAGAGAAGGAAAAAAATGCTTGCACTTTTATTGATTGTATGTATGACGGCATCATTTATTGTGGGGTGCACAAGCAACAATAGTGATACGACTGAAAAAAAAGCAACAACTGGCGACACCGCCTCTGCGGCAGACACCGTCAGCACGGGGGAACAGACGACAATTACATTTGGCGTGTTCGAAACAGATAATATTACAGCAGAAATATGGCAGAACATCATTGATTCTTTTGAAGCGGACAATCCTGGAATCAAAGTAGAGAAAGTTTTGGCAACCGGTGATGACCGTGCGGCATTCTGGAAAACCATGTTAAGCAGTGGCAGCTTCCCAGACGTTGTGATTGAGGCGGAACGATTGGCAACCATGGAGGGGATTTTTACAGAGGTACCTCAGGAAATCCAAGAACTTTTTGAAGAATCTACTTTGTGTGAATATAATGGGAAATGCATTACGGTACCGAGTTTTAAACAATATAAGATGCAGTGCTATTATAATAAAGCAATGTTTGCCGAACTGGGTCTGGAGGAACCAACAACCTGGGATGAATTCATGAATGTGTGTCAAACGATCAAAGATGCCGGAGAAATACCGTTAATGTGCGGCGGAACCGGAGACATCTGGGCAACCGGAGAGCCATACTGGATTGCCGTTGGCGATACGGCATTGCTTGCGAAATATCCGGATTTTAATAAAGAATTAAAAGAAGGAACCAATACCTGGAACAACGAGACAACGATAGCAGTTCTGACAAATTGGCAGGATATGGTGAATAAAGCTTACTACTATGAAGGTGCGATGTCCCTAAGCTACAGCCAGGCGGCTGAAGAATTTAAAAAAGGAACGGCTGCGATGATGGTGGATGGTTCATGGCTGGCAGCAGGGCTGGACAGTGAAAGTAACGAAGACTTCGGCGTATTCGTCGTTCCTGCCATGGATGGCAGTGAAATCTGTGTTGCCGACTGTTCTTACTGGGGAGTGTCTGAGACATGTGAGAATAAGGATGCTGCATTCCAGTTCATTAAATATGTATTTGATGAGAATCAGGAAGTATACCAGGCATATCTGCAGTCCGATGGTTTGTATTCCACAACAAAGAATGCTGTCTCCTATGATCAGGGAGCGGTTACGACTAAATTTGTAGCGAATATTAGCGGTTGGGAGACTGTTCAGGAAATTGTAAAGCTTCCCGGAGAATATGCAGCACCAAGCGGAATGCAGTCCTACATGGATAAATCATTCCAGAATATCTTTAACGGAGCCGATATACAAACAGAAGTAGAGGGCTGGGATACGGAATATCAGAGGTTATTAGAAGCGCAGTAGATTAATATATTTCAATAAAGCAGGACTGCTGTAGATTCAAAGATTATACGTGGATTTGCAGCAGTTTCTCTTGAATAATAAGAGGTAAAGTTTATGAAGAAAAATAAAATATCCTTTGGATTTGTTGTTCCGGCATTTGTGGTTTACACCATTTTATTAGTGATTCCTATTTTCATGGCTTTCTATTTCAGCTTCAACAAATGGAATGGTTTCAATGCCATGCAATTTTTAGGACTGGAGAATTATTTTAATCTCTTTCGTGATGCCAGATTGGGGAATGCCGTAAAAAATACGGTAGTGATATCTGTTGTTGTCGTGATTATAGTAAATGTACTTGGATTGTTTTTAGCAATGCTGGTAAATACTGAATCTGCAAAGAGCAATATTTTTCGGATCATTTTTTTTGTTCCATTTGTGTTAAGTACGGTAGCGATTTCCTTTGTATGGAAGAGTATTCTCTCTTACAATGGTGTGCTAAATGGAATATTGACGACTCTTGGGCAGTCGGAACTGGTTGGGAACTGGCTGGGTAAGCAGGGGTCGGCCATTGTCTGTATTATCATTGTAGAAATCTGGCGGACGCTGGGTTATCATATGATGCTTTATCTTGCGGCATTGCAGACGGTTCCCCAGGAGTTATATGAGGCCTGTACGGTAGATGGCGGAAACCGTTGGCATAAATTCAAAAGCGTGACACTTCCGCTGATTATCCCCGGAATGTCCGTCAGTTTTTTGATGAGTATCATTAATGAGCTGCGGATGTATGATATCGTCAAAATCATGACAGACGGAGGGCCGGGATATGATACGGAAACCATCGTGTATAATATTGTATCACAAGGTTTTTCCAATAACATGGTAGGTTACTCCTCGGCGATTTCGGTTGTATTATTTCTGGCAATCGGAGCAATCTCTATCTTTATCGTCAATGCAATGAGTAAAAAGGAGGTGGAAATGTAATGCATTCTATGAAAGCCAAAGCCAGAGTGGTCAATCTGTTTCAGACTATTTGTTTGCTTCTTCTGGCAATTGTTGTGATTCTTCCCATTTATATTGCAGTTGCTAATACATTCAAGGATTCGAGTATTATTCTGGATCAACCCTTATCGCTTCCGATACCGGCCACCTTGGAAAATGTTATTAGCGTACTGAAAAGTCCCAATACAAATCTGGGGGAAATGTATTCAAATTCTATTGTACTCATGGTCGCCGGCACGCTGCTTACGGTAATCCTGTCTTCTCTGGCAGCCTATTATCTGGCCAGAGTGAAAACAAAAGCTTCGGGGATGCTGCGGATATATTTTCTTATTGGAATTATGGTTCCGTATGTCATCGTATATCTGCCGCTGTGCATCTTGTTGCGCAATATGGGAATCCCATTGGGGGTACCGGTACTAATTTTCGTGTTTGCTTCGGGTAATATTTCCTTTGCCACTTTTATGTACACCAACAATATCCATACATTGCCCATAGAATTAGAAGAAGCAGCAGCCATTGATGGAGCGAGCAAACTTAAGACATTCTGGGTTATTTTGTTTCCTTTGCTTAGACCCTGTACGGCAACCATTGCCATCTTCGTGGGACTTGGGATTTGGAATGATTTTCAGACGCCGCTGCTGATGGGTCAGGTAAAGACAATTACAGTTGGGATCTATACGGCGGTCGGGCCCTATTCGGCAAACTGGGGTGTTGTATTTGCCTATGTATTTTTTGCTGCTGTTCCGGTGATCATTGTATATCTATGTGCTCAGAAGAACTTTGTTAATGGTTTGACGATGGGAGCAGTGAAAGGTTAGGAGAGATTTTAAGATATGGATAAGAAAGGTTATGTCATTACGCACACGCATTGGGACAGGGAATGGCGGTATCCAATCTGGGAAAGCCGGATTTATCTGGTCGAGATGTTGGATGAATTGCTGGATGTGTTGGATACCCAGATGGATTATGTGAGTTTTCTTTTTGACGGGCAGAGCGTGTTCCTGGAGGATTATCTCATGCTTCGCCCGGAAAATAAAGAACGCTTAAAAAAGCATATTCGTGACAAACGACTTCTGATTGGCCCTTGGTATACCTTGCCGGATCTCTATCCGGTGAGTGGAGAAAGTCTGGTAAGAAATCTTCTGAAAGGAGAGCAGGTATGTGCCAAATACGGACATAAGCTGAATGTGGGTTATGAATCTTTCGGTTGGGGACAGCCCAGCCAGTTTCCTCAGATTTACAAAGGATTTGGCATAGAATTGGTGATTGTAGCGAAAAGAGTCAGTGAGCGAAGGACACCGGAGAGCGAATTCATTTGGGAAGGAAAAGACGGTACCAGAGTGCTGGCTACCAGGCTGGGAAATGATGCCCGTGCCAATTTCTATATGAATACATATATGGAGGCGATGAGTGGAAGAGCCTATAAATCAGACGAATTCCGATATGATTATGGAAATACCAGACTCTACCACAGAGCAGATAAAATCGGAAGTGAACAGGATTTCTTCATGCAAAGCTTTAGAGAAGAAATCCATCAAGAGAATTTGAAAGAACTTGCACTTCGTTCATGGAAAGCGATGGAAGATACGAGGCTGAAAAATGACCGGGTTTTAATGGATGGCTCGGATTCCACCTGTGCCCAGACAAAATTGCCTGAGTTGATCGAGAATATCAATGAGGTGTTAAAGGAGGAAGGTATCACCCTTTTTCATACAAATCTGGAAGACTATGCAGAGCTTTTAAAGAAGAAGCTGCCAGTAGATGAACTACGAGTGATTAAAGGAGAACTGCGGGACGGTCCGGCACCCTCGGTATCAGCCAATGCACTGATGACCAGGTACCCTGTGAAAAAGAAAAATAAGCAGGCGGAACGTATCTTGATGGATATGGCAGAGCCACTTTCTGTGGCAGGAACCATGATGGGAGTGACCTATAATCGAAACTATTTGAACCGGGCCAGGGATTATCTGCTTGGCTCCCAGTCTCATGACAGTATTAATGGGGTTGTGCAGGAAAAAACGGTGCGGGATGTAATGTATCGTCTGGATCAATGTGTAGAGCTGTCTGAATGTGTAAATGAACAGGTAATCCGCTATATTGCCGGACACATATCCGGTGAGGGAAGCCGAAAAGAGGATATTCTAATGCTTCTGGTAAATCCGCTGCCTGTCAGCCGGAGGGAAGTGGTGGAACTGGTGGTGGATACTCCGGCGGCGCAGAATATCTGGGATTTTGATGTGCACAGCATGGCTGGGGAAAAGTTAGACAGTGCCCACATTTCCCGAAAAGAGGTGGTGACACCTGTAGTAAACCGTCATACCAGACCAGAACCCTTTTATGCAGATCGCCATGAGATCATCTTAGAGACCGGTGAAATCCCCGCAGGTGGATATAAAGTGGTAAAACTGATACCGAAACAGAGATTTAGCCGAAAAGAGAAGTTTTGGCCGGCTGCCCGTATGAGTGACGGGAGAGAACTGGGAATCGGTTCCAATATCATGGAAAATAAATATCTGAAGGTTTATGTCCAGCCAAATGGCACGGTGAAGCTGCTGGATAAGAAAACCGGATTCCTGACAGGAGAGCTAAACTATCTGGAAAGCGGTGGGGATATCGGGGACTACTGGATTCATTATCCGGTTTATCATGATCAGATTTTTACAAGCATAGGTGCACAGGCGGATATATGGATGGAAGAAAACACACCGCTTCAGACCGGCATCTGTGTATCTTACCGTTTCCGCATACCGGCATTCGCCCTGCGTCCGGAAGGCGGAATTCAGGGAGAAAGCAAGAGAAGCAGCGAGATGACCGAGCTTCCGGTGTTGATTCGCTATACGCTGAAGAAGGATGCCAGAAAGTTAGATGTAACCTTGAGGGTTACGAATACGGCAAAAGATCACAGACTTTCGGTAAACTTTAATACGAATCTCGATGCGGACGGTGCATCTGCCGGAGGACATTTCTGCGTGGATAATCGAAGTGCAGCTGCGGATAATGAAAAAAATGGCTTACGTTATACGGAGATGGATAAAATGCCGATGCAGGGGTTTGTTGATATTAGCGGGGGAGAGCAGGGCTTTGCCGTGGTATCTCAGGAATTTCTGGAGTATGATGCTTCTTGTCCGGGGCGTTTGTCCTGTACTTTGTTCCGGGCGGTAAGGAATATTATTTGCACAGAATTTCGCAGTGGTTCATCCTATCCGTCTCAGGAAGGCGGGCAGCTTTTAGAAGAGATGGAATATAGCTATGCCCTGATGCCTCATCAGGGCGGGTGGGAAAATGCAAATCTGCCGGCGATAAGCAGCAGTCAGAGGATTCCCATTTTACCGGTACAGTTTAGTACAGATTTAGAGGAATCAGGATATCTTCCAAAAGAAAAGAGTTTTTATGAAGTCACAGGTGCACAGGTTTCTTGTATCAAAATGGGTGAAACCAGAAGCAGTATCATTCTGCGAATCTACAATACGGCTGCAAATGTAAGAGAGGCAGTCCTTAGATTTGCGCATCCTGTCAGGGAAGCCTATCTGGTGAATATGAAAGAAGAAAGAATTGCTCCTGTTGGATATGAGGGAGATACTATCCGGATAGAATTGGAACCGGATAAGATTATGACAATAGAAGTGGGATTGCAAGGAGAAAATGGATGAAAAAATGGATTCCGGGAATAGGCATGGTGGATAATATTGATGACTTTAAACAATTGACAGTCAGCGAAGGGGGCCTCTTTAAAGTCGGTGAAGACGGTGTGAAGGAAATTTTGGGAACCAGAGATGATAAGACGGAATTTGCCGTATATGAGAATAAGTCATTGTGTTATGTGAAGTCTTTAATGGGTTATCCTGCCATCTATCCGATGACCGAACCGGCATTTGAAGGACCGGCCAAGGCTCTGCTAATGGATCTGGACGGAACAAGTGTGAAGAGTGAGCAGTTCTGGATGTGGATTATTGAAAAAACGATGCAGCGGTTGGTTAAAGATGAAAATTTCCACTTGCGAGATGAGGATGAGCCCTTTATTTCCGGTCATTCCGTATCCGAACATTTACAATATTGCATAGGCAAATACTGTCCGAACCGGAAAGTAGAAAAAGCCAGAGCTTTTTACTATGAAATCGTGGAAGATGAGATGCACAAAATCATGAAAGGACAAGGAAAAAGGGGAGCATTTACCCCGGCACCCGGTCTGAAAGAGTTTCTCCTGGAGCTGAAAGCAAAGGAGATTAAGATCGGACTGGTCACTTCCGGCCTATATAATAAAGCGATTCCTGAAATTCTCTCAGCTTTTGAGGTGATGGGAATGGGAGACCCCTTTCAATTTTACGATGCAATCATTACCGCAGGAACTGCTCTTAAACGGGGGCAGGCAGGGACACTTAACGAACTGGCGATGAAACCTCATCCCTGGCTGTACGCGGAGACAGCCAGAGTTGGACTTGGAATTCTTCCAGAGGAAAGGAATCGGGTCATTGGAATCGAGGATTCTTCCGCAGGTGTCCTTTCGCTGCGGCTTGCCGGTTTTGCGGTAATCGGAATTGGCGGCGGCAATATAGAAAAAGCGGGAGTTGGCGGGTTATGTTTGAAAGAATATGAGAATCTATGTGATGCACTGCATTTGATTATGGGGGCATGATATGAAAAAAATAAAAGAAATAAAGTAATATAATAAAGAGGAAAATATATGGGGATTTTTAAATTAAAGCCGGTATGTAAAGATTATATCTGGGGTGGGACGGCGTTAAAAGAACGTTATCATAAAAATGCCAATTCGGAGAGGATTGCAGAGATATGGGAGCTTTCCTGCCATCCGGAAGGTCTATGTGTTATTGAGGGCACCAAGAAAACTTTGGCTAAATATATTGAGGAAAAACCTCAGGCTTGTGGAACTGTTTGCAAAAAATACTCGAATTTTCCTATTCTTGTTAAATTAATCGATGCAGAAGATAATCTCTCTATTCAAGTGCATCCGGATGATGATTATGCAATGAAGAATGCAGGTCAGTTTGGAAAATCGGAAATGTGGTATGTCATCGATGCAAAGCCGAATGCATATGTATACTATGGGTTTAAAAAGAACCTTACCAAAAAGCAATTCCGGAAAGCCATTGAGCAAAACACCTTATGTGATTTACTAAATTGTGTTCCTGTGAAAGCAGGTGATACTTTCTTTATTGAGGCGGGAACTGTTCATGCGATTGGAGCCGGGTGTTTGATTGCAGAAGTTCAGCAGAGTAGTAATGTAACCTATAGAGTATACGATTATGGACGAAAAAACAACGGGGAATTCAGACAGCTGCATATTGAGCAAGCATGTGATGTAAGTAACTTACGGAAGATAGATAGACAACTTGATTTTGGACATCACCTTGCAAAATGTGAGCATTTTACAGTTGATAAAATGGAGGGAATCAATCAGACAACAATTGAGGTGGATGATAGCACCTTTCATCATCTGTTGATATTAGAAGGAGCGTGCACTATGAGTTGTGGAACAGAATCTATCCAAGCAGAGAAAGGGGATAGTATTTTTGTGGAAGCGGAAAGTAATGAAGTGGTAATAGAAGGGAGTTTTACGGCATTACATGTATTTTTGCAGTAAGATATTTTTCTATAGCGGCATCATAAGATTTCCAAACGGTCATAGGAAGTTTATGCTGCAGGCCATCATTTAGAATCCCCTTATTTAATTATGAATATCTAAGAAAGTATATTGTCAATGGAGGGTAATATATGTGACGGATCTAAACGTCATTGTATATTACCCTTTTGTATTATTTGTTATTTTACCTTTAGAAAAAGGAATCTCTGGGATTATCCTTTAACCGGGAAATGGATTCCATAATCCGATTTTTTGCATCGTCGCCGCTGGTACTGGATTGAATATAGTTGATAACTGCCTCTTTTTCTGAATTGCTGAGATTGCCATAGGCCTGTAAAGCTTTGGGCTCCTGGGCAAGCTGCATGCCGAATCCCAGTGGTAAATCAGGACCATCGGGGTTATGTCCTGTTCCGATAAAAACTTCTCTATCCATGTGTTTGCTTCCTTTCATCATATATAAATCAATATAGTCAGTCATAGTATAGCCAGAAAACAATAAATCTATTTAGCAAATAGGTAAAATGAGTGAGGATAGTTTTAATAAATCGTAAATGAATCTTAAGATAATATCACTTTAATTTGATAAAGCCTATGATATAATGAAAAAGAAAAAGGGGGAGAATTTAATGCAGAAAAAAAAGAAATTAATTATTATCGCCGGTAGCATTGCTGCTGCATTGTTATTGATTTTTATAGGATTATGGTATTTTGTGCTAAGGAATAATAATAATTCATCATCTGATGAAGTGGCTTATGTAAGTTCTGTAGCTGAACTGGCGGGCATCAGTAACGGATTGCAGAACCGTTACTCAGGCATTGTGGAGCCGCAGGAAACATTAGAAATAAAGCGTGATGAAGAACGTACAGTCAAAGAAATACTTGTTCAGGAAGGTGACAAGGTGGAAGTAGGAACTTCTTTGTTTACATATGACTCTGATGAAATTGAGCTAAAGTTAAGTCAGGCAGAATTGGATCTGGAGCAATTGACCAACGAGGTGTCAACGTTAAACAGTCAGATTTCACTTTTAGAAAAGGAAAAAGCGAATGTATCGGCTGAAGAAAAATTAGCCTACACAACCCAGATTCAAACCGCACAAAACGATGTTAAGCGGGCAGAGTATAATCAAAAGAGTAAATCTGTCGAGATTGAACAAATTAAAAAATCCCTTGAAAACTCCACTGTCACCAGTGAAATAGTCGGTGTTGTTAAATCAATCAGTGATAGTGGGACTAATATGTATGGGGAAAGCGTTCCTTATATGACGATATTGGCTACGGGTGATTACCGCATTAAAGGAAAAATAAATGAGCAAAATGTATGGATGATTTCCGAAAGCCAGCCGGTTACAATTCGTTCCCGAGTGGATTCTGAGAAAACCTGGACCGGTATGATATCTTTAATTGATTTAGAGAATAAAGTGACAGATGAAAACAACTATTATATGTCATCAACCGCCAGTGAAGACAAGTCGTCTTCTTATCCGTTTTATATTGAGTTAGATACATCCGAGGATTTGATACTTGGACAGCATGTCTACATAGAATTGACCCAGGGAGAGACAAAAAAAGACGGTATTTGGCTATATTCCGAGTATTTTGTATTTGAAGATTCGGAAACCTATGCCTGGGTTATGGACTCTAAAGAAAGGCTGGAAAAGCGAAAAGTGACATTGGGAGATTATGATGAGGAGTTGGGGGAATATCAGGTTCTTGAAGGTCTGAAAAAGGATGAATACATAGCATGGCCGGAAGAGCGGTTATCGAAGGGTATAAACTGCATTGTTTCAGATGAAGAAGGTCCTGATGCTGCGATTATTGATGATGCGATTATAGGAGAAGGGGAAACAGGGGCAGATATGCAGATCATCGACTCCGCAGAAGATACGATGGAGGATGTTCAATGATTTTAGAGTTAAGGAACATATGTAAGGATTATATTCAAGGGAAGATGATAGTTCCTGTCTTGAAAAATATATCTCTTAATGTTGAAGAGGGCGAATACGTCGCAATCATGGGGCCTTCAGGCTCAGGAAAGACAACGCTGATGAATCTTATCGGCTGTCTTGACAGACCGACATCAGGTGAATTTTATTTAGATGGTGAGGATGTATTACAATATAAGGATAAGGCTATGTCAGATATAAGGTTAAAGAGTATTGGTTTTGTATTTCAAAATTTTCATCTCCTGCCAAGACAGAGTGCGTTGGATAATGTGGCCTTACCACTGACTTATGCCGGTGTTCCAAAGAAAGAGCGAAGCAATCAGGCCTTAACTGCGTTAGAGCGGGTAGGTCTGAGTGACCGCGTGGGGTTTAAGCCGACTCAATTATCGGGAGGCCAAAAACAACGTGTTGCTATTGCCAGAGCCATGGTCAATAATCCTAAAATTCTGTTGGCAGACGAACCTACCGGCGCTCTGGATAGCAAAACCGGAAAACAGATTATGGAATTATTTCAAAAGCTAAACTATGAGGGTGTGACAGTGGTCATGATTACTCATGACTCTGAAATAGCAAGCTTTGCCCAGAGAAAAATACTTCTTTTAGATGGCGAACTGGTGCGGGAAGATAAAGCAGAGGTGATGGTATGAAGAAGAAAATCATTATTCCAATAAGCATTGTTCTTTGCATTGCGTTGATAGGCGGAGCAGTATTTGCGTTTACAAAAACCAGTGTTTCAAATACTGTAGCCAATGTCATTAGTGTTGGGAATATTGCAACGATTCCCTGGTATGATAACTATTCTGAAGGCTATATTACCGCAGATTTATCACAGAATATTTATTTAAGAGATCAAGTGGTTAAGGAAGTTTTTGTAAATACGGGGGATACGGTTGATATAGGAGATCAGTTGTTGGAATATGACAGCACTTTGCTGGAATTAGATGCGGATATCAAAGCAATAGAAATTGATTCAATTGACCTACAAATCAAAGGCGCCAATCAGGAGCTGGCTGAATTAAAAAAGCAGGTAGCCATATCGGACTCAATCATTATCACTAACAAAAGAACATTAGTAACTGCACCTGAGGAATCAGATACGGAAGATACTGGAGAATCAGAAAATAATAAGCAAGAGCCTTTGGAGGAACTTAATTACGATGTGGAACTGATTGCAGATAATAATGGAGTTTGTGAATTGCTTTGTACAAAAGACGCAGTTATTACAAAAGCATTTATTAACAAAATCAGAGGTTATGATGCGGAGGGGATTAATAAGGTTGGTGAAGGCATTATTGTCACCTTAAAGGTAGAGGGACAATCCTCATGGATACCATGGATGATCTTAAATGGTGCGACAATGGAGGAACCTTCGGATGAAGCTTTAGACCCTACTCCTTTAAAGGAGTTTGAAGCAAATGGAAAGAAGCTTTCGGAGGCGGTAGAGGCTTCAGAACCAGAAGATCCTGGTTTTATAGAGGAAGTAGATCCGGGGGACATAGACACCGGTTATACTAAAGATGAGCTTAATAAGTTGATTATGGAGAAAGAGCAGGAGATTGCCAAGCTGCAGCTAGATCGGAAGCAGGCCCAGATGGACTATGATAATGCTAAGAAAAAGCTGGATTCGGCAACTGTCGTAAGTACGGTCAAAGGAACCGTTACCGCTGTAGGTAATCCGGATGAGGGTGCGGCTGCCGATGGAAGCCCATTTCTTGTTGTTGAAAGTCAGGAAGGTCTATATCTGACAGGAACAATTAATGAGCTGGCACTTGATGAAGTTGCTATTGGCGATATGGTCACTGCAGATTCATGGATGACAGGGATGTCTTATATGGCGACAATCACGGAAATTTCTGAATATCCTACAGATGGGTACTATTTTGATACTAATCCCAATGCCACACATTATCCGTTTACGGCTTATATTGAAGATACCCAAGGTCTGTCCAATGATGACTATGTTTCGATTTCATTCAGTTCAGAAAGCAGTACTGGCGACGGCAATAGTATTTATATTGATAAAGCCTTTGTACGTCAGGAGCGAGGGGTATATTATGTGCTTAAAGAAAATGAAAATGAACGTCTGGAGAAACAAGAGATTCAGACGGGCATCATCCTTTACGATTCATATATTGAGATTAAATCGGGATTGTCGGTAGAAGATAAAATTACATTTCCCTACGGAAAAACGGCTAAAGTGGGAGCTAAGACACAAGAGATAACAGACATAGATGTATTCAACTAAAGGAGGTAGCCATGTTAGAAAATATCAGACTTTCATTTCAAGGGATTTGGTCCCACAAACTACGCTCCTTCCTGACCATGCTGGGAATTATCATCGGTATAGCGGCCATTATTGCGATTGTCTCGACAATTAAAGGGACCAATGAACAGATTAAGAAGAATTTGATCGGTTCAGGCAATGATACTGTGGAGATTACCTTAAACCAATATAGCAATGATTATGATTTTGAAAATTCAAGTATGCCGGAGGGTATACCTGTCATATCTGAAGATATTTATAATGAAATAATGGAAATCGATGAAGTAAAGAATGCCTCATTATTTACAAGACGCCAATATTCTGAGCAAGTTTATTATAAAGCTGCTTCTTATACGGGACAGGTTTTGGGGATAGATGCCAATTACTTTAATACATGTGATTATATCGTAACTAAGGGGAGAGGTTTTGACTCAGAAGATTATATCGGACATCGGAAAGTTGCCATTATCCATAAAGATGTAGCGGCATCTTTGTTTCAAAATGAAGACCCTATTGACCAGACGATTGAAATTAAAGGAGAGCCGTTTGTGGTTATTGGAGTCGTCGATAAATCATCCGGATTTGAACCGGTGATTAATTCTTTAGAGGATTATAATACATATATGGGCAGTTCCTCAGGTCAGATTTTCTTGCCTAACGGCGCATGGCCCATTAGCTATAACTATGATGAGCCGCAGCATCTCATCATTAAAGCCACTGATACGGACGCCATGAGTGCGGCTGGTAAGAAAAGTGCAGAAATTTTAAACAGCTATATTACAAGCGATATTTCCAGTGATGATGACTCGGTCGCTAAATACCGGGCAACCGATTTATTGGAAAGGGCCAAAAATCTCCAGGAGTTAAATCAGTCCATCAATCAACAGCTTTTGTGGATTGCCAGTATTTCTTTATTGGTTGGCGGAATTGGCGTAATGAATATTATGCTTGTATCGGTGACTGAACGTACCAGTGAGATTGGGCTTAAAAAGGCTATTGGTGCCAGAAAGAGCAAAATACTCATTCAATTTTTAACAGAGGCTGCAGTACTCACAAGTTTTGGCGGGATTTTAGGGGTTCTTACCGGTATAGGATTAGCAGAAATTATTTCTAAGATATCAGATACACCAGTGGCCATAAGCATTCCGGCAATTGTAGGTTCAGTGGCATTCTCAGTGTTGATAGGCTTGATTTTTGGTTTGCTGCCATCTTATAAAGCGGCAAATCTCAATCCGATTGAAGCCTTGAGAAGAGAATAAGGATAAAATATACGCTAAAGGTCCTGATGATGAGACGGGTTAAGTCTTATCATCAGGACTTTTGAGTTAACGGTTATACAACATTCACTTAATTGAAAAAAATAAAAACATGTATTGATAAATTTTTCTAATTGTGGTAGGATATAAACACGTAAAGGGAATCATTGTCAGAATTAAACTTTCTGTTAATATTTGGCATATATTCATTAGCCTCTCTTTCTTTCTCTAGAATAGAATTCCACCATAATTTATAACTGAAGATAGTCTATTTTCTTGATTTTAAATTGCTATAAAGCATTATCGGACAATTATTTTGTCGGTCTCTTTTTGTCAACAAAAAACATTTCTCTAAATTTACAGAAATTCTTTATAATTCCAACATTTTTTAAGAATAAAAATACAATAAAGGACATTAAAAATAACATGCAGGCCGGTAGGATTGCCTGTCTCTTTTCACATAGATAAAATAAATAATATAGGAGGATTTAAATGAAAGGAAAATTTAAAAAAACAATGGTTTTTTTTCTTGCGGCATTAATTGCTGTGTCTGCGATTAATACCGGATACGTATTTGCCGATGAAGAAAATAATGCCAGTGAAGAAGTAATGGAAGTTTCGGAATCTGTTGAAACAGAAGATCTAGGTATTGGTGGCGAGGAAAGTATTATCATCCCCATTATAGCTAGGGGAAGATCGGGAAATGGAAGCGCTTATATAAGTACAGGAAGTTCTATATCCTTTTCTAGTGTTGGATTTGATGATGGAACAGGTTGGGGTTCAAGATACTTTAATTTGGTATCTGATGGAGTGACCTATATAGCCTATTGTCTGGAACCTTCGGTTACTTATCCTTTATCAAACGACTATGCTTATCAGGAAGTGAATAATAATGAAGGTCTGGCTAAGGCTCTTTATTATGCCCACGGCGGTCCGGGGCAGGATGAATACATCACTACAATCGGATTAAGCGGTGAAGCTCAATACATTTTGTCCCATGTGGTATGTGCTTATTTTTACGGTTCTACAGATTGGAGCTATGGGTTGAATTCTACAGGAGTGGCTTATGCGAATCATTTTATTGACTGGATAAATAATGCTCCGTCCATACCTGAAAGTAAGATATCTTTGTCAAGTAGTACATTGACAGCTAATGTAGAAGGAACTATACAAAAAACGAATTCGATTACGTTTAATGGTGATACCAGAAATGTATTAACCATAACTCTACAGACAGGGGTATCATTACATAATGTGACGAAGGGAACTACTAGTGATGGAACAGTTACGATTAGTGGGGGAGATTCATTTTATCTAACAGCTCCCCTGGATTTAACGGTTACTCAAGATTCTAGTTGGAGCACAGGTAATCTGCTAGGTTCAATAACTTATAGATATAGTCCGCTAATATTTAACACAAGTAATACAACCCAACATATTGGCAGTTATAACTATACTTATGATTCAAGTAATACGGTTAATTTTTCTGTTGACTGGGTTAATGTGGGGAATATTAAAATCAAGAAAGTATCAGAAGATGGTGCTGTATCTGGTTTAAAATTTAAAATAGAGGGTAATGGGATAAGCGAGACGGTCACAACGGGAAGCGATGGAACGGTAATCCTTGAAAATCTTGTATCGGATACTTATACTGTAACAGAAATATCTACACCAGACAGATATGTGACCCCGTCTTCACAGAAGATTACAGTGACAGCAGGGGAAACAAAAGAGGTGGATTTTTCCAATGTGCTTAAGAAATGGAAGATGACGGTAACTAAGACTGATAGTGATACGGGTACCGCACAGGGGGCGGCCACTCTTTCGGGAGCTGTCTATGGTATCTATAAAGATGGAAAACTTGTGGATACATATACAACTAATGAAAACGGTCAGTTTACGACAGATTATTATATTTGCGGTGATGACTATACGATCAAAGAAATATCGCAAAGTAAAGGTTATCTTCTAGATGATACGGAGTATGACATTGACGGTGCGGAAGCGGGAAACTTTACCGTGGAGCTGAACACGCTTACAAGTGGGGTTACAGAGGATGTTATCAGAGGAGACTTAAAAGGAATAAAAGTCTCTGATGGTGATATGAAACGAATGGCGGGTGTGCTTTTCCAGATGACATCTGTGACTACAGGTGAGAGTCATATCATTGTGACTGACGAAAATGGTCAGTTTGATACATCGTCTGATTGGAACCCGCACAGTCAGAATACAAATAGAGGTGAGACAGCTTATGATGGTGTGTGGTTTGGTGAGGGTGAAGCCAATGATGATTTAGGAGCATTGCTCTACGATACTTATTTGATAGAGGAATTGCCTTGTGAAGCCAATGAGGGTATGATAACCTTTGAGCCGTTTCAGATCATGATATCCAGAGATTCAGTGACAATTGACCTGGGTACAATTACGAATGATTATGAGGCACAGCCGGAAATAGGGACGACAGCTATAGATAGAGAAGCAGGCGGTCATATTGGTTATGTCGGCGAAATGACAACAATTGTAGATGCTGTAGATTATATAAATCTAACCGTTGGTCTTGAATATACGGTTAAAGGTGTGTTGATGGACAAAGCAACCGGGGAGCCTCTTTTGGTGAACGGTAATGAGGTAACAGCGGAATTGACATTTACAGCGGAGAAGTCTAACGGCAGTGTTGAGTTGGAATTTACCTTTGATTCAACAACTTTAGAAGGGAAATCGGTTGTTGTGTTTGAATCCTTGTATTATGGAGAAAAAGAGGTTGCTGTCCATACGGATATAGAGGATGAAGGACAGACCGTCAAGTTTGCAGAATCTCAAGTTGGAACAGCAGCTACCGATAAAGAAACAGGTGGTCATACCGGATATGTTAGCAAAACGACAACGATTGTAGACGTTGTAGCTTATGAAAACCTAATTGTTGGTCTTGAATATACCGTTAAAGGTGTGCTGATGGACAAAACAACCGGGGAGCCTCTTTTGGTGGACGGTAATGAGGTGACAGCGGAATTGACATTTACAGCGGAGAAATCTACCGGTAGTGTTGAGTTGGAATTTACCTTTGATTCAACGGCCTTAGAAGGGAAATCGGTTGTTGTGTTTGAATCCCTGTATTATGAGGAAAAGGAGGTTGCTGTCCATACGGATATAGAGGATGAAGGACAGACCGTCAAGTTTGCAGACCCTCAAATTGGTACGACAGCTACCGATAAAGAAACAGGTGATCATACCGGATATATCAGCAAAAAGACAACGATAGTAGATGTTGTAGATTATGAAAACCTAATCGTTGGTCTTGAATATACCGTTAAAGGAGTGTTGATGGACAAAGCAACCGGGGAGCCTCTTTTGGTAGACGGTAATGAGGTGGCAGCAGAATTAACATTTACAGCGGAAAAATCTAATGGCAGTGTTGATTTAGAATTCACTTTTGATTCAACAGCTTTAGAAGGGAAATCAGTTGTTGTGTTTGAATCCTTGTATTATAATAGACGGGAGATTGCCGACCATGCAGATATAAAAGATGAAGGTCAGACAGTCAAATTTATGAAAGAAGAAACAAAAGAGACATCGACTGAAGCGCCAACGTCAACTGATTCTGCCAAATCACCGAAAACAGATGATAATAGTATTTTACCCATCTTTTTTGTGATATTGGCCATATCAGGCGGTATAGTTGGAATACTGGGTTACAGACGTAAGAAAGTTAAATAAAGTAAAAAATCCAGTAGTCCCTTTAAAACAAAGGGACTACTGGATTTTTTCGCTAGATTTATTTATCTGGATACACGACAAAAGCTTAATTAATAGTAACCCGTCAACAATATTTTATTCTATCTTAAATTAATATTCAGTGGCTCTGAAAATCGCAACTTGATTGAGAGGGTCGTAAAAACAGCCCCTTTCTATGTGGAGGGGCTTATTTTTGTGTGAAAAAAGAGGTACCTATATATAATAAAAATAGACACCTCTTATGCTTCGTGGAGTTAGTTTTCTACTTGCTCCAGTAAGTCAGAGAGCTTTATCAAGCCGGTACCGTCAGTATTCAAAAAGTAGACACCTGTATTCTCAATAGCTATATGTATTTTATCTACAGCCACATTTAATCTTACAACCTCTTCTCCATTGGTTTCCATCTCCATAAGTTCTTCGCTTTTTAGCGTCTCAATATTCATTTTAGATATTGTCACGCTGCCTGCATCTTCATTTAATTGTGCATAATACAGATAATTATCCTCCGCCACATTAAAGGCTGTAACCCTGTCTGCCAGAAATGCAGCTTCTGTACCATTCTTTTTCACACGATATAATTTATCATATCCATGTGTGGTGGCCTCGGGCAATTGATAAAGATAAATGTACTTTCCTCTTATCTGCATATTTGTTCTAGTATAGTCCGTTTCTGAAAAATCAACATCTTTATCGCTCATCTGTGGAGTCAACAACAACTGGAAAGATGACCCCTGCCATAAATTAGTTTTTCGTAGTCTCTTTCCATCTGTTGTCATGCTATAAATTTTTAAATAATCTTCACCCTCCGGCTTATAACCAAAATATATTTTTTGATCGACTACAACAAGATACGATCCCACATCACCTTTAAAAAGTATTCGGCTTTCGCTGCCATCCTTCTTCACTTTCACAATCCAACTGTTTTCCATTGAACCATACCAGTCTATAAAGTAAAGGTAATCCCCAACGCCGTTTAAATATACACCGCTTTGCTCCAATATCCTGACCACCTTGCCATCGCTATCCATTTTGTACAGGCCTTCTTCAATATCATTGCTTGCAAAAAAATATAACTCTCCGTCCAACTCCACAAGTCGCTGTCCATTCATAAAGTTCCCGGTGGTTGTTCCGTAATCATGCGGTAAGTAAGGCTTGATTAAATAGAATCCCCCAACACATATGGTCAACACAATTATAGTCAATAATATTTTTTTTATTTTTGATTTACTTTTTCCGGATTCGCTAAAATATCCTCTGGTGTAATAGGATTACTCGAATCATAGCCTATGCCCTTGGCATATTCCTCATAATCCCGTCTGGGGAGAGGTTTCTATTCACATTGTTGATAATCTGCCGGGTTGTTTCCGTATTTTTTGCATCTCCAATTCCCTCAAAGACATAATAACTCAAACTGGATTCTTCTCCCACTTCATGGGTTACACGGATTGTGTTTAATTTATAATTGTCAGCCATTTGTCTTGTTTGGCTATATTTGTCATCTGTTCATAAGTCTTGGCACTATCCAATATATCGGTGCTGCCTCCTATTTGCTCTATAATGGCAGTGGAAGAGTCAATCACTCCTCCCACAACCGGCAAGTTTCCAATCCCCTCCTGAAGAAGGAATGTCGCCCAGTCAGTCCCCAACCGGGCATAGGTTTCACTTTTATTGACAGGTATGCCGTTTGTTTCAGCAAACCATTTAAAATCCTCGTCATCAGACGCATCACGCATAGTGTCACCCGGAAGCATTGATGATATGGTTGTGGTATAAATTTTATATGTATCATATGGCAGGCAATTCTCTTTAATGTTACCTTCAACATATTGTAGTTTAATCGTGCCGTCTTCCTCCATATTGAGCATGATTGGATTTTCCGTTAAAATATCTTGATGTTCACTCCATATGCTTGTCCTACTTACAACCGCCAGCTGTTCACTACTGTTTAATATTTGTTCCAGCAATACTCTTGACTGCTGGACTTTTCCCAAGATCCCCGAAGCACAGACCGCTTTTCGCTCATCTTCCATCGCTAATGCATTGACACCTGCATATATTCCGGATTCCAGGGCTGTGATTTTTTCAAGTATTCTGTCCAGTTTCACAGTCCTTGTGCTTATGACGACCGTTGTTTGATCCCATCTTCCATTAAGTGTCTCCTGATAACAAATTAATCCGTTTTATTCTATAACGCCATAATTTGGATGACAAGTTATTCCGTTTCTTGAGTTTCCGCAGAATTATCCACCACCCCTTGTATCAGTACAATTACTTATCCACAATTTTAAAAAAATGTCAAAAATATAAGGAATCTTCTTCATTTTGTAATAAAATTAAGTCATCACCAAAAACCTTACTAAACAAAAAATCAGAGGATTTCTTATGACTAATTTTACATTAAACACGTATCCTTTGAAAAGGGATATTTTAAATTTTTCGAAAAAAATTTTCGGAACACTTTCCAATCCTGAATAAAGGTACACTTTTGCTATTACCGACTGGCGAAAGGCATCCGCAGTATACTATCGTATGCAAAAGAGGGAGTCCGGTTCTCGCGGGACTTATTAAAGCACCTCTACTTCTTGGTTTTGCCCTTCTTGATGCTCAAAAAGTCACAGCTTGATGCGTTTAAAGATCATATTCACTTGTTCATTGGATTTCATTACAGTTTGCGAAAACTCAAGATTTCGTTTTATTTGTAATAAACAGCTTCCAACAGTAATGCGTCTGTTTCTTAGCACAAAGTAGAAAGAGTCAGCAGTGTAAAAATATACTGCTATCTTTTCTGTTCGTAAGACTTGGCGCCGTTCAATAAATCGTTAGTTTTCTATTTGCTCCAGCAAATCAGAAACCTTTATTAAGCCTGTACCATCAGTATTTAGTAAATAATCCCCCGTCTTCTCAATAGTTATACAAATCTTATCCGCAGCCACATCTAACCACAAAATATCTTCTCCATTTGTTTCAATTTCCACGAGCCTTTCGTGTTTTTCTGTCTCCAGATTCATTTTAGATATTGTCACACTGCCTGCATCTTCATTTAACTGTGTATAATACAGATAGTTATCCTCTGCCACATTAAAGGCCGTAACCCTGTCTGCCAGAAACTTCCCGTCCACACCTTTCTGTTTCGTACGGTATAAGTCACGGTATTTAGGACTCCCTTCCTCTGATACTTTATATAGATAACAATATTTATTTTTGATTTGCATGGAGTCGATGAGATATCCAATAGTCGGGAAATTAATGTCCTTCTTGTTCATCTGCGGGGTTAACAGCAACTGTAAAGAGTAGCCTTCCCATAAATCAGCTTTTCGCAGTCCTTTTCCATCTGTTGTCATGCTGTAGATTTTTGAATAATCTTCACCCTCCGGCTTATAACCAAAATATATTTTTTGATCGACTACAACAAGATACGATCCCACATCACCTTCGAAAAGTATCTGGCTTTCGCTGCCATCCTTCTTTGTTTTCACAATCTGACTGTCTTTTACTGCGCCATACCAGTCTATAAAGTAAAGGTAATCGCCAACACTATTTAAATAAATACCACTTTTATCCGATATCTTAACTGTCTTACCATCACTATCTATTTTATACAAACCTTCTTCAACACCATTGCTCGCAAAAAAATATAATTCTCCATCCAACTCTACTATTGCTTGCCCATTCATGAAGTTCCCTGTGGTTGTTCCGTAATCATGAGGCAAATAGGGTTTGATTAAATAGAAACCTACAACACATATAGTTAACACAATTACAGTAAATAATATTTTTTTAATTTTTGATATACTTTTTCTTTTATTCATATAAGCCGAAACTCCCTAATTTTCCTACTTCATTTTCATTATCTGTACACTTGTCTAACCATATTTTGCAAAACCATTACTTTCTTCAGATTCGCCAAAATATCCTTTAGTGTAATGGGAGCATCCGCTTCTATATCATTAATCCTCTATTTGACTCACTAAATCAGAAACCTTTATGAGATTTGTACCATCAGTATCAAGGAAGTACCCTCCTGCATTCTCAACAGTTATGTGAATTTTATCTGCAGCTACATCTAACCATAAAACCTTTTCTCCATTAGTTTCCATTTCTATGAGCTGCTCACTTTCTAGCGTTTCAATGTTCGTTTTGGATATTGTTACTCTGTCTGCGTCTTCATTTAACTGTGCATAATACAGATAATTATCCTCCGTCACATTAAAGGCCGTCACCCTGTCTGCCAGAAATTCTGCTTCCGTCCCTCTCTTTTTCACACGATATAATTTATCGTATTCACGAGTAGCTTTCTCCGGCACTTGATAAAGATAAATGTATTCATCTTTTATCTGCATGTTCGTTCTAGTATAGTCTGTTTCTGAAAAATCAACATCCTTCTGGCTCATTTGCGAGTTTAACAACAATTGTAAAGATGAATCTTTCCACAAATTGGTTTTCTTTAAATCTGTTCCATCTGTCGATATACTATAGATACTCGAAGATTCTACAGCCTCGGGCTGATAGCCAAAATATATTGTATGGTCGACCACAATAAAATATAAACGCATATCACCCTCAAAAAGTATCTGATTTTCACTCCCGTCTTTCTTCATTTTCACAATCTGATCATTCTCTCCAGCACCATGCAATTTACAAAAGTAAAGATAATCCCCCACAGCATTTAAGCAAATGCCTCTTTGACTCGATATCTTAATAACCCTTCCATTATTATCTATTTTATATAAACCTTCCTCATCCTCATTATCTTCAAAAAAATAGAGTTCTCCATTCAATTCTACAATCCATTGACGATTCATAAAATTTCCAGTGGTTGTTCCATAATCATGTGGTAAATAGGGCTTGATTAGCTGGAAACTACACACACATACCACTATCAAGATTACTACAAATAGTATTGCTTTTATCTTAGATTTATTATTCCATTTATTCATACAAACCTGCGCTCCCCAATCCTTTGCCCTTATTCGTACACTCCCATAGCCATTTCTCATGTAATTGGATGACTTTTTCCGGATTCTCTAAAACATCCTTTAATGTAATGGGATTGGCCGGATCATAGTCCAGATCCCCGGCATACTCCTCATAATCTCCGCCCGGAGAAAGGTTTTCATTCAGATTATCGATAATCTGCCTGGTTGTTTTCATATTTTCAGAATCCCCAATTCCCTCAAAAACATAATAATCTAAACTGGA
>Ga0153994_1000123_pt1 | contig 32927 bp, 31 predicted proteins | sample TSNC078MetaG_FD_104735 | JGI IMG/M metagenome (GOLD analysis project Ga0153994, IMG submission 104735) | Attine ant fungus gardens microbial communities from North Carolina, USA - TSNC078 MetaG | ecosystem: Host-associated > Fungi > Mycelium > Unclassified | place: USA: North Carolina, Lumber...
CCATTCGTGATTACGATGCGCCGGGTGCGCACACAGCGTCCATCCGGGGTTCGAATCCCCCATTCTCCGCCATTCGTGATTACGATGCGCCGGGTGCGCACACAGCGCCCATCCGGGGTTCGAATCCCCCATTCTCCGCCATCAGTGATTCAGGATGCGCCGGGTGCGCGTGATTCACGATGCGCCGGGTGCGCGTGATTCACGATGCGCCGGGTGCGCACACAGCGCCCATCCGGGGGTCCGAATCCCCCATTCTCCGCCATTCGTGATTCAGGACAGCGAGCGTCGAACGTCGCGCACATCCGACCGTTCAACGAGTACCGTGTGCAGATCTCATCCTTGGTGGTCCTCCGTCGAGATCTCAAGGGTGAGTAGGCGTTTGGTCGCTCGGGTTTGTGCGACGTAGAGGTCACGCACGCCTGCTTCGTTGGCCGATCGGATGCCCTCCGGGTCGATGATGATCACACTGTCGAATTCGAGGCCACGCGCATCGGGTGCAGCGACCAGCGTGGCATCGGTGGCCTCGATCTCGGGGCCAAGCGCCGCCGCCCTTCGAGCGGTCGCGACGACGCCGATCAGTTCGTCGGGATGCGCCTCCCGAGTGCGGGCGATCAGCTGGTTGAGTGTGCAAGGGACACCGTCTTCGGCGACCGTGATGACGGTGGGGAGCTCGCCGTGACGGATGGAGCGGGAGAGCCTCTGGTCCGGAGCGATGAGGGCGAGCAGAGGCTCGGTCGCCTGCAGAATCTCCGCGGTGGTGCGGTAGTTGATCGTGAGAGTGTGATGGGCGAATCCCTCGTCCACATATGGTTCCACGGCGTCAGCCCAGCTGCGGATGGTCGTAGTGGGGCCGGATTGTGCGAGGTCTCCCACGACCGTCATCGATCGCTGCGGGCAGCGGCGCATGAGCATCCGCCACTGCATCTCGGAGAGCTGCTGTGCCTCATCGACGACGATGTGCCCGAATGCGGTCTCGGGATGACCGTCGATGAGGGCGCGCGCTTCATCGAGCAAGGCAAGGTCAGCGCTGCTCCACCCCGGCTGGTCGAGGCCGATCATCCGCGCGAGGTCCTCTTCTGAAACGCCGGGGAGAGCGTGGGCGAGTGCGGCGCGGTCGGCGAGAAGACCTCGGACGGCTTCTTCGGCACGAAGCCGCGGCCAGACGCGGGCGACGATCCGGTCGATGCCGGAATCGTCGAGAAGCTCGTCACGAATCCGATCCCAATCGATGTCGAGACCTTCCGAGGACGCATCAGAGTGTTCGGAGCCGACAGCCCCGCTGTCGGCTCCGAACATACGATCGAGGTCGAGGCCAAGGAACTCCTTGATCTCGGCCTCGAAGTCCGCGAGCTCTTTTGCCGTCTGCTGCTCCAGCTCGTTCACCAATTCGTAGACGATGCGTTCGATGAACAGTTCCCTGGCATGGTTGTGTCCGATGCCTCCCTGGAGTGCGCTTCGGCGCGCCGCATCCACCAGCTCGGAGTCGAGCACAACAGTCCCATGCGCAGTCTGCAATTCGAGGGGTACGCCGTTGGGCTGATGCGCCTGCACCCAGCGTGCGAGCCCGTCAGCGAGCTCCGCACGACCTTTGATCCGCGCGAGCGTGTCCGGATCGGTCTTCGTCGGTTCGACCCCGACCAGGTCGGCCAGCGTCGCCAGCTGCACGTCGTTTTCGCCGAGCGAGGGCAGCACGTCGGAAATGTAGGTGAGAAACCGTCGGTTCGGGCCGAATACGAGCACGCCGCGATCAGCGATCGAGGGGAACGCGTACAGCACGTACGCCGCCCGATGCAGAGCGACGATCGTCTTGCCTGTCCCCGGGCCGCCGTCCACCACCATGACTCCGCGATGTTGTGACCTGACGATCTCGTCCTGCTCCGTCTGCAGAGTGGCGGCCGCTTCGCGCATCCGGCCCGATCTGGCACCACTGAGCGCCGCGACGAGAGGGCCGTCACCAATGATGTCTTCGACAGTCGGTGACGTTCCGTCGAGGATCTCGTCACTGACGTCAACGACCGTGCGATCATCCATGCGAAGGTGCCGACGACGGCGCAGACCTGATGGCGAGGCCATCGTGGCCGAGTAGAAGGGCCGCGCAGCCTCCGCCCGCCATTCGACCAGCAACAACTCTCCCGCGTCTGTCCGCAGCCCGATCCGGCCGACATGCAACGACTCCCCGGAATTGACGCCTTCGATTCGCCCGAAGCACAGCGATCGTTCGGCCGAACGCAGTTGGCGTACATTGTCAGCCGTTCGTGAGACCTCGGCATCCCTCGCGTAAAGGCCCTCCGGCCCGTCAACCGGCGCAGCCATCGCCCGCGCGTTCGCTGAAAGGTTCCTGCTCACATCGGAGTCGAGACGCGCATACATCGCGTCGATCCACCGCTGCTCTTCTTCGATCTGCCCCGCCTTGCCTGCGCCATTATCCAACCGAATTGCTCCCCTCATCGGGTGTCTACTATGGGGGCACAGATTCGCCAATACAACGTTGACTTTCCGGGGATTTTTTGGCCTTCCCGGAATTCTGCGTCCCTCCGGACGGCAAGCGCACCAGATGGTCACAGTGGCGAGCCCAGGTCGCGGGTCAGCAGTATTCTTTGGCCTAGTGGCCGCCGAATCGTGGGTCTCGTTCGTAATCCTCGTGGCGGAGTTTCAGTGCCGCCTCGACTTGCGCCGGAGCGTCGTCGCCGATGACTAGCCGGAGCCGCGGATCGTCGGGGTTCCCCACGTGCGCGAGGATTTCTGCCGCTACGTCCTCGGGCGATGTTCCCCCGCTGGTCTCCGTTGCCGGCCACGGCACGGTTGCAATGCCGAATAGCTCCGTTCGTAGCTCGTCGTAGGCGGCAACCGGTGAGCTGAACCGCATGCTCCCGCCTGCCCAGTCGGTGTCGATCGCTCCCGGCTCCGCGAGGGTCACACGGATACCGAATCGACCGATCTCGGCCGCCATTGCCTCACTGAACGCCTCGAGTCCCCATTTCGCCGCGTTGTAGAGCCCCAGTGTCGGCATAGTCCCCACGGCTCCGACTGTCGAGATCTGAACGATGTGCCCGCCGCCCTGGTCGCGCATGACCGGTATCGCGGCCTGGCTGAGCCACAGCGGGCCGAGAAGATCCGTGTCGAGGATGGCGCGGACTTCTTCTTCGCTGGCCTCCTCGACCGTGCCGATGAGGCCGTACCCGGCGTTGTTCACCAGCACGTCCAGCCGTCCAAATCTGGCGACGGTCTCCGCGACAGCGGCGAAGGCATCGAGCCGGTCGCGGACATCGAGTCGGTGGACCACAAGATGCTGGTGTTCCGGGAGACTGTGCGCCCCTCGAACGGTTGCGACCACGGCGTGACCTGCTTCGAGGGCGGCAAGAGTGAGGGCGCGGCCGAGCCCGCGATTCGCACCGGTGATCATCCAAGTCTGGGGTGAAGTCATGGTTTCAACGTAACAGAAACTGGACGGATCGTCTCGTTTGGCTAAGATCGGAGTATGGCGCGCCCACGTACTCGGAGACTGGTTTACGAAGCGGTTCTTTCGCTCGCCGGGGAGGATCGCTTCGGGAACATCTCGATGGAGGGCGTAGCAGCGCGCGCGGGAGTGAGTAAACAAACGCTGTACAGCACGTGGCCGTCGACCGGGGCGATCCTGTTCGACGCGCTCTTGGATCGAAGTGCTGGCGAGGACGGCAGGGTCGTCGTGCCCGACTCGGGCGATCTGGTGACGGACTTGGAATTACTCGTCACTGAGACCATCGCAGAGTTGACTGATCCGATGCAGGAGCCGCTTCTGCGAGCGGTCACCTCGGACATCCAGACAGACAAGGTACTTGCTTCTCAGTTTCGCGATCGGCTCTTGGCGCCTCAGCTCAGTGCAATTTCCGACAGGCTTCGCCAGGGGGGCGTCGATGACCCGGACGAGATCGCGGAGCTCCTATTGGGTCCCATCTTCCACCGTTGGCTATTGCGCACTCGGGCTTTTGAGCCGAGCTGGGCGAGCGCGCACGTCCAACGCGTGCTCCGAGCCGCCTCAGCTCAGAACTGACTGGATGCAAACGGCGGCCGTGGCACAAACCTGCTGGCGCAGCCAGGTGAACTCGTCCTGGACGACATCACCGGCGCTGCGGCCAGGCGCGAGCAGGAGCCGGCGCCAGCAGAGACTGGAACGCATGACCGTCCGTCTCGCGGAGAGAAGCCTGGGATTGATCAGCTTCGATGATCGGACGGTCGTGTTGTGATTTCGAGCTGTTACGGACGGGGCGCGTGAGGCCGACGACGACGCCGGTTGCGACCAGGACGGCGCCGGCGACATCCGCAGGACCGACGTGGCCGAGGCTGAGCATGACGGTCGTCACGACGGCGCCGATGGGGACGAGGCCGGCGAAGAGACCCGCGCGGTCGGCACCGAGCCGGCGCAGCGCGTCGTACCAGAGGAAGAACGCGACCGCAGTGACAACCACCCCGAGGTAGCCGAACGCGACAGCCTCGGCGGGTGTGGGCAGCCGCAGCGCATTCGGCCCGTCCAGTGCCAGGCCCACGACAAACAGCACGGGGACGGATATGGCTGCGGGGTAGGCGGCGACCCTGAGAGGGCCGAGTTTGGGCAGAAGCGGAACGGCGAGAAGTGAGAAGGCAACCTCGCAGGCGAGGGCGCCGAGGGACAGGAGGAGGCCTTGGGGGCTGCCCGAGCCGAGGCCTGCGGCGACGGCCGTGCCGAGGGCGACGACGGCCGAAGCGAGGACGACGCGAAGGGCAGGTCGTCGACGTTCCAGCATGGGACCGACGAGGGCGAGGACGATGGGGACAGCCCCGATCACGGTGCCGACCATTGCGGGTCCGGCGTGCCGTGTCGCCTCGACGAGGAACAGGTTGAATCCGGCGAGGCCTGATACGGCCAGCGCCACCAGGAGCAGGAGGTCTCGCCCTGTCAGGCGGACGCGCGGCAGCCGGCGGAAACGGACAACTGAAAGCAGGATCACCGCGGCGATCGCGTACCTCAGCGCCTGCCCTGCGAAGACCGGGAAGTCGGAGACGGTGGCGGAGACCGCAGTGGATGTGCCGACAAGCAGCATCGCCGACGCCACCCCGACGACAGCGCCCGAGGGCCTCATGCGGCACTCTCCTGCATTGTCGACCCGGTGACCGCCGGCGTCAGAACCGTGCGAGTGACGCGTTCGGCGAGAGCGGCAACCACCGTCCGGGGTCGGCGAGGCATCAGATGAGCAGCGAGGGCGTTGCCGAACCCTGGCGTCACGTAGCCGCGATCGCGGTCGAGAGCGCGCAGCGCGGCACGCACCACCGGTTCGGGCGTCGTCATCGAGCCGACGACGGCTGCTCGGCGGGTGCCGATGGTGTCGAAGAAGGCAGTCTCGACCGGGCCGGGACACAGGGTGACCACGCGGATGCCACGGCGGCGGTATTCCTGACGCAGCGCGAGCCCGAAGTTCAGCACGAACGCCTTTGCGGCACCATAGACGGCGAAGTACGGGGAGGGCTGGAAGGCTGCATTGGATGCGACGTTGAGGACCGCGCCGCCACCGCGTTCCAGCATCCCAGGGAGCACCTGGTGGGTGAGGTCGACCAGTGCGACGACATTGACCATCAACTGGTCATGATCGCGAGTGAGGGGGATCTCCTCGAAGCGGCCGCAGGTGCCGAAACCGGCGTTGTTGATCAGCAGATCGACAGCGAGCCCGCGGTCTGCCAGCTGACCGGCGATGAGCTGGGCGGCGTTCGGCTGCGCGAGATCTTGCACGATCACGTGCGCCCGAATGCTGTACGCAACGGTCAGAACCTCGGCGAGTTTTGCGAGCCGGTCGCCCGAGCGCGCCACGAGGATCACATCGTGTCCCTTGGCGGCCAGTTGGGTGGCGAACTCCGCGCCGAGGCCGGACGACGCCCCAGTGATGAGAGCAGTGGGAGTCATAGCTTCTCCTTCTTCCGCAGTGGTTAATTGAGACATTACTGTAGCAATAAGTAGACTAAATGCAACAGATGCGACACAGATAAGTATCCCGGTGCATCTGTCATGTAGCGTGTAGGTCGTGGGCAAACTCGACCGGAGGGTCTGATGGAGGCAACAAAGCGTCCGTTGCGCGCGGACGCCGAGCGCAGTGTACGAGCGATCCTCGAGGCTGCTGAAGAGGTGCTCGCGGCCGACCCCAGCGCGTCGATGGAGCAGGTCGCGGCGGCTGCTGGCGTGGCGCGCACGACCATCCACCGGCGGTTCGCCAGCAGGCAGGCGCTGATCGAGACGCTGGCGTTGTCTGCCATGCAACAACTCGCACACGCAGTGGACGACGGAGGGCCGGATACCGCTCCGTCACTCGTAACGATGCACCGCATAACGGCGAACGTGCTGCAGATCAAGAGCGCCTGGGCGTTCGCGCTGGAGCAGCAAGCAGCGCCGAACAGTGAGACAGCCCATCTCCAGCGGATGGTCGACCGGCGCTGCATCGCCGTTCTCCAGCGAGCACAGTCCGACGGGCTGATCGGCGAGGCAGCCGACCTCGACTGGGTGCGCCGGGTCTACTATGCGCTCATCGGCGAGTCCCTGCGCAACCACCCCGACGACGCCGATCCGGACACCCTCGCCGCTCGAATCATCGACACCCTGCTCCGCGGCGCCGGCCCGCGGGACTGAGCCGAGACCAGCAGCGGAGCACGGTGCCGAGGAGCCGTTGGGGATCCGCGAGCGAGACAGCTGCAGGCCTCGCAGCGCGAAGCGATGACACGGTGCGGGATCAGTGGTCGGTTGGGGCGTCCTTGCCGCCCTCCTGGCAGAACGTGACGGCTTCGGCCCGTCCCCACCACCACGACTTCGAGTTGTCGCCGACACGTTTCGCCGCGCAAACACCGTAGATTCCGACGTTGAGCGTGGAGTAGGTGGGACCGTAGACGCCGTTCGCCCAACTCGATTCGGAGCGAGAATCAAGCGGCGGTTCGATCTTCATGTGATACCCGTCCGGGAAGACCAGATCAATACCTGTCGGATCGCACGTCGCCCGCGGCCGATCCGCAAGGTCGCTCACCATGATCGGGTCTCTGTCGACGCACCGAGGCAAGGTGACCTCTGCGGGGGTGAATGGATGCCCAGACGGCACATGCACGTTGGCGCCGTCTCCGATCATGGCGAGGCCGACGGCGAACAGCCCGGCTAGGACCACCGCAACGGCGAAAGAGATCAGGAGACGGCGCCCCGCCACCATCATTGATCACCCCATCGCATCGAGCCGCTGCCTGCTTCGTTCCGACAGCTTCGAACGCGGCGGAGAGAGAACCAGGTCGGCTTCAGGTCCACGCTAGTCAGATCAGTGACAGACAACGTGTTCTGCAGCTGCCCCGTGCCCACACCCCGGCCGTTCAGTCGACGACGGAGATGCCGTACACGGTGGTCTGAAGCTTCCGCGCGATGAGCATCGACAGGAAGATGTAGTGCTCTGGGCCGCGCGCGGACGCGATGTCTCCGAGGTCGATCCGGGAGGCGTCCGGCCAGCCGAGGTCGGCGAGGAGGCCACCGACGATCTCCTTCGCGTCGTCGTCGTCTCCCGAGAGGAAGACGGTCGTCTGCGGCAGCGTGCCCGGCGCCGCCATCAGCGGGGCGCTCACCGTGTTGAGCGTCTTGACCACCTTGCTCAGTGGGAAGTCGGCCTGCAGCGTCGCCCCGAGGCTCCCGTTCGGGAATTGGAGCTCGAAGCTCGCGGAGAGCGCGTTGCCGACGTCGACCAGCACCACCCCGGCGAGCGCGTCCGCGCCGATCTCCGCCAGCACCTGCCTGGACAGCGAGCCGGGAACAGCGGCGACGACCACCGCTGCGCCGTCGACCGCGTCCGCCGCTGGGAGGGTCGGGGCCGCGAGGCCGGTCTTCCCCTCCGGCGTCCGCGAACCGAACACCACGTCGTGCCCTGCTCGCACCAGCCCGGCACCGACAGCCGATCCGACCCTGCCCGTTCCGATGATCGCGATTCTCATGCCAGCAGGCTAGCGACGAGCAGCACGGGCGGGAAGAGTCCTGTTGCGCATCCACGTCGTCATCGGGAAGCGACATCGGCACCTGGATGCGGCAGCCACGCGTGATCCGTCCGTCGCCCGCGAAGGCTAGAGTGAGTGCCCTGACGATCGGACCTGTGACGAGGCGAAGGGGGCGCAGATGGCGGACGAGACGACCTGGCCGATGCTCGCGGTGGACACCTGGACCCCTACCCGCGAGACGCTCCACATGTGGACGCAGATCGTCGGGAAGATGACGATGGCGCTGGCCGCACCGATCAACCACTGGTGGCACGTGACACTGCTCGTCGATGCCCGTGGGCTCACCACGGGCGGAATCCCCGTCGGCGCACGCACGCTGGAGATCGCGTTCGATTTCGTCGACCACGCGCTCGTCGCGCGAACGAGCGATGGTGGGTCGGTCTCGTTCCCGCTCCCCGGTCACTCTGTCGCGGAGTTCTACGCCCGCATCTTCGAGGCGCTTCGCGAGCTGGGGATCGACGTGATGATCCACCCGACCCCGAACGAGGTCGAGGTCGCCATCCCGTTCGCCGAGGACACCGTCCACGACACCTACCTGCCAGAGCACGCCGGCGCATTCTGGCGGCAGCTGATCCAGGCAGATCGGGTCCTCGCGCGATTCCGCTCCGGTTTCGTCGGCAAGGCCAGCCCCGTGCACTTCTTCTGGGGCTCCATGGACCTCGCGGTCACCAGGTTCTCCGGGCGCACCGCCCCGACGCACCCAGGCGGCGCACCGAACTGCCCGCCGAGCGTGATGCGCGAGGCGTACTCCCACGAGCTCAGCAGTGCCGGATTCTGGCCGGGCGGCGGAGGCGAAGGCGCGTTTTACTCGTACGCCTATCCCGCACCGGACGGTTACGCGGAGGCGGACCTGCCGGAGGGAGCGTCGTTCAGCGCGGAGTACGGCGAGTTCCTCCTGCCGTACGAGGCGGTCAGGACGTCGTCCGACCCCGACGGGACGGTGCTGGCGTTCCTCGACGCCACGTACGACGCGGCCGCGCGCCTCGGCGAGTGGCCCGCCGGCCTGACGACCGGATCGAGCAGAGAGCGGAGCGGACGATGACGGAGCGGAGCGATGACGGAGCGGAGCGGACGATGACCGACGGAATCGACACGAACATCCCGCCGAGTGGCCCGGCAGGCCGACCGTGCCTCCCGCTGAGGTGACGAACGTCGTGCGCCCCTACCTCGACAAGGCGCTGCCCGATGTCTGGGATGCCGCCAGAGAGCTGTCCTCCGTCGTCGCAGAAGCAGCACACCGCAACGGTCTGAGCCCGCAGGAGGCGGAGCTCATCAAAGTGCGAGCATCCCAGCTGAACGCGTGCGCCTTCTGCCTCGATCTGCACTCCCGCGAGGCACGCAAAGCAGGGGTCCCCCAGCAGAAGCTCGACATGCTGCCCGCGTGGCGCGACGCCGAGTTGTACAGCGAACGGGATGAGGCCGTGCTCGCGATCGCCGAGGCGGCGACGCTCCTGCCGCTGACGGAGGACTCCCGCGCCGACCTCGTCGGAGCGCACACCGTGCTCGGCGAATCCGCGTACGTCGCCGCCGAGTGGATCGCCGTGACGATCAACGCGTTCAACCGCATCTCGATCCTCAGCGAACACCGGGTACAGGCCCGCGACGCAGAGGGCCGTCCCCTGCGCTGACGCGGGTCGCAGTCCGCTGACGAGATGCCGGTAACTGCAGCGGCTCCCCTTGGATTCCGAGCAGTTACCGGCATCTCGTCGTTCCGCGCAGCGCCGCCTGTGGAGGCGGCTGTGGATGCGCAGTCGGAGGGCTAGGCCGGGGTGCGGGCCGTCCCGTGCAGCACCGAAACCGCGAAGCTCGCCGCGCGCTCGCGCAGGCTCGCCATTCGTTCGAGCCTGGCCGCATCCACGTCGAAGCCCACGTAGGCGAGCGGCGGGCGCTTGCGAACATTTGCAGAGCATCCGAAGTCGGTGCAGACCAGCGTGCCGACGGTGTCGCCGTTCTTTCCGGCCTGCCCGGCGCGCTTGGCGCTGTAGAAGGCGACGTCGTTGGTCAGGTTGACGTCCTGGCACCAGGAGCACTGCGGGCGGCTGAGCGCTGACGCCTCAGCCTGGCGCAGGAGCAGCCCGACGGGCGCGTCGTCGAGGATCACGACGGCGTACGCGCGCTTCGGCTGCTTGCGGTCGCGCCAGCCGAGGTAGTCGAGCGCATCCCAGTCGATGGTCTGGAAGTCGGCGGGCAGGGTCAGGTCGCTGACCTCCTTGCGGGAGGCGTTGACGAACGAGGAGCGGAGCTGTTGCTCGGTCAGAGGGAGCATGAGGGTGTGTCACCAATCGGAGTGCGGCCGCGACGGCCGGAGAGAGCGCACGGGCGGAAGCGCCATGTCGTGCGTCGAAATCTGCGCGGGACGACAGGCACCACAGCTGGATGCACGGGGTCGATCACCGCATCCCTCGCGCGAAAACGAGGGTGGAAGGCAGGGGAAGACGACGCTATCTCGCGCCGGCGTTCAGAACGCCGACGACCTCCTGACGCCCGGAGGGCAGCGCGGGGATGAGCGGGGAAGACACCTTGGGAGTGTAACAAACGCCCGCGACGGCCTCCACCGCCGGCTCCCCCGCCCGCTCCACAGAACGGCGCCGCTACTTCAGGCGGCGCTCCTCCTCTTCTTCGAGGCGCTCCTTCTCCTCGTCCTTGCGCTCCTGCTCCTTCTGGATGGCTTCTTCGCGCGGCGTCTTGTTCGTCACGGTCGTGTCCTTTCCGTTACGGCGGCCGGGCAGTCGCCCTGACACCGACACTACGATGGACTCCGGCCCGTCGGAAGGTGGCTCCGTGAGCAAGAAGGTCTTCGCCCAGCTCTGCACGACCGTGCTGCTCGGCGCCATCACGCTGCTCATCGGGCGCAACATGCACGACCTGGGCATGGCGGTCGTCTTCGGCGTGTGCGTCCTGATCACCGTTCTGAGCGCGTTCCGGGTGCGCAACATCCGGATGCGCGAGCAGGCCGCCGCTCGAAAACCGGACGCCCGTGTCCCCCAAAATGCCGCTACCGAAAGGTCTGCGCGATAGGCGATCCTCGAAGGATGGAGGGTCGGCGGGAGCTGAGACAGGAGACGGGCGTGGTGCAGCAGACAGTGGTTCTGCGCCCGCACGCCCACCTTTTCGCGCGCGGAATCATCGCGATCCTCGCCCTCACCACTCCGGTCTTCGCCGTCCTCTACTGGCTGACCATCCCGGACGGCGTCTGGCCTCTCGTGCTCGGCGTCCACATCGTGGTGATCGCGGGCACGACGCTCGCCGTCCTCGCGTTCTTCAGCACGACCATCCAGCTCAGCCGCGACGTCGTGCGCGAACGCGGCTTCTTCGGCAGGACAGTGGATGTGCTTCCCGGCTCGGTCGGCCAGGTCATCCTGGTCAACCTGTACGAGGGCAGCACCCTCGACACCCAGCCGCAGCTCTTCATCACCGGCACGGACGGCCGGCTGCTGATCCGCATGCGCGGGCAGTTCTGGGCGCTCGAAGACATGGAGCGTGTGGCGGAAGAACTCGACGTGCCTGTCACCAGACGCGCGGACTCGATGACGCTCTCTGAGCTGCGGCGCGCATCCCCAGGGTTGCTGTACTGGTTCGAGCGTTTGCCGCGGTTCGGTCGTTGACCGGCGGCGCCGGCTACAGCACGGCGTCGGTCGCGATCGCGTACACCGGCCCGTCCGGCGTGCTCGACGGCAGCTCATGGAAACCGAGCTTCTCGTAGAACGCGCGCGCACCGTGGTTCGTCGGCGACATCCGCAGATACACGCCTGGCACTCCGCGCTCCCGGAGGGCGGCGAGGAGCGTCCGGATCAGTGCGCGGCCGAAGCCCTGCCCCTGCAGTTCGGGGAGCAGGTCGATGTGCAGGTGCGCCGGGTACGCAGCGAGCTCGGGGACGAGCATCCCCTGCAGGTCGAGACCGAACGTGATGGCTTCGCGCTCCTTGTCGTCGCGCGCCGTGTCGAGAGGGTACTTGGCGGCGAACGACGGCAGCCACTCGTCGGCGTACCAGTCGACGAACGCTGCGCTGTCCGCGACCGCGATCACATACCCCGCGACGTGCTCGCCGGTGTCGACCACGAACGCGAGGTCGGGCTGGTACGTCACGTACGGGCCCGCGAAGACGTCCGGAATGAGGTCGTCGTCCCTGTACGTCCCTGTCGCGTCACCCCCGCTCGCTCCCGTTCGGATGCACACCGTGTACACGTCGTCGCGGTCGCCGGGCTGGTAGGGACGGATCGAGCTCACCGTGAAAGTATGTCAGCGTGAGCACCTCCGCCGCTGCCGTCCCCGACTCCGCCGCCCGCTCCGGCGCCGATCGCGACGCTCAGCCGGTGAGTCACGGGCACCTCAACGAGAGCGCGTCGGCACCCGTGACCATCGAGCGGCTCTGGCCGGGTGAGGGCGCCGCCGTGTTCGTCCGCCACTACTGGACCCCGCGCTGGCGACTCGTCCCCGGAGCGTCGCTCCGGCAGCAGGTGCTCGAGTACCCCACGGCGAACCTGGTCTTCGAGCAGGACACGACGGCGCTCCACCTGGCGCGACGCGGCCTCAGCGTGAAGACCCTGCGCGGCGACGGCTGGGCGTTCGGGGCGATGCTCCGCCCCGGCGTGGCGCGCGGCCTCGCCGGAGTGAGCGTCCGCAGCCTGCCATCGGCCGTCCCGCTCGCAGACGGCGTGGGCGTCGCAGACGGCGTGGGCGTCGCAGACGGGCCAGGCGGCTACCAGCACCACTCACTGCTGCTTCCCGGCGTGGATGCGCTGAAGGGGCGCATCCACGATGCCATGCGGCGGGGCGACGATCGCGCTGCCGTCGATGCTTTCGAGGAGTGGACGGCGACGCTGCCTGTTCCCGGCGCCGAGGCGCGGATGGTCGACGCCATCGTTGCTGCGGTGGAGACCGACAGAACCATCACGCGCGTCGAACAGCTCGCCGACCGTTTCGGGCTCGGCGTCCGGCATCTGCAGCGGCTCGTTGCGGGGCACATCGGCTTCGGGCCGAAATGGCTCATCCAGCGCTACCGGCTCCAGGAGGCGGCTGCTGCACTGCGCTCCCCCGCTCCGCCGCAGCTCGCCGAACTCGCCGCCGAGCTCGGCTACGCCGACCAGGCCCACTTCGGGCGCGAGTTCAAAGCGGTGATCGGTTCGACGCCCGGCACCTACCTGGCCGAGACGACGCGCGGGCGAGACGGCGCGCGCCCACGGACGGAATCCGTCTGATGGCCGGACACCCTCCGTCACGCCCCGCCCCGGACGCCGCCCTCGCGCCCTGGCGCGACCGCTGGCAGCTCACCCCGGCCGGTGACGCGTTCGCCACCCCGTCGAGCGTGCTGCAACCGGTTGACTGGCACGGCCGCCCCGCGTTCCTCAAGCTGGCGACGGTCGCGGAGGAGGCCGCAGGGTCGCGCCTGCTGGCCTGGTGGGATGGCCGGGGAGCCGCGCCGGTCTGTGCGGCGGACGGCGACGCGATCCTCATCGAGCGCGCCACAGGCGACCGCGATCTGGTGACCATCGCGGGATCGGGGCAGGACGGCGACGACGCGGCGACGCGCATCCTGTGCAGTACGGCCGACCGCCTGCACGCCGTCGACGACCGGCCCAGACCGGCCGGTCTCGTGGGGCTGGCCGTCTGGTTCCGGGAGCTGTTCGAGGAGGCGGCCGACCACCCGGAGGCGCACGACGGCCTGTACGCGCACGCCGCAACCGTCGCCGGGGAGCTGATCGCGCATCCCGTCGCCGACCTGGTGCTGCACGGCGACCTCCACCACGGCAACGTCCTCGACTTCGGAGCGGACGGCTGGCTGGCGATCGACCCGAAGCACGTCGCCGGCGACCCCGGATTCGACTACGCCAACATCCTGTGCAACCCGGATGCGCGGACCGCTCTCGCCGCAGGACGCTTCGAGCGGCAACTCGGGGTGATCTGCGCGTCAACCGGCGTCGAACCAGCACGGATGCTGCGCTGGGCTTTCGCGTGGGCAGCCCTCTCCTCCTGCTGGTCGGAGCGCGGAGGCGACGACGCCGGGCACACCGTGCAGGTGGCCAGGCTGGCGCGATCGCTGCTGCCGGATGCGGTTGGCTGAGGCGGAACCGCTGCGCACGCGGGGCCCAACTCCGCCGCTAGCGCCGCTTCTAGCGCCGCTTCCTCGTGCCGAAGATCCCCTCAACCACGCCCGTGAGGATCGACGCCGTCGCCTTCGAGCCGAGCACCTGCTCCAGGATGTTCGGCTGCGGCTTCGAGGTCGTGCGCCTGCCGCGCGTCGTCGGCCCCGTCGACTTCAGCAGCCGCTCGTACTCCGCGTCGGCCGCCTTCTGCGCTTTGGCCTGCGCCGCGGCGGCCTTGTCCGCCGCCTTCTGCGCATCCACTGCCGCCTTGGCCTGCTCAATCACGCGCTCCTGCTCCGCTGCCGCTGCGGCTGCCGCATCCAGCTTGCGGGTGAGCATTTCGCGGGCGGAGTCGCGGTCGATGGCCGTCCCGTATTTCGCGAGCAGTGGGGATGCGGCGATGGTCGCGTCGATCTGCGCCTCCGGTGCGGGTGACATGGAGCCCTGCGGTGCGCGCAGCCGTGTCCACGCGACCGGCGTCGGCGCGCCCTTCTCGCCCATGACCGTGACGATGGCCTCGCCGGTGCCGAGCTGCTGCAGCACCTCGGCCAGGTCGTAGCCGGACTTCGGATACGTGGACACCGTCGCCTTGAGCGCTTTCGCGTCGTCAGGGGTGAACGCGCGGAGCTGGTGCTGCACGCGCGAGCCGAGCTGCGCGAGCACCTCGGATGGCACATCCTTCGGCGTCTGGGTGACGAAGAAGATGCCGACGCCCTTCGACCTGATCAGCCGCACGGTCTGGGTGATGGAGGCGAGGAAGTCCTTGGATGCGTCCTTGAACAGCAAGTGGGCCTCGTCGAAGAAGAACACCAGCTTGGGCTTGTCGAGGTCGCCGACCTCCGGCAGGTCGTTGAACAGGTCGGCGAGCAGCCACATCAGGAAGGTGGAGAACAGGGCAGGCTTGTCCTGCACGCCGGGCACTTCGAGCAGGCTGACGACGCCTGTGCCGTCCGGGGCGAGCCGGATGAACTCGGCGGTGTCGATCTCCGGCTCGCCGAAGAACGCGTCTGCTCCCTGGTCGGCGAAGGTGATGAGCTCGCGCAGGATCACGCCGACCGTCGCGCTCGACAGGCCGCCGAGGTCGGCGAGCTCCGCTTTCCCGTCCGCGCTGTTCAGGTAGGTGAGGACCGCGCGCAGGTCGCTGAGATCGAGCAGCGGGAGTCCTGCCTTGTCGGCGTAGTGGAAAACGAGCCCGAGGCTGGATTCCTGCGTGTCGTTCAGCCCGAGCACTTTCGACAGCAGCAGCGGCCCGAATCCGGCGACGGTGGCCCTGATCGGGATGCCCTTCCCGATGCCTCCGAGGGAGAAGAACTCGGTGGTGGTGGCGTGCGGGGCCCAGTCCTGACCGATGCCGCGCGTGCGCTCGAGGAGTTTGTCGTTCGCCTCCCCTGCTGTCGCGATCCCCGACAGGTCTCCCTTGATGTCGGCCGCGAACACGGGAACGCCGTTCGCGGCAAGCTGCTCGGCGAGCACCTGCAGCGTCTTGGTCTTGCCCGTGCCCGTCGCCCCTGCCACCAGGCCGTGCCGGTTCGTCATCGACAACGGGATGCGCACAGGAACGTCGGCGCGCGCCTCCCCGTTGACCAGGGCGCCCATCTCCAAGGCCGCCCCGGCGAAGGCGTAGCCGGCGCGGACGGCGTCCACCTCCTGCTCGGTGAGCTGGCCGGTCGCTGCGGGGGTCGGGGCGCCGGTGGGCGCGGCCGGCGCCACCTCCGTCGCCGCGGTCGCGGCGGGCGCGGCCGGCGCCACCTCGGTCGCCGCGGTCGCGGCGGGCGCTGGCGGCGCCACCTCCGTCGCCGCTGCGCTGGCGGCGGTCGCCGCATCCGAGGCTGCGACGGCCGTCTGCGCCGCAACAGCCTGAGCCTGCACTGCCTCCGCTCGCGCCTGTGCGGCGTCGGCCTGCGCCTGTGCCTCCGCAGCAGCATCCTGCGCCCGTTTCAGCGCCTCGGCCGCTTCCGCCTGCAGTCTGGCCGCGTTCTCCGCGGCGGCTTTCGCGTCGGCCTGGGCTTGGGCAAGTGCATCCGCGTCACTCATGCGCTCACTCTAAAGGTGCGGTCCGCCCGCTCGCAGCAATCGAGTCCGAAGTTGTTCGCCCGACACGCCGCACGGAGAGGTGAACAACTTCGGACTCGATTGTCGCGGGGAGCGTTGGGTTACTGCTCGCGGAGGCCCCAGGGCTGGCCGTAGCCTCCCTCGTCGACCGGGCGCGCCATCAGCTCGAGGAACGGGGCGGCGTCGAACGCTTCTGGGCCGAGCACTCCCGTGCCCTCCCACGCTCCGCTCGCGAGGAGTTCGAGCGCGATCACCGGGTTCATCGCGGTCTGCCAGACGACGCACTGCGACTCGTACTCGGCCATCGTCCACTCGTTGTCGCTCACGTGGTACAGGTACACCTCACGCGGGTTCCCATCCACACCGGTGCCCTTCACCCACACGCCCGCACACGTCTTGCCGGTCATACGCGGCCCGATCGTCGCAGGGTCAGGCAGCGCGGCGGCGACCACATCGCGCGGCGCCACCTCGACAGGACCGTTCTGGCTGCGCACCCTGATGGGCGTCGTCGAGTCCAGTCCGAGCTGGTGCAGCGTGCGCAGGATGCCGATGAACTCCTCTCCCAGCCCGTACTTGAACGTCACCCGCTCCGCGTCGATCCAGCGCGGCATCAGCAGCACTTCCTCGTGCTCCACGTTGACGCACTCCACCTGGCCGATGCCCTCAGGGAAGTCGAACACCTCCGGCTCGCTGAACGGCGGCGTCGTGTACCAGCCGGCGTCCTTCTCGAAGATCACCGGCGGGTTCAGGCACTCCTCGATCGTCGTCCAGATGCTGAACGACGGCGCGAAGATCTCGTTGCCGTCGCTGTCGCGCACCACGAGGTTCGCGCCGTCGCGCGTTCCGAGTTCCTCGATGCGCGAGAACAGCGTGTCGGACGCGAAGCGGGCGAACACGTCGCTCAGCCCCGGCTCGACGCCCATGCCGACGAGTGCGAGCCTGCCCGCCGTCTCCCAGTCGCCGCGGAGCGCGAACTGGTCGTCGCCGAGCTTCACGCCTGTCTTCGCGTACGGGTCGGTGGGATGCGGCTCCGACAGGCTCATCGCCATGTCCAGATAGTCGGCGCCTGCTGCGAGGGCTCCGGCGAAGATGGTGGGGACGAACTTCGGCTCCACGGCGTTCATGACGTGGGTCGCGCCGTGCTCCCTGGCGACGGCGGCCACCGCATCCGGGTCGGACGCGTCGATCGCGGCAGCGACGAAGCGCGACGCGACGTCGTCACCGTGCTTCCCTCGAATCCAGCCGATGGTCTTCTCGGCCCTGCCGATGTCGTAGTCGCTGACGACGATGATGTCGTAGAAGGAACGGCGTGCGGCGATCTTCGCGATGGCGTCGCCGACCCCGCCGGCGCCCACGAGCAGAATTCTCATGGCGCAACGCTAGCGCGCATGGGACGCCCGCGGTCGATGAGTTCGGCTAGAGCTCACCCTGGCGCGCGCGCCTGCCGCCCGCGAGTACGAACGGATGGGGTTGCTGCCCCTCCCTGACCAGCCGGAGCGCGAGCGGCGCCCACACGATCACCGCGACGGCGGCCCCGAGGAGCAGACCGCCGACCGTGTCGCTGAGCCAGTGCGCCCCCAGGTAGGTGCGGCTGACGGCCATCAGGATCGCCCAGACGGCGCCGAGAATCCACACCCAGACGCGCGGGAAGATGATCGCGAGCACCACGACCATCGTCGCGGCGTTGGCTGTATGCCCTGACGGGAATGAGCCGGTGTCCGACTGCACCAGGATCTCGGTCGGGCGGGCACGGCCGACCGTGTGCTTGAGCAGCTGAACGGCCGCAACCGACAGGATGCTCGCGACGGCGAAGAACGTCGCACCCCACGGCCTGCGGAACGCGAGCAGCAGAAGGAAGATCACGACGGGAATGACGATCGACCCGACGATGCCGCCGCCCGCGTAGTTGAAGAACAGCGCCGGCCCCAGCCAGATCGGCGAGCGATGCTCGACGATCTCACCCATCCACTCGAGGTCGAGCGCGAACGGCTCCTTCGGGCGGAAGGCGATGATGACGCCGAGGACCACGACGAGCCCCACGGCGACGGACGCGGAGATCACCGGCCACCTCCTGCTCACCTTCGCGGCCTGCTGGATGTCCTCGTGTGCCGATCCCATGTCGACCAACGTACTCATCCCCTGCTGGAGATCTATCGAGTCCTGAGTTGTTCACAGCCAGCACCGGCGTGGCGCATGAACAACTCCGGACTCGATGATCAGGGAGAGGGAGAGGCGGGAGTTACTGGGCTAGGGCGGGGACGGTGCGGGGGCGCACGATGAACCAGAGTGCGGCGATGGAGACGAGGGCGCAGATGGCCATGACGAAGCCCATCGGGGTGGCGCTTCCGACGCCCAGGATGCCGACGATCGGGGAGACGATGCCCGCGATGCCGAAGTTCAGCGCGCCGAGGAGGGAGGCGGCGGTCCCCGCTTCGTGCCCGTGACCGTTCAACGCGAGCACCTGCACGCAGGGGAACCCGAACCCGCACGCCGCGATGAAGAACCACAGCGGGATGGCCGTGCCCCACAGGCCGACGTGCGCCTGGTCGAGGATGACGATGAGCACGCTGGAGACGAACATCACGACCGTCGACACGGCGAGGATCCACTGCGGGCCGACGTACTTCGTGATCCGCGCCGCCGACTGCACGCCGATGATGATGCCGATGGAGTTGACCGCGAACAGCAGGCCGTATTCCTGCGCGTTGAACTTGTAGATCTCCTGGAACACGAACGAGCTCGACGAGAGATAGGAGAACAGGCCGGTGAAGTTGGCGGCGCCGACGATGGCGATGCCGACGAAGATCCGGTCGCTCAGCACGGCCTTGTACCGCTGCCGCATGGTGGAGTGCCCTGCGTCGTGACGACGGGCCTTCGGCAGGGTCTCGACGATCCAGAGCGAGACGCAGATCACGACGAACAGCCCGTAGCAGGCGAGCACGACGAAGATGCCGCGCCACGGCATGACCAGCAGCAGCCACGAGCCGATCACCGGCGCGAGCACGGGTGCGAGGCCGTTGACGAGTGCGAGGCGGCTGAGCATCCTGACCAGCGGCCGTCCGCCGAACAGGTCGCGCACCATCGCCATCGCGACGACACCGCCCGCCGCGGCGCCGATGCCCTGCATGGCGCGGGCGAGTCCGAGCAGTTCGACGTTCGGGGCTGCGGCGGCGCCGAGGCAGGCCAGGATGTGCACGATGGTCGACAGGATGAGCGGCAGACGGCGACCGATCTTGTCGCTCCACGGACCAACGAGCAGCTGGCCGACGCCGAACCCGATCGTCGTGGCCGTGAGCGTGAGCTGGATCGCCGCCGTCGAGACGTTGAAATCGGCCTGCAGCGTCGGCAGCGCGGGGAGGTATGTGTCGATGGTGAACGGACCGAGCGCGGTGAGTGCACCGAGGATCAGGATGTATGCGAGGCGCTGGCGACCGGAGAGCGAGTCTCCTGGATGCACGACGGTGGTCACGAAGGGGTCCTTGACTGGGAAGACGAACACCGCGGGGGAAGCCGCGGTGCGTGGGTGGGAGGGGTGCTGCCGGGATTCCGGCGGTGGTGCTACTCGCTCGTTCGAATCGATTCGACCGTCGTTGCTCGACAATCCTATCGGATACCGGGCGCGAATGTTACCGTGCACATCCCCGAGTTCGGGGGGAATTCGACAAGGGATGCGCTCAGTCGGCCGGAGCAGCGAGGAGCGGTGCGAACGCGAGCTCAGCCGCGCCGATCATCAGGATGTTCGCCCCGAGCTCCGCACGCGCGATCCGCAGGTGCTCCCCCGACGCCGCCATCGCCTGCTCGGCGACGAGCGCCGCGAGCCGCTCCGGCGCGACGGCGAACAGCGAGCCGAGGAACCCGCCGAGCACGACCAGCTCCGGGTTGAACACGTTGGTCGCGTTGCGCAGTGCGATGGCGAGGAAGCCGAGCTGCCGCTCGATCTCGGCGCCCACCCCCGCATCCCCTTCTGCGACCGCTGCGGCGAGCGCGCGATCCAGTTCCTCGCTGTCGGCCGCCTCCAACCCGATGGCCGCCAGGAGCGCCCGCTGGCTCACCTCAGTCTCCAGGCAGCCGATGGCGCCGCAGTGACAGCGCACGCCGTTGGAGTTGACGAGTGTGTGGCCGAGCTCCCCCGCGTAGCCGGAGACGCCCGTGAGCGATACGCCGCCGACGATGACGCCTGCTCCGATACCGGATGCGCCGCCGTTGAGGTAGACCAGGTCGCTCGCTCCCCGTCCTGCGCCGAAGAGCCGTTCGGCGTTCGCGCCGAGGTTGGCGTCGTTGGCCGCGCTGACGGTGAGCCCTGTCGCAGCGGCGAGCTCGGAGGCGAACGGTTCGTCGCGCCATTCCAGGTGCGGTGCGAGCCGCACGACGCCGTCGCCCTCGCGCACCAGCCCTGGCACGGCCACGCCGATGCCGACCACCCTGCTCGCCGCGGAGAGGTCGGGGCGCAGACCGTCGATGACCGCGGCGGCGACCGCGGCCGCCTCCTCCGCTCCTGGGACGTGGTCCAGAGGGAACCGCACGCGCCGGTGCACGGCGCCGTCGAGGCCGACGACGCCGACGGTGACCGCGTCGATCTCGGGGTTCACCGCGAGCGCGACCACGCGGCCGTCCGCGACGACCACGGGCGACGGACGCCCGACCCTGTTGCTCGTCTCCGGCTCTCGCTCTGTGACGAGCCCCAGCTCGACCAGCTCTGCCACGAGCGCGCCGACCGTCGACCGGTTCAGCCCCGTGGCGTGCGTGAGCGATGAGCGGGCGGCCGGGCCGCCGCGGTGCACGAGCCCGAGCACCGTGGCGAGGTTGTTCCGGCGCACGGTGTCGAGGTTGGTGCCGGTCGTGTTCATGGTCCTGTGTACTGTACCGTTTCGCGCCACACGGGTCGGCGCATCAGCACCAGCAGACGGCGCCCCGTCAGCGGTCCTCTGCGCCTCACCAGCTCTCTGGGCGCGCACCGAGCGGCACCGGTTCCGGCCGCTCCACCGTCGAGCGCAGCGTGACGACCTCGTGGCTGTGCCCGGCAGCGATGATCGACTCCATGATGTCCAGCACATGGAACGCCAGCTCTCCGGATGCGCGGTGCGGCCTCCCGGTCTCCACCGCGCGGGCGAGGTCGGCGAGCCCGACGCCACGTCCGGCGTCGACGTACCCTGCCGCATCCGGAACCTCGCGCCAGGTGCGGTCGTCGGCGGTGGCGATGGATGCGGTCTGCGAGAACGCGTTCGGGTCCGGCACCGCGATGGTGCCTCCCGTGCCGTAGACCTCGAACAGCGGGATGCGGGACTCCCACACCTCGAACGACACCGTCACGGTGGAGATGACGCCGTCGGCGTGCTCCAGGATCGCCGTGACATGCGTGTCGACGTCGACGGGGATGACCGTTCCGGCGAGCGGTCCCGTCGCCACCGTGCGCGCTCGCTCTGAGCGGCCGACAGCGCCGGACACCCGAACGACCGGGCCGAAGAACGTGACCAGGCTGGTCAGATAGTACGGCCCCATGTCGAACAGCGGTCCGCCGCCCGGCTGGTAGTAGAACGCTGGCGCTGGATGCCACAACTCGTGTCCTGGCGCCGTCCACGACACCGCCGCTCCCACCGGTCGCCCGATCCGCCCGTCGTCGAGCAGTGCGCGAGCGGTCTGGATGCCCGTACCGAGCACCGTGTCCGGCGCGCTCCCGACGCGCAGCCCCTTCTCTGCGGCGCGCTCCAGCACGGGGACGGCGTCGGCCGTAGCGAGCGCGAGCGGCTTCTCGCCGTAGACGTGCTTGCCAGCATCCAGTGCCGCGAGCGCGATCTCGGTGTGCGCGGCGGGGATGGTGAGGTTGAGGACGGCGTCGATCCGTGGGTCGGCGATCAGCGCATCCACGGTCAGCGCCTCGACGCCCTGCTCGGCAGCGACGGCGGATGCGCGGCCGAGATCCAGGTCGGCGACCGCCGTCAGCGACAGGTTCGGCAGCTGCGGGAACCGTTCGAAGTACTGGCGGCTGATGTTGCCGACTCCGACGACGCCGACATTCAACGTGCTGCCCACAGCAGCCCCCTCTCGATGATGGTGCGGACGGGCTGGCTCTCCACGATCTCCAGCCGGTGGCCGGGTGCGGAGACGAAGATCCGGCCCTTGCCCCACTGGCGTGTCCAGATGGCGGGCGCCGTGACGGGGCGGTTCCACGCATCCCACGGGCGCACAGCCTGCGTCGTGGTGGCGAGAACGTCGTTGTATTCGTCGCTCAGCACCCAGTACTGCTCGCTGACCAGGTCGAAGTCGTCGATGCCCTCTGTGATGGGGTGCGTGCGGCCGTAGTCGGTGATGTGCACCGTGTACGGGATGTAGTTGTCCGACTGCTCGCCGGTGCGGTCTGCGGGGTCGACGCCGGCGTGATGGGCGAACTGGCCGCCGATCATGTGCAGGTAGTCGGCGTTGTCGCGGTAGGCGTCGGCGATGCCGCCGTGCCAGCCGGCGAGGCCGGTCCCGTTGAGGACGGCGCGCTGCAGGCCGGCGAACTCCTCTTTGGCGATGGTGTTCATCGTGTTGATCTGGAGCACCAGGTCCACCGTGTCCAGGTAGGCCTCGTCGGTGTAGATCGCCGGGCCGCCCTCGATGCGCACGTCGAAGCCGTTCGCTTCGAGATACGGGATGAAGAGGTCGGTGGTCTCGACGGGCATGTGCCCGTCCCAGCCGCCGCGGACGACGAGTGCGTTCCTGGTCATGCTTCCTGTCCTGTCTGTTCTGCCGGTGCGGCGGTCGCCGTCCACGCGCTGCCGGTGGCCGCGCTGCGTTCCACGGCGGCCAGCACGCGCTGCACGTGCAGCCCGTCCGCGAACGACGGCTGCGGATCGCGGCCGCGCGTGATGTCGTCGACGAAGTCCTTGATCTGGTGGCTGAAGGCATGCTCGTAACCGATCGCGTGTCCGGTCGGCCACCAGTTGGCCATGTACGGATGCTCGGGCTCCGTCACGATGATGCGCGTGAAGCCCTGTTCCCCCGCCGGGGCGGTCGCGTCGTAGAACTGGAGCTCGTTCATCGCCTCCAGATCGAAGGCGATGGCGCCGAGCGAACCGCTCAGCTCGATCCGCAGCGCGTTCTTGCGGCCGGTGGCGTAGCGCGTGGCCTCGAACGCGCCGATGGCTCCGGATGCTGCCCCTCCCCCGCCGAGCCGCGCCGTGAACCAGGCGGCGTCGTCCACCGTCACCCTGCCGCGCTCCGTCGACGCCGTGCCGGACAGGCCGACCGTCTCTCCGAGCAGTGGGCGCTCCTCTACAAAGGTCGCCAGGGTGCCGGAGACGCTGTCGAGGCGGGAGCCTGTGATGTGCTCGACCAGGTCGATCGCGTGCGCGCCGATGTCGCCGAGCGAGCCGGAGCCTGCCGCCTCCTTGTCGAGCCGCCAGGTCATCGGGCCGTTCTCGTCGGTCAGCCAGTCCTGCAGGTAGAGCGCCCGCACCTGGCGGATCGCGCCCAGCCTGCCCTCCTCCACAAGCCGCTTGGCGAAGCCGATGGCGGGCACGCGGCGGTAGCTGAAGCCGACCATGGACCGCACTCCGCGGGCTGCGGCGCGCTCGGCGGCGGCGACCATCGCCTCCGCCTCCTCCACCGTGTTGGCCAGCGGCTTCTCGCAGAGGACGTGCTTGCCGGCATCCAGGGCCGCGATGGCGATCTCGGCGTGCGACGCGCCAGGCGAGCAGATGTCGACGATGTCGATGGCGGGGTCGTCGACGACGCGGCGCCAGTCGGTCTCCGCGTGCTGCCAGCCGAAGCGCACCCTCGCGTCCTCGACCCTGTCGCGGTCGCGGCCGACGATGGTGTGCATCACCGGCTGCGCATCGAGGGGGAAGAACCGCGGGGCGACCCGCCAGCCCTGGGAGTGGGCGGCGCCCATGAACCCGTAGCCGACCATCGCCACGCGCAGCTCGGTGGCCGCATCCGTCATCGTCTCGCTCCTTCGCGTCGTCCCGCCGTTCGACGCTATTGCCGGCTCAACCGAGGCCACAAGTTTCGAGCGGTCATTGGAAAACTTTCGCGCGACCCTCGCCGATTCAGGATGCGGGAGCCGCCGTCGACTGCCGCACCACGAGCGACGTGGCCAGCTCGAGACGCGCGTTGTCGACCTCGCCGGAACGCAGCCGCAGCGCCATCCTGGTCGCTTCCTCCGCCATCTCCTGCAGCGGCTGGCGCACGGTCGTCAGCGGCGGCCGCGCCCACAGCGCAGGCCGCACGTCGTCGAAGCCGACGACGGAGACGTCCCGTGGCACCTCCAGCCCCAGAGCCGCCGCAGCGTCGTAGACGCCGAGCGCCTGCTGATCGTTGCCGGCGAAGATCGCGGTGGGCCGGTCGCGGAGGCCGAGCAGCCGCCGCCCCTCCCGCTCACCGTCGCGCTGCCCGAACGAGCCGGAGCCCGCAAGCTCGTCCACGAACGGGATGCCGGCCTCGGCCAGAGCGGACTGGTATCCCGCCACCCTCGCCCGCGAGCACATCAGGTCCGCCGGGCCGGAGATGACGCCGATCCTGGTGTGGCCGAGGCCGATCAGGTGCCTGGTCGCCGCGACGCCGCCCGCCCAGTTGGTGGCACCGACGGCGGGGACGTCCGCTGGAGGGTCGCCTGCCGGGTCCACCACGACGAAGGGGATGTTCCTGGTGCGCAGTTGCCTGCGGTGCGCCACGGTGAGGTCGGAGAACTGCAGGATGACCGCGACGGGTTTGCGCTGCAGCACCCCGGTCATCCACTCGTTCCTCGGCTTGTGGTGGTCGCCGAGCGCGGAGAGGGCGAGCACGTATCCGGCCTCGCGCGTGATCCGCTCGACGCCGCGGATGATCTCGACCGACCACTCGCTCAGCAGGTCCTCGACCACCAGTTCGACCAGCCCGCCGCGCTCTGGGTCGAGGCCGCGCCTGGCGTACCCGGAGTCCCGCAGCAGCTCCTCGACCCGCTGGCGAGTGGATGCGGACACCCCCGGCCGACCGTTCAGCACCTTGGACGCGGTCGACAGAGAGACGGACGCCTGCCGCGCTATCGCCTCCAGTGTCGGCCGGTTGTGATCGGACATGCACACACTGTGCCACAATGTGGCCCATCCCTTTCGCCCGATCCGGCGAAAACTTCCCAGGAGGACTCGCTCAGAGATGGCTTTCACCGACCTCTCCCCCGCCGAACTGCTCGCCTTCCGCCCCGACGTGGACGAGCCGGCCGACTTCGACACGTTCTGGACGGAGACGCTCGCCGAGGCGCGCGCAGCCGGAGGCGAGACCACCCTCACCCTGGCGGACACCCCGATCACCCAGCTCATCGTCGAAGACCTGACCTTCCCCGGTTTCAACGGCGAGCCGGTGCGTGCGTGGGTCTCCCGGCCACGGGATGCGGAGGGTCCCCTGCCCGCCGTCGTGCAGTTCCAGGGCTACGGCGGAGGACGGGGCCTGCCAGGCGAGAACGTGCTCTGGGCGCTCGCCGGTTACGTTCACGTGTTCGTGGACACCCGCGGCCAGGGCAGCAACTGGGGCACGGGAGGCGACACCCCCGACCCGCACGGCTCCGGCCCTGCGACTCCCGGATACATGACCCGCGGCATCCACGACCCGTCCGCGTACTACTACCGCCGCGTCTTCACCGACGCGGTGCGGGCCGTGGATGCGACACGCGCCTTCCCGTTCGTCGACGCCGGCCGAGTCGCCGTGACGGGCGGAAGTCAGGGCGGCGGCATCGCCATCGCCGCAGCGGCCCTCGCAGACGGCGTGCGCGCCGTGCTCCCCGACGTCGCGTTCCTCTGCGCCTTCCGCCGCGGCGCCGAGGTCGCGGTCGGCGGCCCGTACCTGGAACTCGCCACCTACCTGGCCGTGCACCGCGACGAGGTGGATGCCGTCTTCCGCACCCTCTCGTACTTCGACGGCGTGAACTTCGCCCGCCGCATCCACGCCCCCTCGCTGTTCTCGGTGGCGCTCATGGACAGCGTCGTCCCGCCGTCCACCACGGTGGCCGCGTACAACCACCTCGCGGCCGAGGACACGACGCTCGAGGTGTACCCGTTCAACGACCACGAGGGCGGGTCCGCCGTGCAGTGGCAGAAGCAGGCGCGCTGGCTGGCGACGCGCCTCTAGCGGTCTAGACCGTCTCGGGCACGCGCTCCGAGAGCAGCACCCGAACGGTCCGCCTGTCCGCGGACGTCACCTGGTGCACGGCGCCGGTCAGCGTCAGCGTCGCCCGCGGCGTCGCCGCACCAGGGATGTCCCGCACATCGGCCTGCTTCTCGTTGACGATGGCGCCGCCGGTGACCTCGTCGCCGCGGAGACCCGTGGATGCGGCAGCGTGCGTCGCCGCCCACACCTCCACGTCTCCCGGCTCGACGACCTTGACCATCCCGCGGTCGCTGAACGCGAACCGGGTGGCAGGCACGTCGAAGGTCACGCGCACCGATTCTCCGGCGTCGAGGGTGACCCTGGCGTAGCCGAGCAACTGCGCCACCGGGCGGGTGACGGTCGCAGCGACGTCGCGGCCGTACAGCTGCACGGTGTCCGCTCCACGCACGGAGCCGGTGTTGGTCACCGTCAGCGTCGCTGCGAACGACCCGTCGGTGGATGCGGTCAGGTCGACCGCGAGGTCGGAGTACGCGAACGAGCTGTACGACAGACCGAAGCCGAACGGGAGCACCGGAGTGGAGTCGGTCGCCGTCACGTCGGACGGGCCGCCGAGGATCGGGTGCAGGTAGGAGTACGGCTGCGCTCCTGCCGAGCGCGGCATCGAGACGGGGAGGCGGCCGGACGGGTTCACGCGTCCGGTCAGGATGTCGGCGATGGCGGGTCCTCCGCCTTCGCCGGGGAAGAAGGCCTGGAGCACGGCGCCAGGGGCCGCGTCGCTGTGGAGCGCCCAGTCGATCGCGTACGGGCGGCCGGTGAGCAGGACCATCACGACCGGCGTGCCCGTCGCGATGACGGCCTCGACGAGGCGGCGCTGGGCGCCGGGCAGCTCGAGCGACTCTGAGTCGTTGCCCTCACCGACCGTGCCGCGGCCGAACAGACCCGCCTGGTCGCCGACGACGACGACGGCGAGGTCTGCCCCGGTCGCCGCATCCACCGCTGCCTGGAAACCGGACTCGTCGTCGCCTTCCACAGCACAGCCCTCGGCGTGGACGAACTCGGGGACGGGGAGTCCCGCGTCCGCGAACGCGCCCGGCAGCGACTCCAGCACGGTCGGGATCTCGAATCCGAGCGGGAGGCCGGGGTGCGCGGGCAGGACGTGGTTGGCGAAGGAGTAGCAGCCCTGCAGCGCCTCTGCCCTGTCGGCGTTCGGGCCGATCACCGCCACCGTCGAGACCGGGGTCCGGCGTGCGCCGAGCGGGAGGACGCCGTCGTTCCTGAGCAGCACGACCGACTCCTCCGCGAGGCGTCTGGCCAGCTCGCGGTGCCGCGGCGAGTCGAGGTCGACCAACGCAGGCGGCTCGTCCTCGAACGCGTCGGCGTCGAGCAGTCCGAGCTCCTCCTTCTGCGCGAGCGCGCGGAGCACGGCGCGGTCGACATACGCCTCGTCGAACGCGCCGGCTCGGATGCGGTCGGCCAGCGGCTGCAGGTAGGCGTCTCCTGTCGGCAGCTCGATGTCGATGCCGGCCTCCAGCGCGAGCGCTGCCGCCTCTCCGCGGTCGGCGGCGACGGCGTGCATGACCTCCAGGAAGGCGACGGCGAAGTAGTCGGCGACGACGACGCCGTCGAAGCCGAGCTTCTCGCGCAGCGTTCCGGTGAGCAGATTCGGGTCGGCGGCCACGGGGACGCCGTCGATCTCGGTGTATGAGTTCATCACCGACCGGGCGCCGCCGTCCAGGATGGCCATCTCGAACGGTGGGAGGAAGACATCGGCGATCTCGCGCGGCCCTGCGTGCACCGGCGCGTGGTTGCGGCCGGCACGGGACGCCGAGTATCCGAGGAAGTGCTTGAGCGTGGCGTGCACCCCCGCATCCTGCAGGCCCCGCACATACGCGGTGCCGACGGTGCCGACGAGGTATGGGTCCTCGCCGATGCACTCGTCAACGCGGCCCCAGCGGGGGTCGCGCACCACGTCGAGCACGGGGGCGAGACCCTGGTGGATGCCGAGCTGCTTCATCGCGTCGCCGATCGAGCTGGCCACCTGCTGCACCAGCTCAGGGTCGAACGACGCACCCCAGGCCAGCGGCGTCGGGAAGGTCGCGGCTTTCCAGGTGGCGAGCCCGGTCAGGCACTCCTCGTGCACCAGCGCTGGGATGCCAAGCCTGGTCTCTCGCTTCAGCCTGCGCTGCTCCTGCCAGAGCCACGCTGCGCGCTCCGCGGGGTCGACCGGCCGGGTGCCGTAGACCCTGGTGTAGTGCCCGATGCCGTGGCGCGTCACGTCGGCGAGGCTGCCCTTCGCCTCCTGACCTGCGGCCATCTCGCCCTGCATGGGGGCGACGAGGCCGTTCTGGTCGAGCCAGTATCCGACGATCTGCGCGAGCTTCTCTTCGAGGGTCATCCGGGCGTGCAGCGCGCGGACGCGCTCCGAGACGTCTGGCATGGCCGCGGGAGGAACGGTCGCGGACTCAGTGCTTTTCTTCACAGGAACCAATCACAAAAGAGAGCTGAATGCGGGGAGAGGGAAACGGGCGGGAGCCGCGGTCAGCCCTTGACCGCGCCGGTCAGGCCGCCGACGATGCGGCGCTCGAACAGCGAGAAGAAGATCAGCGCCGGGATCATCGACAGCGAGGTGAACGCCAGCACCTTGGCCGTGTCCACCGAGTATTGCGACGAGAACGCCTGGACGCCGAGCGGCAGCGTGAACGTCGACTGGTCGTTCAGGATGAACAGGGGAAGCATGTAGCTGTTCCAGCTGCCGATGAACGCCAGGATGCCGACGGTGACGACCCCGGGCAGCGACAGCGGGATCACCATGCGCCAGAAGAAGCCGAGCCTGCTCGCACCGTCGATGGATGCCGCCTCCTCGATCTCCATCGGGATCGCTTTGAGGAACGGCACCATGATGATGACCGTGGTGGGCAGCCCGAACGCGATCTGCGGCAGGATGACGCCCGCGAGGTTGTTCGTGAGGCCGAGGTCTTTCACCAGCAGGTACAGCGGGGTGATGGCCACGGTCATCGGGAACATCAGGCCGGCCGCGAACAGGGCGTACATCGCACCGCGGCCGACGAAGTCGTAGCGGGCGAGCACGTAGCTCACCATCACGCCGAGGACGACGACGCCGAGCGTGGTCGCGAGCCCGGCGATGGCCGAGTTCCCGACCTCCTGCCAGAACGTCGAGCTGACCAGCACGTTGAGGTAGTTGTCGAACTGCCACGGGTTCGGCCACGCGGAGGGCGCGTTCGTGATCTGCGAATTGGTGCGGAAGCCGCCGACGACGATGTAGAGGACGGGGGCGAGGCACACCGCGATGAACACGAGTGCGACGAGGTAGGTGAACGGCTTGGCGCGACGGAAGCGGGTGCCGAACGACACCGACTCCTTCCTGGCCGCCGTGCGGAGTGCTGTGGTGGTCACTTTTCCTTCTCCGTGATCGCGCCGGCCATGTCACGTCGCAACACGAAGCGCTGGTAGATCAGTGCGATGACGAGCGAGATGACGAAGATCACGACGGCGACGGCGTTGCCGAACCCGTAGTTCCCCGAGTTGCGCCCGTTGGCCACCATGTAGGTCGCCATGGTCGATGTGCCCGCCGTGGATGCGACGTACTGGCCCCAGATGATGTACACCAGGTCGAACAACTGCAGCGACCCGATGATCGAGAGGAACGCCCAGATGCGTACGGTCGGCCCGAGCAGCGGCAGGGTGATCCTGCGCTGGATCTGCCAGTAGCTCGCCCCGTCGATCTGCGCGGCCTCGAAGAGCTCCTCCGGGATGCTCTGCAGGCCGGCGAGGAAGAGGATGACGGCGAAGCCGATGTACTTCCACGAGATGATGATCATCAGGGTCCAGATGGCGATCTTCGGATCGGACAGCCAGTTGGCCTTGAACGCGCCGAGCCCGATGTGCTCCAGCAGGTCGTTGATCGCGCCGGAGGTCTGGAGCATGAGGCTCCAGCCGGTTCCGACGATCACCTCGGAGATCACGTACGGGACGAAGATCAGCACGCGGATGATCGAGCGCCCGCGGATCTTCTGGTTGAGCAGGAGGGCCAGGATGATCGCGACCGGGCCCTGCATGACGAGGGACAGCACCACGATGATGCCGTTGTGGAGCAGCGCCTGGTGGAACGCGCTGTCCGTGAAGATGATGAGGTAGTTGTTGATTCCGACGAAGTCGGTGGGGGCGCCGTAGCCCTTCCATTTGAAGAAGCCGTAGTAGGCGGCCATGATGACCGGCAGGATCACGAAGCCGACGAAGATGATGATCGCTGGCCCGGCGAGAATCGCGATCTCCAGGCCCTTGCGACGATCTGCCTTCCGCTTGGGCCGCGCCCCGGCCGGGGACGACGCACGCTGTGCGCCGCCCCCGACCGTCTGCACGTCCCCGCTCGGCTGCGTGTCGATCTCCGACTTCGCATCCAGGGAACTGCTCATGGTTCTGATTACCCCTTAGCGGCGGCCTGGTTGACGCCGCTGATGATGTCGGCGACGGAACCCTGACCTGCCAGCAGGTTGACGACACCGGTGTTGAGCGCGTTGCCGACGCTCTGGCCGTAGAGGGTGTCGAGGTACTGGGAGACGAACGGCGCCTTGTTGTACGCCTCGAGGACCGGCTTGATGTACGCGCCCTCGATGCCGCCCTGAGCGTCCTTGTTCACCGGGATGGTGTTGAACGCGGTGGCGTACGCCTCCTGGACGTCCTTGGTGGCGGTGTAGTTGAGGAACGCGGTGCACTCCTTCTTCGGCGCCTTGGCCGAGCAGGAGTATCCGTCGAGGCCGCCCATCATGGATGCGGGGTCTCCCTTACCGCTGGAGGTCGCGGGGAACGGGAACCACGCCAGGTCGGGCAGCGGCTTCTCGTCGGGCGTGAGCGACGCGATCACTCCCGGGTCCCAGGCGCCCATGAGTTCCATGGCCGCCTTGTGGTTCGCGACGAGACCGGCCGAGCTGCCTGCGCCCTGCTGGGCTGCGGTGGTGAGGAACCCGTCGTTGAACGGCTTGGTGTCGTTGAACGCCTTCAGGTCGTCTCCGGCCTTGGTCCAGCACGAGTCGTCGAACTTGAGGGTCGACGCCGTCTTGTCGAGCGTCGACTCGCTGCACTCGCGGAGTGCGAAGTTGTAGTACCAGTGCGCTGCCGGCCATGCGTCCTTCGCGCCCACGGCGACGGGTGCGACGCCGGTCGCCTTGAGCTTGACGATGTCAGCGTTCAGCTCGTCCATCGTGGTCGGCGGGGTGTCGATGCCCGCTGCCTTGAACAGGTCCTGGCTGTAGTAGATGCCCTCCGGCTGCACGTCGATCGGCATGGCATAGACCTTGCCCTGGTACGACTCGCCCTTGAACGCTCCGTCGCTGACAGCGCTCTTGACGTCTGCGTCGATCGAGTCGCTGATGTCCATGAGCTGGCCCGCGTCCGCCATGGCGGCCATCTTGCCGCCGCCGCGCTGCAGGAAGATGTCGGGAGCGTCGCCCGAGTTGAGCGCGGTCTGCAGCTTTCCGTCGAGGTCCTCGTTCTGGATGGTCTGCATCTTGATCGTGACGTTGGGGTTGGCCTTCTCGAAGTCCGCGATGGTCTTCTTCCAGAAGGTCTGGCCAGGACCGGTGGTCGCGTTGGTCCAGAAAGTCATCGAGACTTTGCCGTCACTCGAACTGCTGTTGCTGTTGCCAGAACAGCCCGTCGCGAGCAGCGCTGTGCCCGCAACGACCGCGAGAATACCCGCGACCCGAAATTGCCTCTTCATTGTGGAAACTCCTTGGTTGTCCTCATTGACGCACAATCGTCCGCCGCGGAGAGCTTCGCATTCGATCGCGCGCTTTGTCAAACGTTGTCGATAACGTTTTCGATATCGTTATCGAGATTGCTGTCGGCAACCCGGAAAACCGCTGGGCGCACGGTACTGTGTCCACTATGTCCACCGAACTCGATCCATCCTCTTTTGGCAGGGTGACGATCAACGACGTCGCTCGGGCGGCCGGCGTCTCGGTGTCCACCGTCTCGAAGGTCGTCAACGAACGATACGGCGTCGCACCGACCACCTCTCGCCGCGTGATGGAGGTCGTGAACGAGCTCGGCTACGAGACGTCCCTGGTGGCGAGCAGCCTGCGCAGGCGCAGCACGAACGTCATCGGCATCCTGGTCGCGGAGTTCGAGCCGTTCTCGGTGGAACTCCTCAAGGGCATATCCGTCGCCGCGACCGGCACCGGGTACGAGCTACTCGCGTACACCGGGCTCGTCTCCGGCGAGAGCAGCGTCGGCTGGGAGCGCAAGTCGCTCTCCCGCCTGGCGGGGACGCTCATCGACGGCGCGATCATCGTGACGCCGACCACGCTCATCCCGAGCACGTCCATCCCTGTCGTCGCGATCGACCCGCACACCGGGCAGGGCGGCCCGGCGACGATCGACTCCGACAACGTCGGCGGCGCGCTCGTCGCCGTGCGCCACCTCATCGAGCTCGGTCACACCAGGATCGCGCACATCCGCGGCCGCAGGGACCTCGCATCCGCCCAGCTCCGCGAGGACGGCTACCGCACAGCACTCGAAGGGGCCGGCATCCCGTTCGACCAGGACCTCGTGCTCTTCGGCGAGTACTCCGCCGCGCAGTCGGCCACGGTCGCCAGGGAACTGCTGAGCCGCCCAGACCGGCCGACGGCAGTGTTCGCCGCGAACGACACCTCGGCACTCGGCGTCGTGTCGGTGGCTCGCGAGCTCGGACTGCGC
>Ga0153994_1000124_pt1 | contig 32796 bp, 24 predicted proteins | sample TSNC078MetaG_FD_104735 | JGI IMG/M metagenome (GOLD analysis project Ga0153994, IMG submission 104735) | Attine ant fungus gardens microbial communities from North Carolina, USA - TSNC078 MetaG | ecosystem: Host-associated > Fungi > Mycelium > Unclassified | place: USA: North Carolina, Lumber...
CGGCCTCATCCAGAGTCGACGCTCGGCGGGCGACCCGTCCGATGGCGACGAACACAATCACCGCGAAGGCCGCGAAGATCACCCAACTCGGGTGCATGGTGAGATTCACACAGGTCTGGGTGCTCTGCGCCGCTCCCGGCTCTCCCACGCCGGAACACCGCCCCTTGCTCCCCGTCGCGAGCGCGGCGTAGACGACGGCGGCAAGGCCGGTCGTGATCAGCAGCCGGCGCAGGCGCAGCAGAATCGGCCCGGCAGGGAGTTGCGACAACTCTCCCGCGTCCGCCTTCGCCATCCCCGCCCCGCGCGTCGTCTTCGTCGCCCGCATCACGATCCCCCTCGCATCCACGCTCCCCCGATACTGCCAGACACCCTGGCGACTCCGCACGGGTGGGCCGCCGCACACTCCGGTAGCCTCGGACTCGTGTCCTGGCGTCGAGTTCGAGCATCCGTTGTCGCCGTCGTCCTCGCGGCCGGTCTCAGCGGCGCAGCAGCCGCACCAGCCGCACCCGCCGCGCCACCCGCAGCCGCCGGCTCGGTGCGCACCGACACGAGCGACTTCGCGTTCGAGTCGTTCGACGCCGATTACACCCTCACGCGCGACGCGAACAAGGACTCAGCGCTCCGTACGGTCGAGACGCTCGTCGCGGACTTCCCGTCCTTCGACCAGAACCACGGCATCGTCCGCGCCATCCCGCTGACCTACCAGCACACCGACCTGCGGCTCTCCGTCGTGTCGGTGACGAACGCCGACGGCGGGAGCATCCCGTTCGAGCGCGACGACGAAGGCGGCTTCGCGCAACTGAAGATCGGCTCGGCCGACAGCTACGTGCACGGCCGCCAGACCTACGTGATCACATACACGCAGCGCTACGTCGTGCGGCCGTTCGCCGACACGCACGACGACGAGTTCTACTGGGATGTGAACGGAACGGCGTGGGCTCAGCCGTTCGGCCGCGTCTCGGCACGCCTCCACCTCGACAGCGGCCTGACCAGCGCACTCACCGGTGATGCCTCCTGCTACGCCGGCGAAGAGGGCAGCACCACTCGGTGCGACATCTCGTCCACCCCTGCGGCGGACGGGTCGGTCATCTCGGTGAGCCAGAGCTCCCTCGCGCCGCACCAGAACGTCACGATGGCCGTCGGCTTCGCCTCCGGAACCTTCGCGACCCCTCCGGACGCCAGGGACGCCTTCCCCTTCGCCGTGCTCCCGTGGATCCTCCTGGCGCTCTCCGCGCTGATCCTCGCGGGCATCGTGGTCGCTCGGGTCGTCCTCTGGCGCACACCGCGCGGACGCGGCATCATCGTGCCCCAGTACACCCCTCCGCCCGGGATGTTCCCCGCCCTGGCCGCCGCCTTCCTGAAGCGCGAAGACCGTGCGCTCCCCGCGCAGCTCGTCGGGTTCGCCGTCGCCAAGGTCGCCGCGATCGTCGACCATTCGGATGCGGCGCAGCAGAAGCCGTTCGGCCTGCGCCTGCTCGTCGACCCGTCAACGGTGAGAGACGACGCGGAACGCGACGTCCTCACGCGCGTCGTCGGAGCAGCAGAGCCAGGCGACGAGGAAGTGCTCGACCCGGCGAACCAGGTGCTCGGCGACCGGCTGGCCGGGCTCGGCGGCGCCCTCGACCGCGTGGTCCACGAGCGCGGGCTGCGCGCCCGCCCGGCGAGCAGGCTGCCGTTCTTCGCCCGCACGCTCATGCTGCTGATCCTCGCCGGATGGATCGCGCTCTTCGCGTGGGCAAGCAACGAGAACGCCACCACCGCCGTGCTCGGCTGGGGTTTCGCCGGCGTCATCGTCGCCACGGTAGCCGTCTTCATCCTCGCCAGAGTGCCCGACCTGCTCACAGAGAAGGGCGTCGAGGCCAGGGACTACCTGCTCGGCCTCCGCGACTATCTCGCCCTCGCCGAAGCCGACCGCTTCCGCGTTCTGCAGAGCCCGGAAGGCGCCGAACGCGTGGACGCGCGCGACGGATCAGCAGTGGTCAAGCTCAACGAGAAGCTGCTGCCGTACGCGATCGTGTGGGGCGTCGAGAAGGAGTGGATGCGCGAACTCGCCCACTCCTACGAAGTCACGGCGACGCAGCCGGAGTGGATGCCTGGGGCGACGAATCCCGCACTGCTCCCCCTCCAGATCGCCGCGTTCAGCACGTTCTACCAGGGTGCGCCGTTCGCGACCACCCCGCCCGTCTCGTCGTATTCGGGATCGGGCGGCAGCAGCTTCACCGGCGGCGCGAGCGGCGGAGGGTTCTCCGGAGGCGGCGGCGGCGGGGGTGGCGGCGGAGGCTGGTGAGCCGGGCTGGTGAGCCCGGCCGTCAGTCGAACCGCAGTTCGACCAGATCCACGATCGTCACGCCCTCCGCGGCGAGCTCGATCGCCACGCGCTCGCTGATCTCCGCTGCCGGTTCCGCGTCGTCGTACGTGGCGTGTCCGTCTGCCGGCACGATCACGTCGAAGCCGCGCTCCAGCGCGCCGAGCGCCGTGGCCTGGATGCAGTACTCGCTCTGCAGCCCGGCGACGATCAGTGTCGAGACTCCCATCGCGTGCAGCACGTCGGCCAGCGCAGGGTTCGACTCGAACGTGTTCGTCACATCCTTGCGCACCACGGGCTCCCCCGGCAGCGGACGGAACACGAACTCCCAGCCGGGCGTGCCCGGCTCGTCCGGGTCACCAGGATCGCCGTCGTTCTGCACGTGCACGATCGGGATGCGCGCCGCCCTCGCGCGCTCCAGCAGGCCGGACATCGTGTCCCGGAACGCAGCAGCACCCTCGATCGCCGTCTCGCCATCGAGCATGTTGCGCTGCACGTCCACCAGCATCAGTCCGTAACCCATGCGGTCCATCATCCGCCGACCCCCGCCCACCCGCCAGTCCGCCGACAGCCCGGGAGCGTCGCCCCTCCCCTCGGCGGCCGATTCGCTATGGTCGTCAGCGGGGAGCAACGCGCACCGAGGAGCGGACAGACGTGGCAGACGATCACAGCAAGGCGACGCAGGCTGCCGTCCGTGAGCGCAACCTGCGGAGCGCACTGCAGCTCGTCGTCTCCGGCGGCGGCACGGCGACCAGGGCCGGGATCGCCAGGAGCACCGGCCTGACTTCCGCCACCGTCTCCTCCCTGCTCTCCGGCCTGATCGCGGACGGTCTCGTCCTGGAGGGCCAGCGCGCGGAGAGCACGGGCGGAAAACGCGCGACGACACTGCAGGTCGACCAGGAGCGACACGTTCTGCTCTCGGTGATCGTGCAGCCTGGGCTCGTGCGGGGCGCAGTCGTCAACCTCCTCGGCGCCGAGCTGGCGACCCTGTCGCAGCGCCCGTCCGCCCCCGGCGCTGTCGAGGACGTGCAGTCCGTCGTCCGCCGGCTCGCCGCATCCACCCCGGCGACGGTCGTCGCGGTCGGCATCCAGGTGCCGGGGATCGCGGACGGGCCGCTCATCCGCGAATCGGTGCAGCTCGGCTGGACGGACCTCGACCTCGGCGCGGCGCTCGACGGCATCGTCGACGCGCCCGTGCACCTCGTCAACGACGCCGACGCGGAAGCGCTCGCCGACTACTCCAGTTCCGACCAGTTCGGCGCCAATCAGATGTTCGTCTCGCTGAGCACCGGCGTGGGCGCTGCGTTCATCGTGGACGGAACGGTCCTCGCAGGCGCCGCCCACCGTGCGGGCGAGATCGGCCACGTGCCCGTGCTGTTCGGCCAGGATGCGCCGCTCTGCCCGTGCGGCAACCGCGGCTGTCTGGAGGAGGTCGTCTCCGTCACCTCCCTGCTCGGGCTGCAGCACGGCGCCGACCTGGAGTCCGTGGATGTGGCAGGGCTCGCATCCACCCAGGAGTCGAAAGAGCGGATCGCCACGGGAGCCCGCGTGCTCGCGCGGGCGCTGCTCCTCGTCGGCGCCGCCCTCGACGTGCCGAACGTCGTGCTCGGCGGAACGGCGCCCAAGCTCGGCGACGAGTTCATCGGCCACCTGCGCGCCGAAGCGGCCAGGCACACAGTGCGCGCCGCGATGCCGCTCAGCTTCCGCTATGCCAAGATCGCCCTCGAACAGCCGTTCCGCGGCGCGGCTCAGCACGCCATGCAGGCGACCCTCGGGGTGAGCTGGGCGCTCTGAGCTGGGCGCTCTGACCCGGTGGCCGGCGCTCTAGGAGACCGCGGGCGCCGACACGCTGCTGCGCCGCTCCCCTGCCGCTTCTGCGGCTGTCCCCCGCACGCCGGTCAGCAGCTCCAGCAGCGCCGCCCCGCGCGCCCTGTCGAAGCCGAACGTCGCGATGTCCGCATAACTGTGGCCGGTCAGCCGGTGGCCGAGATCCACCACGAGCACCGACCTGCAGGATGCGCGCACAGCGTCGACGACGGCGCGCACCCAGGCACGCCGCTCGTTGTCCACCCCGACGATCACGACGGGAGACCTGGTCGCCAGCACGAGGTTCGGGTCGTCGCCCTGGCCGACGGTCACGACAGGATTGCTCGACCACTGCTGCCCGCTGTCCGAGTCCTCCGCTCCCCACGCCTCGGCGAGCGTCGACCAGCGCGGAACACCGAGCACCTCGTTGTCGACGGTGGAGAGCCGGACGACCGTGCACCGCCCGTGGAAGTCGGGGAGCGCATCCACCGTCTCCGGCGAGATCGCGAACGACCTGGCGATCGCATCCAGGGTCGGCGGCCGGTCGAGCAGGAGGGTCATCAGGACACCCCGAGCTGGGCGGACAGCACCATGACGACGCATCCGCGGATCACGATGTCCCTCCCCTGACTGGTCATCCGAAGCGTTGCATCCGAGTGGAAACCGGCCATCGTCCTGTTCTTCAGCGTCTCCCCCACCGCGTCGATCAGCGGGCCGTCGAGCAGTTCCTCCGGGCCGCTGAGCACCACCTCCGACAGGTTCAGGGCTCCCACGATGGGAGCGAGGGCGACGCCGAGCCGCTGGCCGGCCTCCCGGAGCACGTGCTGCACCGGCTCGCCAGCGATGGCAGCCGCAGCGACGCGCGACTCCAGCCGAGGCACGGCGAGCCAGGCCTCCAGGCACTTCTCCCTGTCGTACGGCGCTTCCGCCCCGTCGTCCGTTCCGACCATGACCTGCCCGATCTCACCGGCGGCGAACCGGCTGCCGAGCACCAGCGCGCCGGCCACGAGCAGCCCCGAGCCGACACCGTGACCGATCTTCACCAGCATCATGTCGCCGTGCGCACCGCCGAAGCCGTGCTCGGCGAGGACGGCGACGTTCGCATCGTTGGCGACGAACACCGGAAGAGCGGTGTGCTCGGCGATCAAGCCGTGGAGGTCTTCGTTCGTCCAGCCGAGGTTGGGGGCGGCGATGACCGTGCCTGACGGGTCGACGATGCCGGGGGAACCGATGCCGATGCCGAGGATGGGAGCCGTCGTCATGCCGACCAGCCTGTCCACCAGGGCGAGCACCTTCGCTATCGCCTCGTCGCCGTGGCTCCCTGCCAGAGCGACCTCGGCCGTGGCGAGGATCGTGCCGTCGATGTCGAGCACCGCCCCGCGGAACGCGGAGTGCTCGCTGAGGTCGACGCCGACGATCTGCGTCGCCGCCCTGTTCATGTCGAGAAGCACGGCGGGCTTGCCCGGCCGGGCGTCGTCCCGCTGGCCGAGCTCGATCACGAGCCCCTCGGCGATCAGGTCGCCGACCAGGTCCGAGATGGTGACCCTGGTGAGTCCCGTTTCCCTGGCGATGTCCGCCCTGCTCACTTGACCGGCGCGGTAGAGGGTCTGCAGCACGAGCGAACGATTGTGGTTGCGCGCGTGCTCGGGAAGGACCTTGCCGCGTGGGCGCAGGGCTCTCCCTGGCACCATGCCGCGATCCTGTGGGATCGTGCCGTGTTCGCTCGCCAGGGAGCGCCGTCCTTCGTCGACCAGCATGTTTGTTAGTAAAGTCGACAATCAAAGTTTTCGCAAGCATTTTATGAGGCTCTGAGCCGCATGGCCGTGATTCCGCGGAATCTCCGCATCCACCTGGCGCTTACTTTGTACGGCGACTGAACATACACGGTGGACGCACGACGAAGGGCGGGGTGCGCATCCCCTGGATGCACACCCCGCCCTTCGCGGAGCTGCTGCTACTTGGAGCCGGTGGTCCCCTCGGCGGCGAGCGCGTCCTGCAGCGCCTGCTGGAGCCGCTGGTCCGCGGCGCCGTACGCCGCCCAGTCTCCGGCCTTCAGCGCAGCCTGGCGGTCGGAGAGCGCCTGCTTGGCCTGCGACAGCGCCTGCTGCAGCGCGGCGTTGTTCTGCGGGGTCGTCGTGCTGCCGCCTCCACTGGAGCCGGAGCCCGTTCCGCCACTACCGGAACCGGTGCCACTCGTGCCTCCCCCGGTCTGCGGGACGTTGTTGTCGCCCGCCGTCGCACCGGAGTCACCGCCGAACAGCGAGTCGAGCGCCTGGTCGAGGGTGTCCTCGAACGCGATCTTGTCGCCGAAGGCGACGAGCACCTTCTGCAGCAGCGGGTAGCTGGTCTCACCCGTGGACTTGACGTAGACCGGCTGCACGTAGAGCAGCCCGCCGCCCACCGGCAGCGTCAGCAGGTTGCCGTTGATCACGTCCGTCTTGCCCTGTCTCAGCAGGTTGAGCTGCGCCGAGACCGTCGGATCCGAGTTGAAGGTGTTCTGCACCTGTCCAGGCCCTGGCACCGTATCGCTCGATGGCAGGGTCAAGAGTCTCAACTTGCCGTATGCCGAGGACACCTTCCCCTTGGTGGAGCCCGCATCCGAGTCGACGGCCAGATAGCCCTTGAGCACCGATCTGCTCGATTCGCTGGACGCCTGGGGTATGAACGTGGTGTACAGCGAGAACGACGGCGCGGTCTGCCCTGGCATCTGCATCGTCAGGTAGTACGGCGGTTGCAGCGTCGGATCGGTCGGCGACGACACGGGGTCGTTCGGCGTCGTCCAGGCGTCCTCACGTGAATAGAACGAACCGGCGTCCGTCACGTGGTACTGACCGAGCACCGAGCGCTGCACCTTGAACATGTCCGCCGGGTAGCGCACGTGGCTGAGGAGCTGGGAGCTCATGTCGCTCATCGGCTTGACCGTGGCCGGGTAGATCTTCTCCCACGTCTTGAGCACAGGGTCCTTGGCGTCCCAGGCGTAGAGCGTGACCGAGCCGTCGTATGCGTCGACCGTGGCCTTCACCGAGTTGCGGATGTAGTTGATGTCGTCGAACGCGTACGCGGGCTTCGGCGTCTCGGTGTCCGCGATCGCGTCGCTCAGGCTGCCGACGTGCGAGTACGGGTACTGGTCGCTCGTGGTGTATCCGTCGATGACCCACTTGACGCGGCCGTCGACCACGGTCGGGTACGCCTGAGAGTCGAGCGTCAGGTAGGGAGCCACTTTCTGCACGCGCTTGATCGGGTCGCGGTCGTAGAGGATCTGCGAGTCGTTGTTGACCGCGTCCGACAGCACGATCTGCTCGTCCTGGAACTTCAGCGCGTAGACCAGCCGCTTGAAGATGTTGTCGAGCTTCGGGCCGCCGTTGCCGTTGAACGTGGTGTACGTCTGCTGCGCGTCACCCTCGCCGCCCGGATAGTCGAGCTCGACGTTCTTGCCGCCCTTCGGGCCGCCGACGATCGAGTACGTCGGGGACTGCTGGCCGAAGTAGATCCGCGGCTCGTACGTGCCGAGCGACCCCTGGCTCGGGATGCCGGACTCCAGGAACACGGGCTGGCCGTCCGTCGAGCGCTTGTTGCCGTACGCGGCGACGAGACCGTATCCGTGGGTGTACACGATGGTGTCGTTGTACCAGTTGCGGGCGCTGGTGAGGCCGGACTGCTGCAGCTCGCGCACCGCGACCACCGCGTCCTGCTCCTTGCCGTCGATGTCGTAGCGGTCGACGGCGAGGTTGTTCGGGAACGCGTAGTACTGGCGGAACTGCTCGAGCTGCCGGAACGACGGGCTGACGACGGCGGGGTCGATGATGCGGATCTGCGCGGTGGTCTGCGCGTCCTGCCGCAGCTGGCCCTGCTCGACGTCCGTTGTCGCGTTGTACGGGATGACGTCGATGTTGCTCAGGCCGTACGCATCCCTCGTCGCGTCGATGCCGTCTTGCACGAACGGTGTCTCGAGCGTCTTCTGGCTCGGCTCGACCTGGAAGCGCTGCACCACCCACGGGTAGATCGCGCCGACCACGAGGGCCGCGACGATGAGCAGCGCCGTGCCGACCACCGGGAACCGCCAGCGGCCGATGAACGCCGTGAGGATGAAGAGGATGGCCACGAAGACTGCGGCTCCGGCGAGCACGGCGCGGCCGGGGATGGTCGCGTTCACGTCGGTGTACGCGGCGCCGTTGATCATGTCGTTGACGTTGGAGTCCGTGACGGTGGCGTAGCGGTCGAGCCAGATGCTCACGCCCTGCAGCAGCAGGTAGAGCGCGGCGATGACCGAGATCTGGATGCGCGCCGCCTTGGAGATGCGCACCTCACGGCCGCTCACCCTGATCGACCCGTAGAGGTAGCAGGTGGCGAGCGTGGCCAGCAGCGCGATCAGCACGACGGCAGAGGCGAAGCCGACGGCGCCGCGGTAGAACGGCAGCGCGAACAGGTAGAACCCGATGTCGAGGTGGAACAGCGGGTCGGTCTTGCCGTACGCCGTGCCGTTGATCCACATCGCGGCGGTCTGCCAGCGGCTGCCTGCCGAGACTCCGGCGAAGATGCCGAAGACGATCGGGATGCCGTACATGGCGAGACGGCGCAGCGGCTCGACGACCTGCTGGTACCTGTCCAGCTGCGAGTTCAGCTTGGCGTACACCGGACGCAGCCGGTACGCGAGCTGGATCGACAGCCAGAGCGGGAGCGCCATGCCGAGGAAGCCGATGAAGAACATCGAGATCGCGCCGAACCACTGCGTGGTGAGCACGTTCAGGAACCCGACCTGCTGATACCAGAGGATGTCCGCGTACAGTCCGGCGAAGACGAAGAACAGGATCACCAGTGCGACGATCACACCCAGGGTGATCCAGATGGCCGCGCGGCGGCGCCCAGGGGGTCGGACTGTTGCTGTTGAACTCACGAATGGCCCTCATTGCTCTCGCGTGGCAAGGTCAGAAATCCATCCTAGGCGTCGCTCGCTTGGAGAACGCCGTATCGCACACGCCCGTCTGAGAAGCCTATGTAAGCGCTATGAGGAGCTCTATGAAGTCGGACAGGTTGCGAGCCCGGAGGTGCTGCCTCCGGAGCTGATCGCCTTCAGTGCCGCGAGCGAGTCGTCGAGCGTCTTCACAGCGAACACGTGCAGCCCGGACGGGATGTGGCCGGTCACCTCGTTGCAGTTCGACGCCGGCGCGAGGAAGTACGTCGCCCCTCCGGTGTCGCGGGCCGCGTACATCTTCTGCCTGATGCCGCCGATCGCTCCGATGTTGCCCTCGTTGTCGATCGTGCCGGTTCCTGCGATCTTCTTGCCCCCGTTGAGGTATCCGGGGGTGAGCTGATCCATGATCCCGAGCGCGAACATCTGGCCGGCGCTCGGACCTCCGACGTTGTCGAGCTGGATCTTCACGTCGAACGGGAAGGTGTAGTCCATTCCCGCACCGATGCCGAGCACGGTCTGACCGCCGGACTTCACCGGCGTGATCGACACCGTGGATGCCGTGCCGCCGCGGATGATCCCGATCTCGGCCGCCTTGTCCGTCCCGTTCTTCTCGATCAGCGACCGCAGTGTTGCGACCCCCGGCACGGGCTCGCCGTTCACACTGGTGATCTCGTCGTCCACCTTCAGGACGTCGGCGGCAGGGGTCCCTTTGATGATCTGCTTGACCGCCACCGCCTCGGGGAAGTGGTAGCCGAGGTGGTTGAGGGCGGCGGCCACCGCATCCTGCTGCGAGTTGACCATCAGCGCGGCGTTCTCGGCGTTCGACTGCTCTGTAGTGGTTCCAGGAGGGAAGACGACGTCGACGGGCAGCACGGCCTTGCTCGGCTGGAACCAGGCGGAGATGATGTCGAACCAGCTCGGCCGCTGATCGGGGTTGCCGACGACGGAGACGGTGAGCAGGTCGAGCGAGCCCGAGGTCGGGTACGTCTTCTCCGACGGGACGGTGATGAGCGGCTTCGCGTCGTCGCTCGGCTTCGAGCCGACCGGCTGATCCTTGCCGAGCGTATTGAACACCGGGCCAGGCTGCTCGATCACGAACGGAGCGGGCGCGACGGCGAGGACGAGGGTGAGAGCGACGGCGACGCCGATGGCGATCCACCCGGCGATCACCCGCTTCGGCGGAGCGACGCGTGTGGGGCTCCCTCCCGCATCCGGCTGCAGTTCGTCGTCGGTGAAGAGGCTCACGCACTGTCCCTTTCGTGTGTTGCATCGGCCGATCGGCCGCCTGTTCGCCACAGGCGCACATCCGCCAGGCCGAGCCTAGGCCAATTCTCACCCTGCGCTGTCGTTCACGGTCTAGCGTAGATTCCGAGCCTGAATGCCGGACCACAGGAAAGAGGCGTAACGATGGCCGACGATCCCAACCAGGAGCAGGACGACGAGCTGGCCCGCCTGCTGCGGGAGATGCTCTCCGGCAACGCGTCCATCGACCCGAGCCAGCTCGCCGGAGCCGCTGGACTTCCGAGCGATCCTGCGAGCATCCAGGCCCTGATCGGCCAGCTGCAGAACGCGATGCGCAACACCGACGGCGGCATCAACTGGGACCTCTCCCTGGAGCAGGCCCGCACGCTCGCGTCGGACGGAGCGCACGCCGTCACGCCGGCCGAGCGCGCCACCCTCGACCAGGCGTTCAACGTCGCAGCGCTCTGGCTCGACCAGGTCACCACGGTCTCCGAGCTCACCAGCCCTCCGCAGCTCATCGGCCGCGCAGAGTGGGCACGCCAGACCATGCCGCTCTGGACCCAGCTCGCGGAGCCCGTCGCCCTCAGCATCTCCGACGCGCTCACCCGTGTGCTCACCGAGCAGGCGCCGGAGGAGATGCAGGGGATGCTCGCCAACGCCGGGCAGATCATGCGCAGCGTCGGAGGCGCCCTCTTCGCGATGCAGCTCGGCCAGGTGGTCGGCCAGCTCGCCAAGGAGGTCGTCTCAGGAGGCGACATCGGCATCCCGCTGCTCGCGGACGGCCAGGCGGCACTTCTCCCCCAGAACGTCGCCGAATTCGGCGACGGCCTCGACATCCCGATCGACCAGGTGCAGCTCTACCTCGCGGTGCGCGAGCTCGCCCACGCCAGGCTGTTCCGCCACGCCAAGTGGCTGAGACTCCAGCTGATCACGCAGATCACGGCGTTCGCGAAGGGCATCACCATCGACACCGACCGGCTCGAAGAGCTGGCGGAGAGCTTCGACCCGTCCAACCCGGAGGAGCTGCGCGAGGCCATGGTCAGCGGCGCGCTCATCCCGCCGAAGACGGAGGAGCAGCAGGAAGCGCTCGCCCGCCTGGAGACGGTCCTCGCCCTCGTCGAAGGCTGGGTGGACGTCGTCACCGCCAACGCGACGACCCTGCTGCCGAAGGCGGACGCGATCGCAGAGATGGTCCGCCGCCGCCGCGCGTCCGGAGGCCCGGCCGAGTCGGCGTTCGCCACGCTCGTCGGTCTCGAGCTGCGTCCTCGCAGGCTGCGCGACGCCGCGGCCATGTGGCAGGCCGTCACGGATGCTGTCGGCCAAGAGGCCAGAGACGACCTGTGGTCGCACCCCGACCTGCTCCCCCAGTCGACCGACCTGGACGATCCGTCGGCGATCGTCGCCCGCCTGACCGCGTCCGCGAACGGTCAGGAGCCGGAGCGCGACGCGATCGACCAGGCGCTCGACGACCTCCTGCGCGGAGACACGGAACGACCGACGGAGGAGTAGCAGCTCCGTTCGGCTTGGCGCCGCATCCTGAGGGGTGCGGCGCTTTTCCGTGCGCGCGCCGAGCCTGTGGATAACTTCAGCGGGCTCTGACGATCTGCGGCATGATGCCGGGATGGTCTACGCACTCGATCCACGCATCCACCGGGTCTGGCGCTCGCCGAGCAGCCTGCAGTTCGGCGTGGACAGGGCGATTCTGACGCTGGACGACCTGAGCAACGCCGAGGAGCGGATGCTCGTGGCGCTGGACGCAGGCATCACGATGTCGGGCCTGCAGATGGTGGCGCGGAGGGCGCGGGCCGACGCCGGCGCTCCCGCACGACTTCTGGAACGGTTGACCCCTGTCCTCGCCGGCTCACCTGCCGAAGAGCAGGCCACCCGTGAGCGGCCGGTCGCGGTGGTCGACGGCGCTGGTCACACTGCCGTCCGGCTGATCGAGCTGCTCGACGCCGCAGGGGTGGATGCACGCAGCGGCCTGACCTGGGACGATCCGGCCGTCGACACTGCCGCGGCCGCCATCGTCGTCGGCTCGTTCGCGATCGAGCCGGAGCGGCACCGACGCTGGCTGCGCAGGGATGTGCCGCACCTCGCTATCGTGTTCGGCGACGACAGGGTGCGGGTCGGACCGTTCGTCGACCCTGGTGCCGGGCCCTGCCTCGGCTGCGTCGACCTGCGCCTCACAGACGCGGACCCTGCGTGGCCCGCGATGGCGAGTCAGCTCTACACCAGGGATGCGCCGAGCGAGACCCCTCTCGTCGGAAGCGCCGCCGCCAGTGTCGCCGGGTTCGCCGTGCTCGACCGGCTGGGCGGCGGGCGCGCGCTCGGCAGGTCGAGCGTGACGATCGACTACGCGGACGGCGCTCGGGCGGAGCGGAGCTGGGAACCGCATCCCGCGTGTGGCTGCACGATGCTGCCGGCACCGGACCGCTGACGGCACGCCGGACCGCTCCCGCCGACCGGACTGCTCACGCCGACCGGACTGCTCACGCCGACCGGTCCGCTCAGCGGTTCACCGGCACCGGCGGGGCCATCTCGGCGAGGAACCGGGACGGCTGACGCACGGACGAGCGCCCGGCGTACTGCCCGGTCTGCGACCAGCTCAGCTGGAGACTGCTGCGCGCCCTGGTGATGCCGACGTAGAGCAGGCGGCGCTCCTCGTCGATCTGCTCGAAGCTCTTCGCGTAGCTGATCGGCACGAGACCCTCGCTGAGGCCGACCAGGTACACCGACTCCCACTCCAGGCCCTTCGCCGAGTGCAGGGTCGCGAGGGTGACCGCCGACAGCGTCGGCTCGTGCTGACCGGCCTGGCGGGTGAGGAGCTCGTCGGTGAATGTACGGAACGACGTGCCGGCAGGCATCGTGTCCACCAGTCCCATGATCGCGTTGAGCGACTCCCAGCGGTCGCGCACGGCGCCGCGCGCTTCCGGAGGCTCCTGGCTCCAGCCGAGGGAGCGCAGCACGTCGCTGACCGACTTGAACAGCGGCTCGTCGCCCACCGCCACGCTGGCCGCTCGCAGCGACATGATCGCCTGGCGCACCTCCGGCAGGTCGAAGAACCGCTTGGAACCACGGACCTGGTAGCTGATCCCGAGATCGCCGAGGGCCTGTTCGATGGCTGCGGCCTGCACGTTCACGCGATAGAGGATCGCGATGTCCTCCGGCTTCGCTCCCCCGGCCAGCTCGGCGGCGATCTTCTGCGCGACGGCGCGGGCTTCTGCACGGTCGTTCTCGTGCGCGATCGGCGCGGGGATGCTGGGCGGCTCCTCGGCCGCCGCCTCGGTCTCAGAAGCTCCACGCGCCGCCGAGTGCAGCGTCAGCGCCCCCGCGCGGCCGCGCATCAGCCGGTTCGCCGCGTTCACCACGGCGGGTGTCGACCGATAGTTCTGCTCCAGCCGCACCACCGTCGCGCCAGGATGCGCCCGCTCGAAGTCGAGCAGGTACTCGCTGCGCGCCCCCGCGAACGAGTAGATGGTCTGGCTGGCGTCTCCGACGACGCAGACATCGCGGCGCCCGCCCAGCCACAGGTCGAGCAGCTGCTGCTGCAATGGGGAGACGTCCTGGTACTCGTCGACCACGAAGAAGCGGTACTGCTCGCGCACCTGCATCGCAACGGCCGGCTCGATCTCGATCATGCCGGCGCAGACCAGCAGCACGTCCTCGAAGTCGATCTGCTTGCGCTCGTCCTTGAGATCTTCGTAGGTCTGCAGCATCAGCACCAGCTGATCCGCCGTCAGGGTGCCAGGGATCGTGCGGTCGGCGACCGTCGCGGCGTACTGCTCGACGGTGAGGCCGGAGACCTTGCGCCACTCCACCTCGGCGGCCACATCCCTGAGCGTCGCGGTGTCCACTTTCAGCCCGAGACGCTCAGCGGCGTGACCGAGCACCCTGCCCTTGCCGTCGAGCACACTCGGCAGCTGGCCACCGACCACCTGCGGCCAGAAGAAGTTCAGCTGGGACAGCGCTGCGGCGTGGAAGGTGCGAGCAGCGACCCCGCTTGCGCCGAGCTGACGCAGCCGGCCGCGCAGTTCGGCGGCGGCGCGGTTGGTGAAGGTGAGCGCCATGACCCGGTTGGGCGCGTACGCGCCGGAGGCGACGCCGTACGCGATGCGGTGCGTGATCGCGCGCGTCTTGCCCGTGCCTGCACCCGCCAGGATGCACACCGGCCCGAGCAGTGCCTCCGCCGCGATCCTCTGCTGCGCGTCCAGCCCGTCGAGCAGCGTGTCCGGGTTCACGGCGCCGCCGACGGCTCGGCTGGGGGCTCGTCCAGCGAGCCGCCGTACCAGTCCTCGATGAGGGCGCGGGCGATCGAGGAGCGGCCGGGCAGGATGACCTGCTCACGCGCATCCCACAGCTCGGCGCGGCTGAACCAGCGCAGGTCGAGGATCTCCTCGCCGTCCGGGGCGAGACCCGTCGGCGACTGGTCGTCGGCGAGCCTGGCGGTGAAGCCGACCATCACGGACGCGGGGAACGGCCACGGCTGCGATCCCTTGTACTGCGGGTCGACCACCCGGATGCCCGCCTCCTCGAAGATCTCGCGCTGCACGGCGGACTCGAACGACTCCCCCGGCTCCACGAATCCGGCGAGCAGCGAGTACCGGGAGTTCTCCCACATCGCGTTCGAGCCGAGCAGCAGCCGGTCGTCCGCATCCAGCACGGTGACGATCACCGCCGGATCGGTGCGAGGGAACACCTCGGAGCCGTCCTCGAAGCAGCGGCGCACCCAGCCGGCCTGCTCCACCACGGTCGGCGTTCCGCAGCGCGGGCAGTGGGTGTGCGACGCGTGCCAGTTGGCGATCGCGAGCGCCTCGGTGAAGAGGCCTGCATCCCGGTCGGTGAGGGCCGTGGCGACGGTGCGGAGGTTTCCCCAGCGGGCCTCGTCGGGTTCGAGCTCCTGCGCCGCGGCGTCGGTGAGCACTTCGAGCACGACAGCGGTGCCGACCGGCTCGCGTTCGGAGGCGACGAGCGTGCGACCCAGGTACACCCTGACCAGCGCGGAGGTCACCCGCTCGACGGGGAGCAGGTCGAGTGCCGCGCCCCCGGCTGTGGATGAGCCCCAGCCGTCGGCGGCGGGCGTCGCAGCCTCGACGCTCTCCGCCGTGAGCAGCGCCCTGCCCTTCCACAGCGCGAGCACACGGGTCGACGGCTCCTCCCAGAGCTCGTCGAAGAGCGCAGGGCGCGACCGTGACACATGGTCTCGGTCGACGGCGTGACGCGAGAGCGGCAGCGAATCGAACGGGATGGGCGACATCGAGGTCCTTTCGGGGCGTGGCGAACGGCTCACGCGGGGAAGTCCAATTAACCTTGGCGCATGGCCAGATCCCATCTCACTCTAGCCGCGCTGGCCACTTCGGCCGTGCCGGGGCTCGAGGTCTCCGGTGCCCGCAGCTACACCCTCGGGGGCGCAGGCGAGTTCGACTCCGCGCTGCTCAGCGGCAGAGACGGGGCGACCTCGGTCATCCGCGTGCCGACGTCGCAGGCGGCGGAGACCGAGCAGAGCGCCGACCTCGTCGCCCTCCGCGCTCTCACGACCGGCATCCGCAGCCGTCTGCCGTTCGACGTGCCGAACTATCTCGGACAGGCGCCCGTCGGAGGAACGCGAGCGATCGTCTACGACTTCCTGCCAGGCCACCACATCGACGTGGACGACATCCCACCTGGCGACGGCCTCGCAGGGTCGATCGGGCACGCCATCGCGGCCATCCACACCCTTCCGACCAACTTCGTCGGCGAGGCAGGGCTTCCCGTGCTGAGCGCGGCGGAGTGCCACACCTCCACCACCGCGCTGATCGAGTCCGCCGCATCCACCGGCCTGCTGCCGAGTGCGCTGCGCGACCGCTGGCGGGATGCGTCCGCCGACCAGTCGCTCTGGCAGTTCCAGCCGACCGTGGTCAACGGCGCGCTCACGGCTGATTCGTTCCTGGTCGAGGACGACACCGTCCTCGCCGTGCTCGGCTGGTCGGCGCTGCGCGTCGGCGACCCTGCCCGCGATCTGCACTGGCTGCTCGCCATGAACCCAGAGGCGACGGAGGGCGCGCTCGGCGCGTACGCCTCCACCCGGCAGGTGGCCACCGACCGGCAGTTCACCCAGCGCGCGATGCTCTACGCGGAGCTGGAGGTCGCTCGCTGGCTGCTGCACGGCCGCGAGGTGCGCGACCAGAGCATCGTGGACGACGCCGTCGGGATGCTCGACGGCTTGGTCGACCGGGTGCACAGCAACGCCGTAACCCCGTTGTCGACCGCGACGGGACCGATCCTCGCGATCGACGACGTCGAGGCGATGCTCGACCGGACTCCTGGCGACCGGAACTCGGACGCATATGGTCACGCCGGCGGGATGAAGCCCGTCGACGACGACCAGAGCGACCGCAGCTCCTCCGCAGAGTAGAGCCGCTCCGGCCGGATGACCTCGTCGTCCGCCACGAAGTAGAACACGGCGTCGATCAACTCAGGGTCGACCCCGGCGTACTGCGCGTACGCCAGCCGGTAGAGCGCGAGCTGGAGCTGCTTGCGCTCCAGGTCGGCGGCGTCGCGCGGCGCCTTGCCGGTCTTCCAGTCGACGATCTGGTGGCTGTGCACGCCGTCGTCGGCCGGGTAGACCGCGTCCAGCTTGCAGACGACCACCTGCCCTGCGAGGGTCACGTGGATCTCGATCTCCACCTCGTCCGGCCTGCGGCCCGCCCACTCGCTGGCGGCGAAGGTGCGCTGCAGCTCGGCGAGCTGTTCGGCCTCGAGCAGCTCGCCTGCCGGATCGTCCAGCTCGTTCGCCGCGGCGTCGATCACGTCCGCTGCGCCGGCGAGCGTGCCGTAGCGCTGCTCCACCCAGCCGTGGAACAGCGTTCCGAGGCGGGTCTGCCGGTACGGCCGCTCCGGCATCGGACGGCGGAGTGCTGCGGCGACGGACGCGGGGTCCGACACGTAGTCCTTGAACCGCGAGGCGGGGATGCGCGTCGGCAGCTCGACCAGTCCGGCGTCGCTCTCCCTGCGCGCGCGCTCGGCGAGCAGCAGGTCGAGGTCGTTCGCGTACACGCCGCCGTCGCCGGGCCCTCGCTCGATCGCCGCCTGGACAGCGGCCGCAGCGGCGTGCACCCTCTGGTGGCGCGCGCCCAGCGGGTCGAGCGGCCAGGTCACGGTCTGGGCGTCGATGGCGAACGGGTTCTCGTCCGGCTCGTCGCACTCGGGGAACGCGTCGTCGGGCAGGAGCCCCGCCGCCTGCAGTTCCAGCAGGTATGCGCCCGGCCCGCGCGGCTTCTTCTGCGTCGACCAGTACGAGCCGGAGAGCAGCAGGTGCTCCTTCGCCCTGGTGACGGCGACATAGATCAGCCGACGCTGCTCCGCCGCGTGCCTGGCGACGATCTCCTCCTCGAACGCCGTCATCGACTCGTCCACGTCTTTCTGCGTCTCTGCGGTGCGCCAGGCGAGCACGGGCAGCTCGGTGGAGTCTCCGCGGAACTCGTACGGCAGAGCGCCGAACTCGAACCAGCCGCGCTTGCTCTGCGGGGCGCCAGGAAGTTCGCCGTCGACCATCCGAGGCACGGCGACGATGTCCCACTCGAGACCCTTCGACCCGTGGATGGTCAGGATCTGCACCGTGCCTGGCTCCGGCTCCTCACTGCGCGGCGCGAGGTTGTCGCGGCGCTCCGCCTCCGCCAGCCAGGCCAGGAACGAGCCGAGAGTCGCCTGGTCGTCGCTCGCCAGGTAGGACGACACCTGCTCGGCGAAGGCGTCGAGGCTCGCCTGCCCGAGCTGCGCCGTCTCGTTCGCCGCGACCTCGATGTCGAGCAGCAGCTCCTGCTGCACGAGCGTCACCAGATCGAGGAGGTCGAGACCCACCCGCGAGCGCAGGTGGTCGAGCTGGCGACCGGCCAGGCGCATCCTGTGCAGGCCGTCCTCGCTGAACGCGGAGAGCTGCGAGTGGCCCTCCTTGGCCTCGACCACGAAGTCCAGCGCGTCCACCAGGGAGGCGGACTCGTCACCCGCGACGGACTGACGGAGACGCCGGCGCACCTCCGGGTCCAGCTCCTGGAACCGGTGGTCGCGGGCGGCGAGCCAGGACGCGACGTTGCGGAGGGCGGCGATGTCCTTCGGGCCGATGCGCCAGCGTGCGCCGGTCAGCAGGCGGATGAGCTCCGAGCCGGCCGTCGGATCGTGCATGACGCGCATGGCGCTCACCAGGTCGGCGATCACCGGCTGTTCGAGCAGCCCGCCGAGACCGAGCACGTGATAGGGGATGTTCCTGCGCGAGAGCGCCGACGTGAAGACGTCGATCTTCTTGAGCGAGCGGCAGAGCATGGCGGCGCTCGGCACGGCCCCCCGCGCATCCCTGGTAGCCAGGCGCTCGCCCAGCCACGCGGCGACCGCCTCCGCCTCGTCTGCCACGGTCTGCTCGAAGACGGCGATCAGTTCGCCATGCTCCGCTCCCGGCCGCGGCTGGAGCTGCTCGACGTGCACGGGCGAGCTCGCCGTCAGCGGCGCGACCAGCGCGTTCGCTGCGTCGAGGACGCTCGTCGGGTTGCGCCAGCTCGTGCTCAGCGCGTACTCGGCCGCTCCGTCGCGCGTTCCGGTGAAGTCGAGCGAGAACCGGCCGAGGTTGGCCGCGCTCGCGCCGCGCCAGCCGTAGATCGACTGGTGCGGGTCTCCGACAGCCATGACCGCCTGACCGCCGAACAGCCCGGACAGCAGACGGGTCTGCACCACGGAGGTGTCCTGGTACTCGTCGAGCAGCACCACCCGGTAGCGGGCACGGTAGTCGTCTGCGACGGACGGCACGCGCTCGCTGACGCGCAGGGCGAGCGCGACCTGGTCGGAGTACTCGACGAAACCGCGCCGCACCTTCTCGGCGGCGAACTGCTCCGCGAGGTCGAGCAGAGGGGGAAGCGCGCCGACGACGGCGATCGCCGAGCGCACGGAGGCGTACAGCTCCTTGACCCGCCCGCTGCCGGTCGGGAGGTCGGCGATGGTCAGGAAGCGCTCCGTCATCCGCTCGACGTCCGCCGCGTCCACCACGTTCTCGCTGAGCGCGCGACTCAGCGAGATGACGGCGGAGGTGACGGTGTCGACGCTCTTCTCCAGTTCGACCAGCCTGTCGTCCGTGCTCGTCACGACGAGACGCCTGGCGAGCTGCCAGGCCGACGCCTCGCTGAGCACGGCCGACTCCGGCTCGCGGCCGATCAGCAGCGCGTTCTCGCGGAAGATCGCGTTGGCGAACGCGTTGTACGTCGCCACCTCCGGCGCGTCGAAGGGGTCGAATTCGATGTCGGTCAGTCCGGAGGCGACGAGTTGCTCGATCCGCTTCCTGATGCGGATCGCGAGCTCACCCGCCGCCTTGCGGGTGAAGGTCAGGCCAAGGATCTCGGGTACGCGCACGTGACCGTTGGCGAGCAGCCAGACCACCCGGTTGGCCATCGTCTCCGTCTTGCCGCTGCCTGCCCCCGCCACGACGATCGCCGGCTCGAGCGGCGCCTCGATCACGGCCTGCTGCTGCAGCGTCGGGCTCGGCAGGCCCAACGCCTCGGCGATCTCGACCGCGCTGATCCTGCGCGCAGGGCGTGGATGCTCCTCGTGCGCCAGCGTGAACGCCTGCTCCACGAAGTCGAGCGTCGCCTCCTCCGTTCCCCACTCCAGCAGGCCGTCGCCGTTCTCCTCGATCATGCGCTGACCGCCGGGACCAGGTGGATGCGGTACTCGTACTTCGCGTGCGGGTCCCTGTCTCCGAGGTCGACCACCCCGGCGAACGTGCTCCCTGCCATCCCGGCCGCCGCCTCCTCGACCCGGGCCGTGAGCCGGTCGAGCGCTTCGCTGTCGACGCGCTCCTGCGCGACCTCGCGGTAGCCCTTACCGCGCACTCCCTTGCTCACGTAGAGCAGCTTCGCCCCGCCGGACGGGGCATCGCCCGCCGCATCCACCGCCCCGTGCTCCATGGCCAGCTGGTACGCGCCGAGCTGCGCGTGACCAGCCACCTGCGCAGCAGTGGGCACGGTGCTGCCCGTCTTGAGGTCGACGATGACGATGGTTCCTTCCGGTGTGCGTTCGACGCGGTCGATGGTGCCGCGGATCATGGCGCGGCCGACCGTGAGCTCGAAGGCGCCCTCCGAGCCGAGCAGCGCGCCTCCTGCCCGCTCGAAGTCGCGCAGGTATTCGGAGACCCCCTCTGCGAGCTTCTTCGTGCGCCTGCGCTCCTTCTCCTCGAGCCACGGAGACTCGAACTGCAGCTCGTTCCAGCGTTCCTCGACGCCACGCCACACCCGTTCGACGCTGAGGTCGCCGTCCGGTTCTGTGCTCACCTGCTCCATCACCGCGTGCACCACCGTGCCGATTCCGGCGGCGAGCCCACTCGGGGAGGACGCCATCGCATCCACGAACCAGGCGAGCGGCGACTTCTCGAAGGTCTCCAGGCGCGACGGGGAGACGCGCACCACCGCGTCCGGGTCGTCGAGGTCGACCAGCGGCTCCTCCGTGGACGGGGCGATCAAGCCGTACCAGTCGCCGGGGTTCGCGCCCTCGACCTCTGCCACGGAGAGCCTGGCGAGCGCGTCGGCGGCGTCGGGCGCGCCGGTCGTGACCAGACGGCGCCGCAGCCGCCCGACCATCCCGCGCAGCGACAGGGGATGCACGGAGTCGTCCGTGTCGTCGAACGCGAGGTCGGCCGCCAGGCGCAGGAACGGCGACGGCTGCTCGTCGTCGTTGGCGGTGGCCGTGAGGATGACCTGCGTTCTGGCTCGGGAGACGGCGAGCGCGAACATCCTGAGCTCGTCGCCGAGCACCTGGGCGCGTTCGTCCACGGTGTCAGACGTTGTGCCCGCGTCGGCGTCCGCGAGCTTCTGCGGGTGCAGCAGAGAGCCGCGGAGCCGCAGGTTGGGCCAGACGCTCTCCTGGAGGCCTGCGACGGCGACGATGTCGAACTCCGCGCCGATGGTGGCGCTCGGCGTGCAGACCAGCACGGCCTCGCCCGCCGTCTGCGCGGCGAGCGTGTCCTCCGGGACTTCGGCGCCCAACAGTTCGACCACGAAGTCGGACGCCGGCCGCTCCGGGTAGCGCTCGACGAACCGTCTGGCGGCGGTGAACAGGGCGACGACGCCGTCCAGGTGCCGGTTGGCCTCGTCGGCGACGATGCCGCTGCGCTCCGACTGCTCCAGCCAACGCTTGGCGAGGCCGCTGCGCTCCCAGGCGTGCCAGAGCAGCTCCTCGATCGTCGCGCCGTCCTCTGCCTTCTGCCTTCCTGCGGCGATGGTCTCCGCGAGCCGGGAGGCGCGCCGCGCAGGCGCTGAGTCGATCGTCGCGAAGCGACCTGGAGCGCCGAGCGCCTCGACCAGCAGGTCGTCGGCGGAGCGGTTGCCTTCTCCGGCCAGCTCCTCCTGACGGAGTGCGAGCCGCAGACGGCGCAGGCTGATGCCGTCGAGGCCGCCGAACGGCCCGAGCAGCAGGTCGGAGACCACGGACGGCGTGAGCTCGACCGCGCCGAGCTCGACGCCGACGACCGTGATGAGCTGGCGTGCGGCGAAATCGTCGCGCAACGCGCGGCCGGCCACGCTGGTCTTGGTGGGGACCTCGGCGACGGCGAGCGACCTGGCGAGACCAGGGACGTGCGCGCCGGAGCGGACGACGACCGCCATCCTGTTCCACGGTACGCCGTTCAGCAGGTGTTGCTCGCGCAGCCGTCGCGCGAGCCGCGCGGCCTCCGCAGGCGCGGACGACGCCTCGATCCGCACGACCTCCTGGCCGGAGGCGCGCGCATCCCTGCCTGCGGCTGCGAGCCGTTGGACACCCGCCGCCGCCGTGCCGATGCGCTCGGTCACCCGCGTCGTCAGGTCGCGCAGCGCCGGCGTCTGCCGGTGTGCCGTGCCGAGCACGAACCTGTCGACAGGAACGCCGAGCCGTGCCTCGAGCTGGCCGATAGCCGTCGCCTCAGCCCCGCGGAACGTCGTGGAGGCGACGTCCGGATCGCCGAAGGCCACGATGGCGACGCCGCGGGCAGCGAAGGCGCGCAGCAGGGAGACGGTGGCCAGCGTCGCCTCCTGCAGGTCGTCGACGAAGATCGCGCGCAGCCGGTCGAGCGAGCTGCCTGCGCGCACGACGGACACCGCCTCGGCGATCAGCTCGGCCGAGTCGACGAAGGTGCCGCGGTAGCTGTCGACCACGCGCTGGTACTCGGCGATGAACCGTGCTGCCGCCCGCCACTCGTCGTGACCGGCGATCGCGCCGAGCTCGGACAGCCTGCTCGGCGTGATCCCGAGCTCGACGCAGCGCGCCATGAGCTCGCGCAGCTCTGTGCGGAAGCCACGCAGCAGCCGCACGTCCGCGACCAGCGGCTCCGGCCACGCGGGGCCCGTGCCGTCTTCCAGATGGCCTGCGATGAGTTCCGCGATGATCTGGTCCTGCTCTCCTCCGGTGAGGAGGCGGGGCGGCTCCTGGGCGTTCGCCCGTGCGCGCTCGCCGGAGAGCTGGAAGGCGAGCGAGGTCGCGGTCCTCGCCAAGGGGCCGTTCGTCGGAACGCCGATCCGCAGCGCGATCCTGTCGCGCAGGCGCGTCGCCGCCGACCGGGATGCGCTGAGCGCGAGCACCTCGCCCGTTGCGTATCCGCGCTCGAGCACGCGTTCGGCCAGCGCCTCGACGAGCGTCGTGGTCTTGCCCGTTCCCGGAGCCCCGATCACCGAGCCGGATGCGCCGTCCGGCAGGGAGAGGACGGCCGCCTGCGTGTCGTCCAGCTCGATCGGGGAAGCGAGGTCTCCTGCGGTCTGCCCCGCTGAGGGGCGCGGCCGGAAACCTCGGATCGTCATGTCTGAAACGGTACCGGCGTCCGCCGACAGAGAACGTTGCGCAGCGCCGTCATGCGAGTGTCGTAGTCTGAACTCACATCCGCCGGTCAGATTCGAAAGGCACCACACGTGGAGATCCGCATCGGAATCGTCAACGCTCCTCGCGAGCTCAGCTTCGAGTCGTCGCAGACGGCGGAGGAGATCGCCTCGCAGGTGGAGGCAGCGCTCTCGAGCGGCACCGGCTTCGTCCGCCTCACCGACAACAAGGGCAAGCTGTACGTCATCCCGACGGCAGGCATCGCATACGTCGAGGTCGGCTCCGACGAGTCGCGCCGCATCGGCTTCGTCGGCTAGATTCGCCAGCGTGGAACTGCTCTTCGTCGCACTCGGCGGGGCCATCATCGGCCTCGCGGTGCGCTACTTCCTGCCGCACCGTCACACGCACGGCGCCGTGCTCATCCCCGCTCTCGGGGTCATGGTGTCGAGCGCCCTCTGGGTCGCGCTCACCTGGGCGGGCCTGAAGTGGAACGGCGGCTGGATCTGGTGGATCACGCTCGTCGGGACCGCCGCCATCGTCGCGGTGGCCGACATCGTGATCGGCCGCGTCCGCACGGCGCAGGACGACCGTCTGCTCGCCGACCTCAGCAAGGGCGCCGTCGCGCGCTGAGCCGGGTCGGCGCATCCACCATGGATGCTGCTGCCCGGCGCCGAGCCGTTACGCGGTGAGCCCGAGGGCGTCCATGCGGCGCGTGTGCGCCGCGATCAGCTCGGTGAAGATCGGCTCGATGCGCTCGTCGTCCTTCGCGGCATTGCCGGAGAGGTGCAGCGCAGAGCGTGCCACGAGCAGGGTGTCCCCGACGAGGCGCCTGCCCCACATCGCGAGCCGCGACGCCAGCTTGGGGTCCGCCTCGATCTCGTCGCGCAGCACGTCCAGGATGCCGTCCTGGCCGCCGTCGGAGCCGAGCAGCTGCCCGATGCGCGGGCCGACGTCGCCGGGAAGGCCGACGGAGAGCCGGATGAAGAAGTCGTCGAGCAGTCCGCTCGTCACCAGGACGGCGAGGAGCGTCTCCCGCCAGTCCGATCCCGTGGTCAGCGCGCTGAAGCCGTCGATCTCGTCGGCGAACGGCTTCATCACCTCCGCCGGGTCGTCTCCCCTGCGCCTGATCTCCGCCACGACGCCCTGGTGCTTGGAGAGCGCGTGCCCGGCCGCGGCAGACACCTTCTCCTTCGCGGAGAGCGCATCCACCTCGCCCACGACACGGGAGAGCGTCTGGAACGCCTCGAGCTGGAGGTAGGCGGCCTGGCCGAGATACGGCAGCAGATCGGGCATCACCTCGTGCAGATCGATGCGGATCGCCTGCGTCGGCGTGCTCCGCGGCGTCAGACGGGGAAGCTCGACCGGAGGCCGGCGTCGGGAGAACAGGGATGCCACGTACAGCAGTGTAACGGGGACGTCCAGTAGGCTTGTGATGCCGTCGGCGCTGGATCGACGGCCCTACGCCTGCGAACGAGGACAAGGCGTAGACCTTTCACTCACGATCGACAGGCATATTCACCAGTGACATTCTCAGAACTCAACGTCGACCAGGACATGGTCGATGCGCTCGCAGCCAAGGGCATCATCGAGCCGTTCCCCATCCAGGCGCAGACCATCCCGCTCGCGCTCGACGGCCAGGACATCATCGGCCAGGCCAAGACGGGAACGGGCAAGACCTTCGGCTTCGGCCTCCCGATCATCCAGCGCCTCGGCCTCCACCCGGAGCCGGGCGTGCAGGCGCTCGTCGTCGTTCCGACCCGCGAGCTGTGCGTCCAGGTCTTCGAAGACCTCTCGCAGGCCGCCGCGAACCGCGACACAGAGGTCGTCGCCATCTACGGCGGCAAGGCCTACGAAGGGCAGATCGCGCAGCTCAAGTCCGGCGCGCAGATCGTGGTCGGCACCCCAGGCCGTCTGCTCGACCTCGCAGGGCAGCGCCTCCTCAACCTCGGCAACGTGCGCGAGATGGTGCTGGACGAGGCGGACAAGATGCTCGATCTCGGCTTCCTCGCCGACATCGAGAAGCTGTTCGCGCAGACCCCTGCCACCCGCCACACCATGCTGTTCTCGGCGACGATGCCCGGCCCGATCGTGGCGCTGGCCCGTCGCTTCATGACGCGCCCCATCCACATCCGCGCGACGGACCCCGACGAAGGCCAGATCCAGGCGAACATCAAGCACCTGATCTACCGCGCGCACTCGCTCGACAAAGACGAGGTCGTCGCCCGCATCCTCCAGGCGGAAGGCCGCGGCAAGACGGTCGTCTTCACGCGCACCAAGCGCGCAGCCGCCAAGCTGGTCGAGGAGCTCAACGACCGCGGCTTCAACGCCGCAGCCGTGCACGGCGACCTCAACCAGGAGCAGCGCGAGCGCGCCATGGCCGCGTTCAAGGCAGGCAAGAAGGACATCCTGATCGCCACGGACGTCGCCGCCCGCGGCATCGACGTCGACGACGTCACGCACGTGATCAACCACACCATCCCGGACGACGAGAAGACCTACCTGCACCGTGCGGGCCGCACCGGCCGCGCGGGGAAGACGGGCATCGCCGTCACCTTCGTGGACTGGGAAGACCTGCACAAGTGGGCGCTGATCAACCGCGCTCTCGAGTTCGGGCAGCCGGAGCCGACCGAGACGTACTCGTCGTCGCCGCACCTGTTCAGCGACCTGGACATCCCCGCCGGATCGAAGGGCCGCCTCAAGGCGACCCCCGCCGTGAAGACCGAGAGCGCGCCACGCTCCGGCGGACGCTCGGACGGCGGTCGCTCCGGCGGACGCTCCGAGGGCGGCCGCTCCGAGGGCGGCCAGCGCTCCGCTGACACCGCAGGCGACGGCCAGCCCCGTCGCCGCCGCACCCGCGGAGGACGCCCGAGCGGAACAGGAGCGGCAGAGACCGCTCCCGCCGCGGACGCGCCCGCGCAGGCGGCAGGCACCCACGACGGTGGAGGGGCAGAGCACCACGACGGCAACAGCGCACCGCGCCGCCGTCGCCGCCGCTCCCGCGGTGGAGCCCCCGCGGCTCCTACCGCCTAGGCCTCACAGCAATCGAGCCCGGACTTCTTCCCCCATCGCCTCGGCGTGGCGGGTGAACAAGTCCGGGCTCGATTGCGTTTGTGGCGGGGATCAGTACCAGTTGTAGCCGATTTCGTGGTTCCAGGCTCCGCAGGGCGAGCCGTAGCGGCCGCTGATGTAGCCGAGGCCCCAGTTGATCTGGGTGCGGTAGTTGGTCATCCAGTCGCTGCCAGCGCTCGCGAGCTTGCTCGCCGGGAGCGCCTGCGGGATGCCGTACGCGCCACTGGAGGTGTTGTACGCGTCCGTGCGCCAACCGGACTCCTGGTTCCACAGCCGGATGAGGCAGCCCATCTGATCGCCGCCCCAGCCGTACGAGCCGAGCACGCTGGAGGCGTAGTTCTGGGCGCCTGCCGGATCGACGTTGACGCCGGGCGGCGGCGCGAAGCCGTCCGCTCCACCGTCGCCGGCCGCCGCAGCGGCTGCGGCCGCCTGAGCCGCCGCTTCCTGCGCAGCCTGGACGCCCTCCGCGTACTTCTGCTCGACGGACGCCTCGGTGTTCTTCAGGGTGGCGAGCTGGGCGTAGAGCGTTGTGGCGTGCTGCTTCTGGTCGGCGAGCTGCGCATCCGCAGCCTGCTTCGCCGCCTTCGCAGCATCCAGCGCCGTCTTGGCCTGCGTCGCCAACTGGTCGCGGATGGTGCGTGCCGCCGCCGCCTGCTGGCTGAGGGATGCGGCCAGGTTCTTCTGCGCCGTCGCCTGCGCGAACAGCGTGCTCGCCTGGTCGGCCAGCTTCGACATCGCGCCGAGCTGGTAGAGGAGCTGGGATGAGGTGGCGGAGTTGTTGCCGGTCAGGAAGAGCCGGACCGACAGTTCGGAGCCACCGGAGCGTGTGAGCTGCTCTGCGAGCTTTCCGCTCTGCGAACGCAGCGACGCTGCCTTCGTGGTCGCGGAGTCCGCCTCGCCGCGCAGGTCGTCTGCCTTCTGGGTCGCGGACTGCAGGGCGGCCTCCGCCTGCCCGTACTCCCCCGCCCGCTTGACGGCGAGGTCGCCCGCCGCGTTCGCCGAGGTCTGCAGGGTGGCGAGCAGGCCGTTGATGCGGTCGACTTCCGCCTGGCTGGCCGCGGCGTTCGCCTTCGCGGCCTGCACGTCGTCCCACGACGGGTATGACGTGTCGGCGAGAGCAGGGGATGCACCGCCGGCCGTCACGATGGCGGCGATGAGCACCGCGGCTGCGGCTGTCGCCGACCAGCGTCCTCGGCTCACACCAGACCTCGATTCGCGTGCGTTCTCGCAAAGCGCGATCGTTCGCGCCCGACCCAGGCTAAGCACAAAAAGTCAGGACGCGTAGAAGGGCGCCGCGCCTGTCGCTTCTTCGATGATCCTGTCAAGAACCTCAGGATCGGTGGTGTTCTCCCCCAGCCGGTTCGGTTTCCCCTCCCCGTGGTAGTCGCTGGAGCCCGTCACAGCGAGCCCGAATCTGGCGGCGAGCTCGTGCAGTCTGGCCTTGCCGTCCTCGGTGTTCTCACGGTGGTCGATCTCCAGGCCGAACAGACCCGCATCCACCAGTCTGGCCAGACGATCCTCGGGGATCACCCGTCCGCGGCCGCCCGTCGCGGGATGCGCGAGCACGGGAACGCCGCCCGCCTCGCGGATCAGCTGCACCCCGGTCAGCGGCGCCGGCGCGTAGTGCGGCTGGTAGTAGCCTCCCCGCCAGTGCAGGATCCCGGCGAAGGCCGCACTGCGGTCCGTGGCGAGGCCGCGCGCCACGAGCGCGTCCGCGATGTGCGGCCTGCCGACCGTCGCGCCCTCCGTCGCCTGATCCATCACGTCCGCCCAGGTGATGTCGTAGTCCTGCGCGATGCGGTCGACCATCTCCTCTGCGCGGGTCAGCCTCCCCTGGCGGATGCGCGCGGTCTCCGCGACCAGCGCAGGGTTGTCGGGGTCGAAGAGGTAGCCGAGCATGTGCACGCTCGCGAACTCGATGCGGGTGCTGAGCTCCATGCCGGGGATGACGGTGACGCCGACCTCTGCACCGGCGGCAGCCGCATCCAGCCACCCTGCAGTGGAGTCGTGGTCGGTGAGCGCGACGGTGCCGAGCCCGGCGACCGCTGCTGCCCGTACCAGCTCGGCCGGTGTCTCCGTGCCGTCGGAGACGGACGAGTGGGTGTGCAGGTCGATGGGACCACGGAAGCGTCGCTCATCAGCCATGCACTCCATCCTAGGAGTGGAAGAATGGTCGGCATGTCCTCGCAGCAGCCGACTCAGCCAGCAACCGCCGCCCCCGCTCCTCGCGCCACGTCCAACCGGTCCACCACGCCGGGCTCCGACGGCTTCAAGGAGTACATCGGAAGCGGGTGGGCGGAGCGGGAGGAAACCCTGCCAGTGGCCAGGGAGCAGGCCTCGTTCGCGGCCGCCAGGCGCGCGAAGGTCTCCGAGCTGTATCGCGGCAAGCGCGTCATCATTCCCGCCGGTCGCCTCAAGCAGCGCTCCAACGACACCGACTACGCCTTCCGCGCTCACTCGGCGTTCGCGCACCTCACCGGCTGGGGCTCCGACTCCGAGCCAGGCAGCGTCCTGGTGCTCGAGCCGACGGACGCCGGTCACGACGCCACCCTCTACTTCCGCGAGCGGGCGGGCAGAGACTCCGACGAGTTCTACGCCAACCCGGAGATCGGCGAGTTCTGGATCGGACCGCGCCCGTCGCTCGCGCAGGTCGCCAGCGACCTCGCCCTGCCGACCAGAGGCATCGCCGAGCTCGACGCCGTCATCGACGCCACGGATGCGGACACCCTGGTCCTGCGCGAGGCCGACCCTGCGCTGACCGACACGGTGGATGCGCTGCGCATCGTCCTCGCAGGAGACGACGCGTCCGCCCCCGGTTACGACCCGGAGCAGCATGAGGCGGACGACCAGCTCGCCCGCGACCTGTCCGAGCTGCGGCTCGTCAAGGACGCGTACGAGATCGCGGAGCTGCGCGCCGCCGTCGCCGCCACAGCGCTGGGCTTCGACGACGTGATCGGCGATCTGAAGCGGATCACAGCGCATCCACGGGGCGAGCGCCTGGTGGAGGGCGTCTTCAACGGACGCGCCCGCGCTGACGGGAACGCGGTCGGCTACGACACGATCGCGGCGAGCGGGCCGCACGCGTGCATCCTGCACTGGACGCGCAACGACGGCCCTGTGGTGCCAGGCGACCTCATCCTGCTCGACGCCGGCGTCGAGGTCGACAGCTACTACACCGCCGACATCACGCGCACCTTCCCCATCGACGGCACGTTCAGCGAGACGCAGCGCCTGGTTTACGAGGCGGTGCGCGAGGCAGCGGACGCTGCATTCGCCATCGTGCGGCCAGGCATCCGGTTCCGCGAGATCCACGCGACCGCCATGGGCGTGATCGCGAAGCGCACGGCAGAGTGGGGTCTGCTCCCCGTCGCCGCAGAGGAGGCGCTGCAGGCCGACAACCAGCACCACCGCCGCTACATGGTGCACGGCACCAGCCACCACCTCGGGCTGGATGTGCACGACTGCGCGCAGGCCCGCCGAGAGCTCTACCTCGACGGCGTGCTCGAAGCCGGCATGACGTTCACGATCGAGCCAGGGCTGTACTTCCAGCCGGACGACCTCACGGTTCCGGAGGCGTTCCGCGGCATCGGCGTGCGCATCGAGGACAACATCCTGGTGACGGAGGACGGCGCGGAGAACCTCTCCATCGCCATCCCGCGCACTGCGGACGACGTCGAGGCGTGGGTCCGGCGGCTGCGCTGACCTCTCGCGCTTAGCGGGGCTCTTCCGCCGCGGGCGGCGCCGGCGGGACGGGCGGCGCAGGAGGGGTGGGAGAGGTGGGCGGCACAGGAGGCGCCGGAGGAGCGGGCGGCGGGTCGCTGGGGTGCTGCGCCGGAGGGAAGGGCGGCGGCGGGTCGCTCGGGTGCGGAGCCGCCGGCGGGTCAGCCGGATGCGCGACGGGCGCCTCCCGCCCGCCGTCCGTTCCGCCCTGCATCAGGTTGCGGGCGCGGTTGACGAGCTCGGAGTCCACCAGCACCGAGTAGCTGGTGGCGATCACCTGCATCACCGAGGTGTAGTCGCGGCGGCGACGGTTGATCGCGTACGACACGATGCCGAAGAGCATCCCGAACCCGGCGCCGATCAGCACGGCGGCGATCACGAACGCGAAACTGACCTGCGGGGAGAAGATGACAAGCAGCAGTCCGAAGAAGATTCCGAGCCAGGCGCCGGAGGCCGCACCGGCCACGGCGACGCGACCCCAGGTCAGCTTGCCTGTCACCCGCTCGACGCTCTTCAGGTCGCTTCCGACGATCGAGACCTTGTCGACGGGGAAGTCGGCACGGGCCAGAACGTCCACCGCCTGCTGCGCCTCCGGGTACGTTTCGTAGGTCGCGACGACCTCTCCCCGCGGCAGCGTGGGGAACAGGGCACGGGTGCGTCCGCCTAGCGGGCTCTGACTGCTCATCGCCCCATTCTTCCATCCGCAGGCTGCTCACGTCTGGAGGGCTTAAGTTATTACCTGTGAGTGCCACCAGAGTGTTCGTCGCCCGTTTGGCCGGGTGCACCGTTTTCGACCCTGCAGGCGACAGGGTCGGCAAGGTGCGCGACGTCCTGGTGGTCTACCGGAAAAGCGATCCGCCGCGCGTCGTCGGCCTGATCGTCGAGATCCCCGGCAAGCGCCGCGTGTTCGTGTCGATCGGTCGCGTGACCAGCATCGGCAGTGGCCAGATCATCACCACCGGGCTCATCAACGTGAGGCGGTTCGAGCAGCGCGGCGGCGAGGTGCGGGTGATCGCCGAGATGCTCGGCCGCAAGGTGGTGTTCGCGGACGGCACGGGCGAGGCGACCATCGAGGACGTCGCGATCGAAGAGTCGTCGACAGGCGAGTGGGCGATCAGCCAGTTGTTCGTGCGCCGCCCGAAGACAGGGTCGTCCCCGTTCGGCAAGGGGCCGACCACCTTCGCCTCCTGGAACGAGGTGCGGGAGAAGCAGGAACGCGGCGAGGCGCAGTCCGCCGAGCAGCTGATCGCGACGTACTCCGAGCTGAAACCGGCCGACCTCGCGAACACGCTGCTCGACCTCCCCCAGCAGCGGATGCTCGAAGTCGCGGAGGAACTGCCGGACAACCGGCTCGCCGACGTGCTCGAGGAGATGCCGGAGAGCGAGCAGGTGCAGATCCTCGCCCAGCTCGACGACGACCGCGCGGCCGACGTGCTCGACCAGATGGAGCCGGACGACGCCGCCGACCTCATCGCGCAGCTCTCCGACGAGCGAGGAGAGCACCTGCTCGAGCTGATGCAGCCGGAGGAGGCGGAGGACGTGCGCATGCTCCTGAGCTACGCACCGGACACCGCGGGCGGTCTGATGACCACGGAGCCGATCATCGTCTCCGCCGACGCCACCGTCGCGGAGGGCCTCGCCCTCATCAGGAGGCACGAGCTCGCGCCAGCGCTCGGAGCAGCGGTCTGCGTCACCCTGCCGCCGTACGAGGCGCCCACCGGGCGATTCCTCGGCGTCGTGCACTTCCAGCGGATGCTCCGCTACCCGCCGCACGTCCGCCTCGGCACCCTGCTCGACCCGAGCCTGGAGCCGGTGACGGCCAACACGTCGGCGGCCGAGGTGTCGCGCATCCTGGCGAGCTACAACCTGGTCTCCGTCCCCGTCGTGGACGACAACCACCGACTGGTCGGGGTGGTGACCATTGACGACATCCTCGACTACCTGCTGCCAGACGACTGGCGAAGTCGCGACGACGAAGACGAGCTCGTGAAACGCGCGCCCGTCTCGGATCAGACCGGCAGTATCCGCATTGTGAACGGAAGGAGGGGCGGCAATGGCACGAGGTAAGCAGGACACCAGACTGGATGCGCCCAAGGGCCTCCGCACGACCGTCATCCCCCGCCGCGGAACGGTCGACAACAACGACCGCTTCGGCCGGTTCACCGAGTGGATCGCCCGCGCGATGGGCACCCCGTGGTTCATCCTCGGGCTCACCGTCTTCGTCATCTTCTGGATGGCCTGGAACACGCTCGCCCCCGTCGCCTGGCGCTTCGACTCGATCTCGCTCGGCTTCATCGCTCTGACGCTCGTGCTTTCGTTGCAGGCCTCGTACGCCGCGCCGCTCATCCTCCTCGCCCAGAACCGGCAGGACGACCGCGACAGGGTGCAGATCGAGCAGGACAGGCAGCGCGCTGAGCGCAACCTGGCCGACACCGAGTACTTGGCACGCGAGGTCGTCGCGCTGCGGCTCGCGATCAAGGACATGGCGACGAAGGACTTCATCCGCGCCGAGCTGCGCGCCCTCCTCGACGATCTGGACAAGCGTGAGGACGACAGCGAGCAGGCACGTGTCTGACCTGCCTGGGACGGTCAGGCGCGCCCTCGGCGGCGTGCTCGACCCCGAGATCCGCAAGCCCATCACCGAGCTCGACATGGTCGGCGACATCACCGTCGACCCGTCGGGCAACGCGACCGTCTGCGTCAAGCTGACCATCGTCGGCTGCCCTGCTGCCGACACGATCGAACGGGATGTGCGCACCGCCACCGCGAGCGTGCCAGGCGTCACCTCGGTGACGGTCGACGTCACCGTGATGTCGAAGGAGGAGCGCAAGGCGCTCACCGAGAAGCTCCGCGGCGGCAGGGCATCCAGGGCGCAGCAGTTCGGCCCGGACTCGCTCACCAGGGTGTACGCGGTGACCAGCGGCAAGGGCGGCGTCGGCAAGTCGAC
>Ga0153994_1000125_pt1 | contig 32667 bp, 37 predicted proteins | sample TSNC078MetaG_FD_104735 | JGI IMG/M metagenome (GOLD analysis project Ga0153994, IMG submission 104735) | Attine ant fungus gardens microbial communities from North Carolina, USA - TSNC078 MetaG | ecosystem: Host-associated > Fungi > Mycelium > Unclassified | place: USA: North Carolina, Lumber...
CCGGGATCATGGCGTGCGGCTCATCTGGTTCGCAGGAAGATGAAACTGCCAAAGGAGAAAGCACTGAGACTGAGAGCTCGGAAGCTGAAGGTGCAGAAGTGAATGTAGGGGATTTAACGATTGCGTATGTGCCAACAACCATGAACAATCCATTCTGGTCAGCCATGCTGGGTGGTATTAAAGAAGCCATGGAAGCAAAAGGGATGGACTCGGACAAACAGTTAGTAACCGTGGATGCAAATAGCGATCAGGCGACGATGAACAATTATATCTATGATTTGATTAATCAGAACGTTGATGTTATTATCCTGGCACCGATGGACTGCACGGCGATTACAGAAGCTTTGCAGGCATGTGCCGATACAGGTATTCCGGTTATCAACGTAGATACGGCGGTTGACCGTACCGATCTGGTGGTATCGGTTATTGCTTCTGATAATTACACTGCCGGTGTTCAGTGTGCGGAAGATATGATGAAACGGTTACCGGAAGGCGCTAAGATTTATGTGATGAATCAGCCGTCGGGAAGTGCTTGTGTGGAGCGTGAGCAGGGATTCTTGGATACCATCGGCGACTATTTTGAAATCGTCGGAACATCTGATACCTCGGGTGATACGGCAACAACACTTCCGGTAGCTGAGGATGCAATCACCGGTGAAAAGGATCTGGCGGGCTTTTTCTGTATCAACGATATGGCGGCATTGGGCTGTGTTCAGGCTTGTGCAGCGGCTAACCGAAGTGACATCTTGATTTATGGTGTTGATGGTAATCCGGATTTTATGGGATATGTTGCAGACGGCTCGGCAACCGGTTCGGCGGCTCAGCAGCCATCGGTAATCGGCAGCACCGCGATTGATGTTGCGATTGATTATTTATCAGGTAAAGAGGTTGAATCAGAAATTGTAATTTCGGTTGAATTCATTACAAAAGACAATATTTCTGAGTTTGATGTTACGGATTGGCAGTAGTCTTAGGCTACAGTGATGTGAAGTCTGATTTCGGAAAGGCAGCAGTCCTTGGGATTGTTTCCTTTCCGATTTACTTCAAGAACAAAAAGGGGTGAGGAAATGAAAGAAGAACTTTTGCGTATGGAAAACATCGTCAAAACCTTTCCTGGTGTGCGGGCGTTGAATCGTGCGGGAATCACTGTGCATGCAGGGGAAGTGATGGGCTTTATGGGAGAAAACGGAGCCGGTAAATCAACTTTGATGAACGTGCTTGGCGGGGTCTTTCCGGCAGACTCGGGTGATATCTACATAACCGGTGAGCAAGTGAATATTCGCTCGGTACACGACTCCCAGGCATTAGGAGTGGCCTTCATCCATCAGGAATTAGCTCTGGAGCCATACCTTACCATTGCTGAGAACATTTTTTTGGGGCGAGAGATGAGAAATTCACTGGGAATGATTAGCAAGGATAAGATGGCTGAAGCGGCGAAACCTTTTTTGGAACGGGTAGGCCTTGAGGTGGACCCGAATGAATTTGTCGGGCGGCTTTCGCTGGGGCAGCAGCAGATGGTGGAAATCGCAAAATCATTTTCTCTTAATGCGAGAATTTTGATATTGGATGAACCGACTTCTTCTCTTTCAGAAAAAGAAGTGGAAATTTTGTTCCATACGGTGAGAGATCTAAAAAGTCAGGGTTTGGGGATTATTTTTATTACCCATAAAATGGCGGAAGTATTCCGGCTATGTGATGCAGTTACTATTTTGCGGGACGGAGAGTACATGGGTACGGTGCAATCGGAAGAATGTACGGAGAATCAATTGATTTCCCTTATGGTTGGACGAGATCTGGGAAACTATTATGTCCGTACGTTTAATCAGCCGGGAGAAATTATGCTGGAAGCACAGCATATACGTGCAGGTAAAAGAGTAGATGACTGCAGCTTTGTGGTTCGCAGCGGAGAGGTGCTGGGATTTTACGGCTTGGTCGGAGCCGGGCGCTCTGAACTTATGAAAGCAGTCATGGGACTCGATCCGATGGATTCCGGAGAAATTTATCTGCATGGTGAAAAAGTTCGAAGAACAAGTCCTATGTTTATGCAGAACAATGGTGTTGCTTTGGTGCCGGAGAGCAGAAAAACAGAAGGATTACTGCAGCAGAATACGATTGGATTCAATATTACACTGCCGGTGCTGGCCGGGTTTATCCGGCGCTTTCGAGTGAATAGAAATGCGGAGCGGAAAATCATTAATCGGGGAATGACATCACTTCGTGTCAAAGCGCCTTCCGCTGAAGTTCATTGTGCTGCCCTGTCAGGCGGAAATCAGCAGAAAGTGTTGTTAGCAAAGTGGCTGGCGACCAATCCGCAGGTACTGATTCTCGATGAGCCAACCAAAGGAATTGATGTCGGAGCCAAAGCGGAGATTTATACAATCATCAATAATCTGGTGAAAGAAGGTCTGGCAATCATTCTGGTTTCTTCGGAAATGATGGAGGTCATGAATATGAGTGACCGGATGATTTTGATGAATGAGGGACAAATTACAGGAATGCTGGACCGAGAAGAGTACTCTGAGGAATTAATATTGAAATATGCGATGGGGGTAACAGAAAATGAATAAAAAGTCAAATCATATTTTGGTTCGGTCAACACAGGAGTATTTTAAACAGAACTGGGGAATTTTATTAGCCTTATTGGCAATGTGTGTGCTGTTTTCGGTTTTTGGAACGAACTTCCTGACCAAAACAAACATTGTCAATTTGCTGCGAACCTGTGCGACAAACTGTTACCTTGCAATTGGCGTACAACTGGCGATTATATTGGCTGGGATAGATTTGACCGGCGGTGCGCTGGCAGCCTTAAGCGGAGTAATCTGCGTTATGTCATTTGAAAATGCCGGACTGCCAATCTGGATGGGAATTGCGCTGGGGATTCTCGTCGGTATCGTGATTGGTCTCATGAATGGTTTTATCATTACATATACGGGGATTCATCCCTTTGTTGTAACCCTCGCGATGCAGTCAATCTGCCGTGGAACTGCATATCTTATGGCAAATGGTTCGCCGGTATCAACGACGAACAGAACTTTTGGTACTTTCGGAACCGGCGCTCTGGGGCCTATTCCCTATCCGGTAGTTTACATGGTAATATTTTTGATTCTGGACTTCTTTTTATTGAATAAAACCCGAACTGGACGGCATATTTATGCCGTGGGCGGTAATGAAATGTCAGCTCGGTTTTCTGGTATTGATGTGAAGAAGATTAAAATTCTGGTATGGACCGTCAGTGGTGCCATGGCTGGGTTTTGCGGTGTGGTTCTGGCAGCCAGGATGTCTTCTGGGCAGCCTTCTACAGGTGAGGGGTATGAAACGGATGCCATTGCGGCAGCAGTTCTCGGCGGAACTTCTTTCTTTGGCGGAACAGGGTCAGTCGGAGGATTGATTATTGGTGTATTGATTATTGGAATTATTTCAAATGGTTTGAATCTGATGCATGTGAATTCGTACTGGCAGTATGTATTGAAAGGAATCATCATTATTGTTGCCGTATATGTCGATATGATGAAACAGAGACGTCAGAATGCAGCAGCATAGGAAAACGAATAGGACATTTAAGGAGTTTAGGCGCGATGGAGAATAGAACAAAAAAAGAACTGGAATTATGGGCATATAAGATTCGTAAAACGGCATTGCAAACTATTCAGGCAGCTGGCTCGGGACACATTGGCGGATCTTTTTCGATAGCTGAGATTTTATCGGTCTTATATTTTAATAAGATGAATGTGAATCCGGAGCAGCCGGATATGGACTCCCGGGATCGGCTTGTTTTATCGAAAGGACATTGCTCGCCGGTATTGTATGCGGCATTAGCCTTGAGAGGTTTTTTTTCGCAAGAGCATTTGGCAGCCTTCCGTAAAATTGACAGCAATCTTTCCGGTCATGTGGAAATCCATGTTCCGGGTGTGGATATGTCAACCGGATCTTTGGGTCAGGGTCTGTCAGTTGCTCTGGGAATGACTATGTATGGTAAAAGCAAAGCCAGAGACTATCGGGTCTTTTGCATTCTTGGTGACGGAGAGATTCAGGAGGGACAGATATGGGAGGCGGCGATGGCAGCCGGATTTTATCATGCCGATCATCTGATTGCTTTTGTTGATAATAATAAGCTGCAGCTTGACGGGGCTTTGGAAGAGGTGATGTCGCCATATCCAATTGGCGATAAGTTTAAAGCCTTTGGTTGGAATGTAATTGAAGCAGCCGGAAATGATGTTGGGCAGATCGCCGACGCGGTGGAATCGGCTTATGCTATGACCGGAAAACCGACGGTGATCGTGGCAGACACGATAAAAGGAAAAGGTGTCTCGGTCTTCGAGAATCAGGTTCGCTTCCACGGCGGTCAGCCATCTGCAAAGGAGTGGGAGAGAGCGTATGCTGAACTGGATGCCAGAATAATGGAACTGGAGGGTTGTCAATGATGGGTGACAATATATCGACAAGGGTTGCTTATGGCCGGGCTCTGGAAGAGCTTGGGGGCGACGAAAATATTTATGTGTTTGATGCAGATTTGAAAAGCTGTACAATGACCCAATATTTTGCCGAGAGATATCCGGAGCGTTTTTATAATATTGGTATTGCAGAGGCAAATATGGTTGGTATTGCCGCTGGGGCAGCCGCCTGTGGTGCAACGGCTCTGGTTCATACCTTTGCAATTTTTGCAGCGGGTCGTGTCTATGACCAGGTACGCAATAGTATTGCTTATCCGGGATTGAATGTGAAAGTGATAGGAAGCCACGCCGGTTTGACCGTCGGAGAAGATGGTGCGACTCACCAGAGTATTGAAGATATAGGTCTGATGCGTGCTATTCCGGACATGAGGGTAGTAGTGCCTTGTGATGCTCATGAAACGCGTCTGGCAACAGCAGCGATCATTGCGCAAAACGGAGCCTGCTATCTGCGGACGGGGCGGGGAGGGGTGGAATGCGTGACCGACAGCATTGCCGGGTATCAATTTGAGATCGGCAAGGGGATTCAACTGAGCGATGGTACGGACGCAGCCATTATTGCCTGCGGCTTGATGGTTCAGGAAGCCCTGAGGGCAGTGGCATTGCTGAGAGAAGAAGGGATTCAGGTGAGGGTCATCGATATGCATACCATTAAACCAATCGATAAAGAAATGGTAATTCAGGCAGCGAAGGAGACGGGAGCAATCGTGACAGCAGAGGAACATAGTGTAATTGGCGGCCTGGGCAGTGCGGTTGCCGAGGTGGTGGCGACGGCGAAACCGGTGCCGATGGAATTGGTCGGCGTCAATGACTGCTTTGGGCATTCCGGTGCTCCGGATGAGCTGCTTGAAAAATATGGTCTGACGGCAGAACATATCGTTGAAAGTACGAAGAAAGCAATCCGAAGAAAGTGATAGAAGAGGATGTTACCTCCGCTGGAAAAAAGGCTCAATCAGTACCTTGAAAAGATTGGTGAGTAAATTTAAATATTAGCAGGGCAATCGCTTACATCATTTTTGTGATTTTCGTAAGCAATTGTCCTGCTAATTTTATCTGTTTATCGTGCGGAATCGGATTGAAAGTATCGTGCGAAATCGGCATAGCTGACGCATCAAAAGAAAAAGCCAGTTATATCAAGGCTTCCCCATACTATTTAGAATAAATTTTTCGAAAAAGGAAAGACGTCGCTTGTGATTGCTCATAAGCTACCTTCGATTAAGAATGCCAATCAAATATGCGTAATGGCGCACCATTTGAACACAATCCGTACCACCGATTGAATCTTTGTAATTGAAGGTAGACAGACTGCCCGGCAAGGAACCCGTGAAGAATTGATCGAACAGGACGGGACTTATCGTGATTTTGTCGCTGTCTATCATAAAAAATGCGGACGAAATTCTTGTGGTATCGGATTTTGATATTCTAAATTGATAAATGATTGCCGTATAGGATGAAAGATGAGGTTATAAAAATACGAAAATGGAGGGTAGCTTTTATATTAAATACGCAACTAAACAGAATAACTAAACAATGACAAGACATTGAAATATTTGTTAAGTTTTTCACATAACACTGAATGTAAAAAATGCACAAAAAATAGTATATAATAACGTATATATTAAACAAAATTGGAATATCATCAAAAAAAATAAATTATATCTGGGGAAATTAATAATAATATATTGACTAATAACTAAAATAATGTTATATTTTTATAAATAAAAAAATATAACATTAGAAGAATTGTAAAGTGGTTCGATATTTTTTTGTGAAGAAAATAGAACATTGTTCTGTAATAAGGAACAAACATTTTCTAAAACTAAAAATATGAAATTGCTTTTGGCAATTATCATAGAAACTGAAAATGCTCATAAAAGAAGAGGAGAGGTATTTATGAAGAAAAGAATGTTTAGTGCTATTTTATGTGTAATCATGGTCGTTACCATGATGTCAGGCTGCGGTTCAAGCGGCGGTACGGAGACAACTAAGGGGACAGAAGGAACAACAACAGGCGGCGATACGACGCAGGGTTCATCTGATGATAAACCATATGCGGGAACTACAGTCAGTGTGCTTTGTGCATCCACGCCGTATATTGAGACCCTCAGAGTTAACATATCTGAGTTTGAAGAAGCCACTGGCATTACTGTAGAATTTGATCAGTATGAGAATGAACAGTTGAGTAATCAGATAGCCGTTAATGCTGCAGCAGGCGGTACAGAACTGGATGTTGTTTTATATCGTCCAATCCAGGAGAATTTATCATTTATTTCTAAAGGCTGGCTTGAAAATCTCGATTCTTATATCGAAACGGCAGGTGATGAATACGATTACATGGATTACACAGATTCAGCAAGAGAAATCACCAGTAAAGACGGCAGTGCCTATGGTATTCCCCTTGTAACCGAGCGCGGCATCATTCAGTACAATACGGAAATGTTGGCGGAAGTTGGATATGACAGTATACCGGAAACTTATGATGAATTTGTTGAATTATGTGAAAAGTTAAAAGAAGCAGGTTATACCCCGATAGGCCTTCGCGGTGAAGGTAATGCGGCAGTAACACAGTTTTCAAGCTTTTTGTATGGCTTTGGCGGAGATTTTATTGATTTAGAAACAGGCAAAGCATTAATTAATACGGATGAATTTGTTGAAGCTTTACAGTTTTACGGAATGTTATGTGCTGAATATAGTCCTGATGGTGTTTTGAATGCAGGTTGGGAAGAAACCTCTAACTGGTTTACCCAGGAGCAAGTTGCTATGCGTGCCGATTGTGACAGTCAGTATTCCTATGCTTTGGATGAGAACAATTCTTTGGTATATGATAAAGTGGGTTATGGTGTAATTCCCGGAGAAACAGCCGACAGCCGTTCCCCGTTTAGTATCGTTGCCTGGTCCATGGGTATCAGTTCCGGTTCGAAAAACAAAGAAGCTTCATGGGAATTTATCAAATGGGCAACTTCAAAAGAGATGGACTTACTTGCCCAACAAGAAGGTAATTTCAGTGCCCGTAATTCAACATGGGCTGATGAATCATCAACTGAGAACGTCCCTGCAGGTTTGATTGAAGTTATTGAAACAAGTAATGCTATTGCAGTACCTTATGACAGACCCTATATGCAGAATAGTGCAGAAGCAAGAACTGCTATTGGAGAGTTAATTACAAAGGCTATCGAAGGTGCTGCGGAGGATGAATTAAGGGCTACATGTGAGGATGTTAATACGACCGTACAAACTCTGTTAGACTCAGAAAATGCCCAATAACCAGAAGCAGATTTTTTCTGGAGGAAATGGAGTGAGAGGATGAAAAGATGGGTTAATAAGCATATACAGCATATTTTTATGGCTCCTACGATAATATTTGTATTGGCATTAGTTACATTTCCAATTGTTTACACCATTCGGATCAGTATGAGTACCTGGACGATGGGAACAGCCGAAGCTATTGACTTTGTGGGACTGCGTAATTATGTGGAATTCTTAAAGGATGAGCGCTTTTGGAATGCCTTCGGTAGAACTATTTCGTATACTTTAATTGCGGTAGGCGTTGAAATGGTGCTTGGTGTAGCTATTGCTTTACTTATTAGTAAAATAAAAAAAAGAACGAATATTGTACGTACGGTTTTTCTTTTGCCAATGGTTGCAACGCCTGTAGCGGTAGGTATTCTCTGGAAATTAATGTATGACCCGACAATTGGTGTTTTTAATATGATACTAAGTGCACTGGGGTTGCCGACCAGTTCATGGTTAAGTAGTTCAGACTCTGTCTTTAGTTCTCTGATCATTATGGACATATGGGAATGGACACCAATGATTATGCTGATGGTTTTTGCGGGAATAAGCGGACTTGGCGATGACATGTTCGAGTCGGCTAAAGTCGATGGTGCCAATGAAAGACAGACCATTTTTAAAATAACGCTTCCATTGCTGGCACCTACGATTCTGATGGCAGTTTTACTGAGAATGATTGATGCACTTAAAACCTTTGATCAGATTTATTCAACAACCTCTGGCGGACCGGGATATTCTTCGGAAAATTTAAATATACTGTCCTACCGCTATGCATTTGAATACTTTTATATGGGTAAAGCATGTGCCCTGCTGATGATTTTCTTTCTTGTAGTGTTGGCTTTCGCCTTGCTTTATCTGGTGGCTAAGAAATGGATAGAGAGGAGGTACCAATAATGAAGAACACACCTAAAAAGATAAGTTTAAGAATAATCTATTGGATTGTCGTGGCCGTTATTTTACTGGTGACATTATTTCCGATATTATACATGGTCACCTCCTCTTTTAAAAAGATTGTTGATTTAATGAATCCGGACAAATTATTATTTTTCACACCGATCTTACAAAACTATATTGATGTATTTACAAAATATAGTTTTATAAAACCCATAATGAACAGCCTGATTGTGGCCGTTGCGGCCACAGGCATTGCTTGCTTGATGGGCTTACCGGCGGCATACGCAATCGCAAGATATAAGATGAATAAGATGTCATTGATTATTTTGGCAGTCCGTATTATTCCGGCTATTACATTTTTGATTCCCTGGTATATGATTTTCAGTAAATTAGGACTGAACGGAACGTTTACCGCATTAATACTGGCACATTTGCTGATTTCTTTGCCGCTCATTATCTGGATTGTGACGCCATATTTTGAATCGATTCCAAAGGAATTGGAAGAGGCCGCATTTATAGACGGTTCATCAGTGTTTCGATCCTTTATACAGATTATGGTGCCATTATCAGGACCGGGAATTTTTACCGCAGCAATTTTAGCATTTATCTATTCGTGGAACAACTTTATATTTGCCCTTGTATTAAGTGGCAAGAATACAAAGACATTGCCGATGGCCATATTTAACTTTATATCCTATACAGAAGTTAATTGGAGCGGCTTGATGGCGGCGGCCGTCGTTATCACGGGGCCGGTTATCTTAATATCAATTGCTTTGCAAAAATATGTAGTCAGCGGTTTGACTGCAGGTGCAGTTAAAGGTTAGGCGCGTCTGGAAAAGGTTAGGTAACATAGAATGAAAAAATTAATGAATCAACCAGAAAATTATGTAAGTGAGATGCTTCAGGGGATTTACAAATCACATGGCAAGGATTTAACCTATGTGAACGAGGACTTAAAATGCCTTGTGACAACTCACAAACATCCGGGGAAAGTGGCCATCGCTACCGGCGGTGGCAGCGGCCACCTTCCGCTGTTTTTAGGATATGTAGGCGAGGGGATGCTAGATGGCTGTTCAATCGGAGAAGTATTTCAGTCACCCAGTCCCCAACAGATGCTTGAAGTAACGAAGGCGATAGATAATGGCGCAGGTGTTCTCTACATATATGGGAATTATAATGGAGATATATTTAACTTTGACATGGCCGCAGAGATGGCAGACATGGAGGAGGATATACGGGTAGAAAGTGTTGTTGCCGGCGATGATATTTCCGGAACGACAGATATAAGCAAGCGGCGTGGTGTAGCAGGCATATTTTTTGTCTATAAATGTGCCGGTGCCGCCGCCGCATCCGGTAAAGATCTTGATGAAGTTGAACGAATTGCCCGGAAAGTATGTGACAACACCCGTACAATGGGAATAGCCCTTTCGGCGTGTATTGTTCCCAGAGTTGGGAAAGCCGGATTTAACATTGCCGATGATGAAATTGAAATGGGTATGGGTATTCATGGTGAAACAGGAATCCGTGTTGAAAAATTAAAACCGGTAGATGAAATTGTGGCGGAGATGATGGAGGCGATTATAGCAGACCTGCCTTATAGCGGTGGAGATGAAGTCGCTGTTTTGGTGAATGGACTTGGGGCTACACCTCTGGATGAATTGTATATTATCATGAACCATGTCCATGATATACTAGGGAAAAAAGGAATTGGGATATTTCATTCCTATGCCGGTGAATTTGCCACTTCCATGGAGATGGCAGGAGCATCTATTACCCTTTGTAAAGTGGATGATGAACTGAAAGAATATATTGGCGCGGCGGCTGACACACCATTTTTTAAACAGTTTTCGTTTGAATAGGAAGGAACCTGCCATGAAATGGAATGATTTTTATATTAAGAAATTTATATCGGAAACGGCCGATATGATGGAAGATAACAAAACCTATTTAATTGAACTAGATAGCGTAGTAGGTGACGGAGACTTAGGCTTGACAATGAGCGACGGTTTTAAGGCGGCCAGTAAAGCGATTGAAAACCTTCCTGAAAAAGACTGCGGTAAGCTGCTTTATGCTGCCGGGAAGGCCATGGCTGCTGCCGTACCCTCGACAATGGGGACGTTAATGGCCAATGGTATGATGAGTGCCGGCAAGGCAGTGAAAGGTCATCTTGAGCTTGATGAATCGGGAACTTATGATATTTTAAATGGATGGCTTTTAGGTGTTGAGAAATTAGGCAAAGCTAAGCGGGGAGAGAAAACGTTTATTGATGGCTTGGCACCGGTTGTTGATTTGTTGGAAAAAGATAACCATGCCACCGGCAGAGAAATGACAGAGGCGGCACAGGCAGGCGCTAAGAGCACGGTGGGTATGCCGGCGGTTCACGGAAGAGCCGCTATTCGCGGGGCAGCGTCCAAAGAATTGACGGATCCGGGAGCTGTCGTTGCCGCCCTGATTGTGGAGGTACTGGCAAATTGTTGCCAGGGCAAGGTCGTTGCCAGGGCAAGACTGGCAGAATCTGCTGCCCATGGAGCGATCATTAAAAACAGATAAAAATTCAGGAGGACGATTATGAAAGAATTATATGGCGTTACAGTTGCAATGACGACACCGTTTACAAAGGATAATCAAGTTGATTATGGAGCGGTCAAAAAACTGACGAAAATGCTGATTGATAAAGGCGCCAATTGCCTGTATCCATGCGGAACAACAGGAGAGATGATGCGCTTAAGTGTTCAGGAACGTAAAAAAGTTGCCGAAGCCGTCATTGATGCCGTGGCAGGGAAAATACCTGTCTTTATTCATTGTGGCTGTATGAATCAGGAGGATACCATTACTTTAGTTCAGCACGCAAAGGAAGCCGGTGCCGATGGTGCAGGCGTTGTGACACCTATTTTCTTTGGTGCAAATGAAAAAGAATTGGAAGAATATTTCGTGGCTGTGGCAAACAGCGTCACAGATTTCCCTATTTATTTATATAATATTCCTCAGTGCGCAGCCAATGATTTGCCGGCAGCAGTTGTACAAAGAGTGAAAGAACGGTGCGCTAATGTGGTAGGCCTTAAATATAGTTGGGCAGATATTAACAGAACCATTGATTATATCAATGTTAATGATGGTGATTTTTCTGTGCTTCATGGCTGTGACCGAGCGATGGTAGCGCTGCTTGCCGCAGGGTGTAAAGGCACCGTATCAGGTATCGCCGGTGTATTCCCCGAACCTTTTGTGGCGGCATATAAAGCCTACATGGAAAGGGATTTAGAAAAAGCTCAGAAAATGCAGAAAATCTGCGTGAAATTTTGTGATGCCTTAAAAGGCGGAAGCAATATGTCATATTTTAAAGAAGCGTTAAAAATGCGGGGAATTCCGGCCGGATATATGCGAAAACCGCAATTGGATATTGGGACTGATGAAATTGCCGACTTGAAAACAAAACTTGAAGTTATTTGTGATGAAGCGGGAATATCTTTAAGGATTTAAGGAGGTAATGAGTAATGGGTAAAGTACTGGTTTCTGCTTCACACTTTGATACCCTTTGTAAAAATGCATGGAATCTCTTAGAGTCCAACGGGCATGAGGTTGTATATGATCCTGATAAAGCATTTCCTGCCTATTCATATGAAGAACTGAAAGTCATTATTGGTGACATAGATGCGGCGCTCATTGGTATGGATCATTATAATGAAGATGTTTTTAAAATTGCGCCTAAGCTAAAAGCGGTTGCAAAGTTTGGCGTCGGCGTAGATAATATAGATGGGGGAGCAGCTAAAAAATATGGTGTTAAAGTTCTTAATGCGCCGGGACAAAATTCAAATGCGGTTGCTGAGTTGACGATAGGTATGATGATTGATGTTTTGCGGAAGGTTGTACCCTTGCATAATCAGGTAACTTTAGGGCAGTGGCCCAGACATATTGGCTCAGAAATAAAGGGAAAGACAGTAGGTCTTCTGGGATTTGGTGCCATTGCCAGATTGGTGGCAAAAAAATTAAATGCATTTGATGTTAATGTGATGGCATACGATTTATATCCCGACATAAAATCGGCAGAGGATTTAGGCGTCAAAATGACCACGAAGGAAGAAGTCATCGAAGATTCGGATATTTTAAGTCTTCACATTCCGGCAACGGCCGAGACATATCATATGTTCAATGACGATATGTTTAGTAAAATGAAAAAAGGCTCATATATCATTAATGCTGCAAGAGGCGCTTTAATTGATACTGAAGCATTAAGCAGGGCGCTGAAATCAGGTCAGATTGCAGGCGCCGGATTAGATGCCTTTGAACTGGAGCCATTGCCAAAGGATTCAACCATTTTACAATGTGAGAATATTGTATTAACGCCTCATACGGGTTCAGAAACAGTAGAGTCTTATGAAAATGTAAGTATCTGTACGGTCAAAGATATTATTGCAGTTCTGGCAGGCAAGGAACCGGTTCATTGGACAAATAAATAGCTCTTTAAAGGAAAGGGAGAAGAATGTTACTGGAAGGAAAACTGGCGGTAGTAACTGGAGCGGGGCGGGGACTTGGTAAGTCTATAGCTAAGACATTGGCAAAGGAAGGCGCCGGATTATTTCTCATTGGGCGCAGCAAGGAAAGGTTAAACGACGTCAAAGCCCAAATCGAATCAGACGGCGGTTGTGTGGATATTTATGCGGCCGATATTTCAGATGAACGTCAGGTAGAGGAGATAGGCAGCATACTCAGAGAAAAGTTGCAAACCGTTGATATTCTCATTAATAATGCGGGAATATCTAAGGAAATGCCCTTTGCTGATATGCCGATGGAAGTCTGGGATGAGATCTATAATGTCAATCTCAGGTCGGCGGTACTAATGATAAAAGCGATTCTCCCAATGATGATTCGGCAAAAAAGCGGCAATATTGTCAACGTAGGTTCAGGGGCAGCCATTCGGGGTCTGCCCGGAAGCGCGGCATATTCTGCCGCAAAAGCAGGTTTAGTTTGCTTAACCCAGGCTCTTGGCGATGAAGTTCGCGCTGATGGGATTAGAGTTAATGCTATATGCCCCGGTCCGATAGACACGGAAATGTTTAAAGAATCTGCCAGGCGGGATTATATTTTATCTGCCGGGGGAGATGTATTTGAACCGGAGACAATAGCCAATGGCGTGTTGTATCTGGTTTCTGATATGTCAAAAGGAATGAATAGCCAGATTCTGACAATCAGAGGTTTTAATCGATGGTGAAAGGTGGATGGAGGTTGCTATGAAAATATTAAATTTTGGATCATTGAATTATGATTCCACTTATCAGGTGGATCATATGACAATGCCGGGAGAGACCCAGACGGCTTTCCAAATGGAAACCTTTTGCGGCGGGAAAGGTTTAAATCAATCAATTGCACTGGCAAAGGCAGGCGCAAAGGTATATCTCGCCGGGGCCATCGGAAAAGACGGTCAGTTATTATTAGATACATGTATCGAACATGGCGTGGATACCTCCTATATTCGTACGACATCTGAAAAGAGTGGGCATACAATTATTCAGATTGACCGGAATGCGCAAAACAGCATATTGCTTTATGCCGGTGCCAACAGAGCTCAACAAAAGTCACATATAGATGAAGTGCTTTCTGATTTTGAAGCAGGAGATATTATATTGCTGCAGAATGAAATTAATTGTTTGGATTATATTATTGAGGAAACCTATAAAAAAGGGATGTTTATTGTGTTGAACCCATCGCCCTTTGATTCCCACTTGAAAGCTTGTGATTTGGCAAAAGTTTCACTCTTTCTCTTAAATGAGATAGAAGGTGAGCAGATTACGGGGGAGAAAGAGCCGGAAAAAATCTTGGATGCGATGCGGGAAAAATATCCTGATGCAAAAGTAGTTCTTACCTTAGGAAAACAGGGCTCAATATATCAGGACGAAAAAGATAGAATATCACAGAACAGCTTTGCCGTGCAGGCGGTTGATACAACGGCGGCCGGTGATACCTTTACCGGTTATTTAGTCACAGGACTTGTTAAAAATATGGCAATCAAAGAGGTGCTGATGATGTGTTCAAAGGCGGCAGCCATTGCAGTGTCAAGAAAGGGTGCGGTGGCCTCTATTCCGTCAATGGATGAAGTGGAAAGCTGGCATTAAGGATGTCAGGGAGTTGTTAAATTGAATATGACTGGTAATGCTAAAGGGGCTGTTGCTAAAACAGTCCCTTAGTTATTGTAGGATATCTAAAAAACTCATCTTTTTATCAACTTAATTAAAAATCCGCTGAAAATCAGTGCACACGGGAATCAAAGTTTGTTATAATTAGTGTATAAAATTGAGGGAGGGGATTATATGTATCTGGAGCAGGCCAATAGTTTTGCGCTGTATCTGGTGGTGGGTGTTATTCTGTTTTTTATTTTGTGTATGTGTACGGTTTTTATGATTAAGAGTTATCAGGCTGGGATTGCCATAGGCATGGATAAGAAGCTTTTAAAGCGGTCAATTACTTCCAGTATTACTTTTACGGCTGTACCGAGCATTAGTATTTTACTGGGGGGTTCTTGCACTAAGTGGATCTTTGGGGATACCTTTGTCATGGCTTAGGTTGTCGGTTATTGGTGCCCTGCAGTATGAGCTTAATGTGGCGGAAATTGCAGCAACAGCAATAGGACTTGATGGTTTAAGAGCAAGTGAGATGAGTATTCAGGCTTTTAGTACCATATCTCTGGTAATGACCGCCGGAATTTTAGGGGGACCTCTTTGCTGTATGTTCTTTTTAAAGAAGTATATGAAAAAAGTACAGAAAACACCGAAACAGGTACAGACAGGAAAACCTTCCTACAGCACTGTTGCCGTAACAGCGATGTTTATTGGTCTGTGCAGTGCCTATATTGGTTCTTATATTGGAACCTTTGTGTCTACGGGTGATTTTACGCCGCTGTTTACGGCGCTCATTGCAGCAGGAATTATGGCAGTATTTGAATATTTTACAATGGTGAAAAAGCAATCCTGGCTGGATAATTTCAGTTATCGCAGCAATATTATTTGGCGTATGGCCTTCGCTGAAAGGATTTCTTGCAGGCTTTGCCAATGTAGCTATTATTTATTATCCTGTGGCAATTGCTGAGTTTCTGATTTTTGCACCTATGCTGGGAACAGGCGGCAGTTATCTTGCATTTTTGACCGGTAATCTAACAAATTTAAAAATACCATGTGCAATGAATGTCAGGGATATAGCGAAAGTGGAAACGGGAACACCGGAAAATGAGATTATTTCTACGCTGAGTATTTCCGCAAGTGCAATAACAACGATGCTTATTATATTTGTAGGGGTACTTTTACTGAAGCCCCTGCGTCCCATTCTGGAAAAACCTGAATTAGCACCGGCATTTGATAATGTTGTAGCCACCTTATTTGGCGCTTTGGGACTTAAGTATTTCATTAAGCAGCCTAAAATTGCCATCGGACCGTTGATTTTGATGACATTATTCTGCATTCTCGTCCCTTCAATGATTAGTCAGACGAGTATTTTGATTATTCTGGCGGATTGCTGGCTCTGGGAATCGGATATATACTGTTTAAGAAAGAAAAAATCAAGATGTGACCAATGTACTTTGTGACTGATAATTGGAGGTAGAAGATGAAGATTGTAGTCGTTTGTATTTTGATAATCATTATTCTTATTCTGTGTATTTGTTTGATTCGTGCCTTGGCTTTAAAGCCAACACCGGCAAAAGAGGCAAAGATTTCAAACGAAGTGGACGAACGGGCTTTGCGATATGGAAGTCGGTTGGGAAATATGATTCGCTGTGAAACGATTTCTGATTATATGGATAAGGATACAAGTAAGTTTTATCAATTTCATGGTGTGTTGAAAGAGATGTTTCCCCGTATTCATAAGGTTTGTGAAAAAATGGATTTTAACGGCAATCTGCTTTATCGATGGAAGGGAATCAAAGGAAAAGGGCCGGTTATGCTGATGAGCCACATGGATGTGGTGGAAGCCGGCGGGAACTGGGAGCACAATCCCTTTGGCGGCGAGCTTGTCAATGGGAAAGTGTGGGGACGGGGAACTGTTGATACGAAAGGAAATCTGTTTTGCATCATGCAGGCTGTAGAAGAGCTCATAAAGGAGAGTTATCAGCCGGAGGGGAATGTTTATATTGCCAGCAGTTGTACGGAAGAAATTATTGGCGAAGGGGCACCGTTAATCGCCGGATATTTAAAAGAGAAGAGAATAAAGCTGCGGCTATTTTTTATTTGTGAAATGGAAAAGAAAAGTCCGTTTAAAGCCCGGCTAAATCCGACTGTTTTAGAAATGTTCCGTTGCTATGCGCCAAACATGATTTTTCCGATGAGATTTATTTTTGCCAATCTTTGGTTGTTTAAGCCTGTTCTAGCTAAGATATTAGTACTTACAAACCCTTTAGCCGCTGCGATGGTTAAAACGACATTGGCTTTTACAATGGCCAAAGGTTCAGGTGGTCTGAATGTATTGCCGGAGGAAGCTTATGTTACGGGAAATATGCGTTTTATACACCATCAGGGGACTCAGGAGAGCATTCGTCTTGTGAAAGAAATTGCGAAAAAATATGATATTACTATAGAGATAATGGGAACTTATGATCCGTGTCCGGAGGTGGATTATAAAGGAGAAGCATTTAAATTGGTAGAAAAAACAGCCAATGCTATTTATCCGGGAGTGGGAATTACGCCTTATGTGATGACGGGAACGACAGATTGTAAATTTTATAGTGAGGTTTGCGATAATGCTTTGCGGTTTGCGCCTCTTTATATCAATAAGCAGCAGCATGCGTCTGTGCATGGATTAAATGAGAACATTGACGCTGCTGCGTTGACAAAAGGGGTAGATTACTTTAAGCTACTGATAAAGAGTCTTTGATATACAGAGGGCGTGTTTTATTTGAATGAAATAGAAAAGATATAGCAATTGATGGCAGAGAGCAGCTAGAGTGGGTACAAATTAGCAAAGCAGTCCCTGATTGCCCAATCAACATTGTCAAATTTGATAAACCGTGGGAATACTCCATCTTTATATACGCTTACTAAAATCTGTAATGCTTTTGACATCACAGTATCCCAATTTTTTAATAATGATTCGGAACCGGTGTCACTGTCTGTCAGACAAAAAGATTTAAAGGAACAGTTTGAAAAGCTGAAACTAATATCAGATACTGGTGAAAAGGTAAATCATAGAGTTTATGGTAATGGTATAGTAGCTAATTGTTTCGGAGACAGAATTACGATTAACTTTGACAATGGAAAGAAAACTACATTCGATTTGAAGGTTTGTAGAGGATCATGACTAATTAAAGTGTTGTAATTTGAGGAGTTCAAATACGCCGAGGCGTGGAATATTATCTGAGAATGACAGACACAGAAGCAACTGAAAGATGTAGATTATTATTAATTCACAAAACAATAATTCTTAGGAGGTGTACTTATGGTAAAGGGGAAATGTGCTATCGAATTATATACTGCTGAAAAATTTTTGTTTCCTAATAATTATTTAGATGATGCCCATTACAATCAAGAACACTTGATTGATAGAAAAGATTATGATATATATTTTATACTACGTGGAGATTCTTATAAAATAATAGAAACGCAGGAACATGCTAGAGTTTTAGTTTTGATTATAGAAAATATAACAATAAATCAAAGATACTGTATACAATTTGATATATTAGGTTCTTTTAGAGTACCTGAATGTAATCATTTGAATATGACGTTACAAGATGATGGTTCTGCTTTGAAGTTTGAGTATAATGAGAAGGGGGTTGAATATTTAAGACTTTATTATCCTGAGGAATATGTAGTGTATAAAGAAAGAATAGATATGTGCGGATCTTTTTGGAATTCGATTCACGCTAAAATTTTTGTGGATTTGCATGTAAAAGCGGATAATAAGATAAAGGAAGAAAAGTATGAGTTGGTATATATTGGTCAATCACAGCAAGATGATATTTTTAAACGACTTGATGATCATAAAACTTTACAAAAGGTAATGAGAGATACCTATAGAGTTAACTCAAAAAAGGAAATATATATTATGATACTTTCAATTAAGGCTAAGCATTATAGTGAATTTTTTATTCCTCGCTCAGAATATAATGATAAATTAAAGAAAAGAGATGGAAGAGAAAAATTAAAAACGTATCGAAAAATAGGTAATTCTGAAATAAATCCAATTAATGTAACACTTGATTTATATTTTGAAGATTCTAACACTAAATTGACTTTAGAAAGTAATTTAGAGACTACAAAAACGAAGGCAATGATTATTGAATGTTTGTTTGAAGAAGAAAAGCTAAATATTTATGCGGAAAATTTGGCTGACATATTATATTAGCATTTGATAAGAGAGTTGAGGAACTTGTTTTAGGAGATATCAGGGGTTGCGTTAATAATGGACGAACACCTGTGATATTTACAAAATATAAGGAGCATACAAAATTAATATATGATAGTGTTCAGAAAGATGCGGACTATGTTTTTATCCTATATGGGGAGAAGGAAGACTGGACACTTAGGAAAAATATTCTGAGGGATATTGTTAATAATGGATATTATGATTATTATGGTTGTTATGATCCGTTGTTTGAGCTATCAGAGAAATTCTGTAAAGAACCGTAGAATTTCTGACACTTGCTGATATGTTAGATGGATCGGGCTGCAACAGAGAACGAGCAGCATACCTGTATCATCAATTTGGAAGAGATGATAAATATGTTTCCTATCTGGGAACACATCTCAACAAGGAAAGCAAGAGATATATAGAGTTGATGGAGTATCATAAGGAACAGGGAAATTTTGAAAAAGCGCGTCGGGTGGCAGAACAGGGAGTGGAGAAATGCCGAGATGAACTGACACAGCTCTTTATATATCTTCTAATAGATGCAAAAAAAATGTAAGGATAATAACAGGTATAAAAATTGTATGGCAGTGCAAAAAGAAAATGCAGAGCGGATATTGTGCGGATTGATAATATATTAAAGAATAAAGTTGAGAGGTGATAATATGAGCCAGGAAATTATTTTTCATGGAAGCCAGGAGATAGTTCAGTATCCTGTAATTAAAATTGCAAAATATCATAAGGATTTTTATTATGGGTTTTATTGTACAATAATGAAGGAGCAGGCAGAGCGATGGGCAGTAAGATATAGTGGTCATGGAATTATCAATGAATATTTATATCAACCAGATACATCATTTAAGATTCTTCAATTTACTGAAATGACTGAAGAGTGGCTAGATTTTATCGTAGCCTGCAGACTTGGTAAATCCCATGATTATGACATTGTTGAAGGACCAATGGCAAATGATACAATATTTAACTATGTTCAAAATTTTGTTGATGGGAAAATTTCGCGAGAAGCATTCTGGGCTTTGGCCAAATTTAAGAAACCGACACATCAGATTAGTTTTCATACGGCAAAGGCGTTGACAACTCTTCAATTTGTGAAAGGGTATGAGGTGTATGATGAAGAATGATGGTGATTTATTTTTTACTTGTAGTCTGATTGAGTATATAGGGCGACAATGCAAATTAGAGCGAAAACAGGTAACAGAATATTTGGGAACAGAATATTTAAAGCGAATATATAAGTATGCGGGAACACTTCATTGTGAACCAATCGAAAAGGTTGCAGACGACTATATTGAAATGCGTAAAATTCCAGTGGGAGATTTTGATAATATAAAAACATGTAAATATGAAGTGCCCGATTATTGGACAATAGGCGAAGTATATGAGAGGCTTATTGAGGATGCAAGTGCAGATGATATTATTGAGATACTAATTGAAGTATATAATTCGTGGATAAGTGATGCTATTTCAAACTTTAATTCTGATTTTTATTACCAATCTAGAGAATATATTTACGAATGTTATCAACAGGGACAATTGGTATAAGTGAACATGAGTGATGGTACAATTAGTTTTGAAAACCTCGAAGAGTTTAGCGATGAGCTAAAGGAAACTGCAAGTTCTTTGTTGAAAGATAGTTTGGGATATATGAAATTTTGAATTGGTATTCAGAGAGAAATAGAAAAGTCGGGATTTGTAGAGGAGAAAGTGTTATATGAAAAGATATATTGCCTTGTTAAGGGGAATAAATATAAGTGAAAAAAACAAGATATCCATGTCTGAATTAAAAAAAGGGCTTTGCAGAACTTGGTTTTGCAGAGGTTACTACATATCTTAATAGTGGTAATGTTATTTTTTCAAGTGCTATTGATGATAAAAACGTTCTTTCAAATAAAATAAAGTTAATGGTAAAAGACAGATTTCATTGACTGGTGGTATTCCCTTTGCGGTTACTTTGCCAAATGCTCCCGAAGCGGTCAATGCAGATTTGATGACAACCGAGGAACTTTATGCGAAACTGCAGAAAGGCTACGATGATATAGAAGCAGGAGATGTACAGAACGCAGCAGGAGCATACAAAAGATATCAGAAAAATGCCAGTCGATAATTATTCGGTGTTCTATGCTATTAAAGGGAATAGAGTTTACCCTCAGTTGACAAAGTAACACACGCCTCGACCTTGCGCTTTTACTGATTTGCTGCGTTATCGTCAATCGGCGTACGTCCAGTACACCTCATTCCTCTGCCTTGCAAATCAGTAAAAACACAAGGTCGAGATCGGAGAGTTTTGAAGCATCAATTTGGAACAGAAAATCAGCAAGCCCTAGAAATGGTGTATTTATGCTGTTTCTGGGGATTTTTGGGGCGTGATAATTTTTTGTAATCTAGAAAGTTTTCTAAAGAGTAGCCTTCAAATTCTTTAATGGAATTTTTGATAAATAAGTGGTAGAATTAAATAAATAAGGATTGAAGAAGACAATATTCCGGATGTCGATGAAAACAAAGGCGAGGAGAGGTGAATCATTATGCGTAAAACAGATGAAGAAATTCTTGAACTTTCTCTACCTAAATACTTAAAAGATGATATTGCAGCCTTGGTAGAAGGTTATAAGAGCGACTCTTCAGTGTTGGACTGTTTATATTGCGAAGTACAGGGCTCTATAAATTCTGCTTATTATGGTAATGAAATTACAGAAGAACAAGCTGATTATTTACGAAAAAAATATTTGTAGATGGAGAAATAATGTTATGGAAAGAGACTTTACAAACGCAAAACTAAACAGGTTAGGAATGTATGGTGGGGCAAACGGAAGCAAAATAAGTATAGATTATAAAGGGGAAACCTATATGCTTAAATTTCCACCGAAACCTATTCAGAATCGAGAAAAAAGTTATACTAATAGTTGTATAAGTGAATATGTGTCATGCCATATATTTGAAACTCTGGGTATCGATACACAAAAGACTTTGTTAGGACGTTATGGAAATAAAGTGACGGTGGCTTGCAAAGATTTTACGGGTGGTGGGTTTGAGTTGAAAGCTTTTGCGCAGTTAAAAAACACGATTATTGATAGTGAGCAGAGTGGTTACGGAACTGAATTATACGATATTTTAAGAACTATAGAAGAGCAGCAAATTGTATCTCCGATTGAGTTAAAGGAATTTTTTTGGAATATGTTTATTGGTGATACTTTATTGGGAAACTTTGATAGACATAATGGTAATTGGGGACTTTTGGTCAATTATAATACCGGAGAAGTGAAAATTGCGCCTGTCTTTGATTGCGGTTCTTGCCTTTATCCGCAGGCCGATGATAGTATAATGAAATGGATTTTGGGAAATAGAGAACAAATTGATCGAAGAATATATGAATTTCCTACTTCTGCTATACACTATAATGGTAAAAAAATAAATTACATCCAATTTCTTATAAAAACGGATAATGAGGAGTGTCTTAAAGCACTAAAGGTTATCGGCAATAGAATAGATCTACCAAGAATCAATTCTATAATCGAAAACACGCCATATATATCCGATATACACAAATTATTTTTACAAACCATGATTAAGGAAAGAAAAGAAAAAATAATTGACAGAGCCTTAGAACGTGTTGGAAAAAGCGTACTTTAAAGATAAGGGAGATGATACGTTTACAGCATTTTATGGCGAGTGATTCGAGTAGTTATAATGCACTGCGTATATTAAAAAGTGAGTCATTTTGCGCAATATTGATTACCGGACCTCGTCAAGCAGGTAAGACAACGATGCTGCGCACCTTGTCTGAAAAAGAGAATAAAGGGCGTGAGTATGTAAGTCTTGATGACTTGAACGAACGGACTATGGCGAAAAATGACCCTAAAATGTTTTTACAGATTCACAAACCACCGGTGTTGATTGATGAAGTACAATATGCGCCGGAGTTGTTTACCTATATTAAAATTCACATTGATGAACACAAGGGTTCTGGTGACTTTTGGATGACTGGTTCACAGATTTTCAGAATGATGCGGGGGGTACAGGAATCATTGGCCGGGCGAGTGGCTTTGCTGCATATGTCGCCGCTATCCCAACGGGAGACGAATGAGGTGAACAATCTACCATTTACAACAGATCTTGATATACTTCTTTCAGAAAGTAAAAAAATAACCCCCGTCACGACTCCGGAGTTGTTCGAGTCTATTTGGCGAGGCAGTATGCCAGGGATTGTCAGTGGCAATTGATGTACTCAAATTTATGAGCTTTATCACCTCCTCTGCGGCTAGAACAGGACAACTTCTCAATTATAAGGCTATTGCCGAGGATGCGGATATTGACCAGATTACAGCTAAAAATTGGGTCAATATCCTGGAAACCTTGGGGATTGTTTTCTTGTTAAATCCTTATTCCAATAATGTGCTGAAACGTACCATAAAAACGCCAAAATTGTATTTCTATGATACGGGTCTGGTCTGCTATTTAACCAAATGGAGCAGTCCTCAGGTTGTTATGAATGGAGCGATGAGTGGTGCTTTGCTAGAAAATTATGTAGTTTCAGAAATTGCTAAAACCTATCAAAATGCTGCCAAAGAGCCGTTCTTGTATTATTACCGTGACCGTGATGCTAAGGAGATAGACTTGCTTATTGAGGGTGACGGGAAGCTTAGTCCTATCGAAATCAAGAAGACGACCAACCCTGATAAACGTTTGACTCGGGTTTTTGGTGTGATTGACAAATCACCTTTACAACTAGGTACTGGTGCGGTGCTTTGTATGGCAGATAAGCTGAGTGCATTTGACAAAGACAACTTAATTGTACCGGTATGGCTGATATAAAAACTACTTAACGAAGGGATTGCATTTTGTATAGAGCGTTGATATAATATACTTACATAACTCCAAAGGAATTGACAAAGTATAGTTGCACAACTCCTTGGGAATAATGATATTATGGAGGTGCTTTTTATGACTCTTATTACTGATGAACAAGTTGTTAAGGTATTACGGCGATACAATCCGTGGTGGCGTAATCCGTCCGCAATCAAAGAGGAAACTAAGCCGCAGAAACGGCTTGCATACTATGAAGCCCTGCGAATGACAAAGCATAAAACGCTCAGACGCTTTGCAGTGCTGTCTGGGGCAAGGCGTGTAGGAAAAACGACGATTATGTACCAAATGATTGATACGCTGATAGATGAGGGCATTTTACCAAAAAATATTTTGTATGTGTCCTTTGACAATCCAATTGTGAAGCTCGTCAATGTAGAGAAAGTCCTTGATATTTATGAGTCACTTTACCCTATAGAAGGGACGAGATATATCTTTCTTGATGAAATCCAGTATACAGAAAATTGGGAACTGTGGCTGAAAGTGATTTACGATAGCCGAGGAGACATTCGCCTTACGGCGACCGGGTCTGCAAGCCCTGTTCTTGAAAAAGGTGCTGCTGACAGCGGCACGGGCAGATGGAGTATACTGAAAATTCCAACAATGTCGTTTTACGAATATTGTCGACTGCTACAGCTTGACGAGCCGATATTGCCCGATAAGCTACGGCTGACAAGCCTCATAAAAATGTCAAAGGTTAGACTTTCTGACCTGATGGATAGGTTTACGCCACTTGCGCAACACTTCAATCGCTATTTGATGATTGGTGGTTTCCCTGAACTGGTATTGTCTGATGATGATATGTATGCCCAGAGGATGCTCCGTGAAGATGTGGTTGACAAGGTAATCAAGCGTGATGTAATGACTCTGTTTAATATCCGAAGCCCATTGTTAATGGAAAAACTGTTTTTGTATCTTTGTATGAACTCCACAGAGATTTTCAGCGTAACCACGGCGGCAAAAGAGCTGGAAAACACATCGGTTAGCACCCTTGACAGTTATATTGAGGCTCTTTCCATGTCAAACCTCATTTATCTGGCAAAGCCAATGAATGTGGGAAGCAAGGGCGCATTAAAAGGCAAACCTAAAATCTTCATTGCCGATGCCGCTATCCGCAATGCGGTCCTGATGATTGAGGATGTCCTCTCTGATGAAAAGGAACTCGGAGCCATGGTGGAAACCGCGGTGTATAAGCATATTGTATCATTCTATCAAGGCAGCACGGCACAGCTTGGTTATTTTAGAAAGGCAAAGGACAACCAAAAGGAAGTGGATGTTGTCATAGAACTGCCTCGTGAGAAAATTTTGTGTGAGGTAAAATACCGGAATAACTCTCATATCCCTGCCACCGATGCGATTGTAGAGCTTTGCAAGGATGAAGATTCCAAAGTGACAGGTGCTTTCTTGATTACAAAGCAATTAGACGATGTAGGTATTACGAAGCATGAAACAGCCGTGCCGATTCTGCGAGTACCTGCGATTGCATTCCTTTATCTTCTTGGGAAGTCAGAAGCAGAGGGACAAAACGGAAAAATGTAATGCCAAACAACTCTAAGAAGATAAAAAGCAGGACATTTCCAAGTCAATGTGACTTTGGAAATGTCCTGCTTTTATATAAACTTAATTAAGGGATAGGAACTTCATCCGGTATTGGACATATATATGCCCTGCCATCCATCGTCTCATTAAATTCGGCTTTAGCTTTTTCAATAATTGTTGGATTTTCAATGGCTTTCAGTGCTGATACAGCCATGATTTTAGCACCGTGAAGCATACCCTTTATCCCAATGGAATGACCGGCACATGCGGTATTGTGCCAGCTGTGGAATGCGGCACCGATATTACTGCTTGCCGTCATAAAAAGTACACCGGGAACAATATGCTGCACATCACCAACATCGCGGGAGCCATAGTTGTCATGATAGCTAATAGGAGCAATGGAGCTATCTAATTGAATGTCTTTAGAATTGAATGGGAAGCTAACATTTTATCATAATTGGCGCTGCTCTTATTCAGGGCGGCAGCAAATGCTTTATCCTCTTCGGACCACGTAGGAACCGGAACCTCTTTCATTGTTTCGTAGACAGTATCCACAAGAACCTTATTCTGCGATGTATTATAGCAGCCACCTAAGAGTTCTACCGCTACTTCGGTTTCTGTCATTAAAGCGGCACCCTTGGCAATTTTTATAAGTCTTTCATAGGTATCAACAACGGCTTCTCTTGACAGCGCCCGGATATAATACCATACGGCAGCTTTATCAGGAACAACATTAGGAACAGAGCCGCCATCGGTAAAAACGTAGTGGATACGGACATCATCAGTCACATGTTCCCTTAAAAAGTTAGCACCTACATTCATTAATTCCCTTAAAGCTAAATTTTACACTATTAAGGGCGGTCATTGTCCCTAGAGTAATGGCATTGGCTGCAGCCGGACACCCATAAAATATGATAGTACCCTTTAGATTTTTTTCTTCCATTTCCTTCTTTAAACCGATTGCCGCTCCTAAATGAGCAACACCGAGGAGGTTATGACCGCATCCATGGCCTGGTCCCCCTTCTTTGATAGGAGATTTTTCGGCAGAAACCTTTTGGCTCATCCCAGGTAAAGCATCATACTCACCCAAAAAGCCAATCACAGGTTTTCCCTCACCCCAGGAAGCGCGTATGGCGGTAGGGAGACCGGCACATTTTGTTTCCACTGTAAATCCTTCATTTTCAAGGAATTCGGCCGTCCACCGGCAGGCCTTTTCTTCTTCGTAACCAATCTCTGGGTTTTCCCAGATTTTCATAGCGAGTTCTTTAAGAACTTCACTTTTTTTGATCTATTGTTTGCTGCGCTGTTTTTCCAGACATAAATACCGGCCTCCTATTTGATGATTTTCTTTTTATAAAGTACCATACTTATAATGATAGTGCCAAAAACGGTTCCCAGTGTCGTTATATAACTTGGTGTACCGGGTAAGAAGCCGAATGCACCGGCATTTACCAGATAGCCCAAGATATAAGAGCGATAGCCATGGCAATAGGAGCGATTTGCAGCTTCATGAGGGCAAACTGTACGAATAATGCGCCAAATAAAGCAGGCAGCATATAGTTTAGGTGGCAGTTACACTTGCTGGCAGTAATGAAAGGATATAGGTACCGGAAAATACGCCAAAGATTAAAATCACTATATTAACAAGGACAGATACGGCCATTCCTAATGTGGAAATAATGGTTCCTTCATCGGTACCCGGCTCGACACCGGCAACTTTCTGGGAAACTGCCGCACAAGGAATACGCAGGTTGGAAATATTACCTGTTAAGAAGGCCATATAGGTCCCGGCTACGCCAATAATAGGGAAATAGGATCTATGAACCAGTTAATGCCTGCGGCTGAAAAGATAGCAATAAATGCTGACAGTACTTTTGATACATTGAGCATTTCAGGAGGGGAACTTTATGCAGGTAAAGCTAGCTATAATTACAACCGAATTTTTAAAAGATTTTTTGTATAATTCGCTGAGAGAGATTCGTTTAGATATCGATTATGAGTTGTATTTTTATGGTTCTTTTGCGGATTTCCGGCACAGATTATTAAGCGGAGCTTTCCGGAAACAAACCGGACTATCCGAGCTTTTAATACGGATGATGCGGGAATCTATAAATTATTTTTACAACTGATGAAGGATAGGAAGCTTGACCTTTCACGAGTATACGCTGATTTGTTGGAAGTGATAGGACTTGACGTGGCAGATTATCTTTTTAAACCACAAAAAACAACATACTTAGAGATGTTAGATGCACAGATTGGGGGCATGCCTCTTAAGCAGTTGGTGGAAATGGAGCAATACTGTTTAAACAAGCATTTGGCATTATGGGAAGAAAGGAAAATTGATGTATCCATTACCCGCTTCAGCAGTATTGCCGATAGACTTAAGGATGCCGGTATTCCGTGTTATTTTGCCTATCCCAGTTTGGAGTATCTAAAAAATATTTGTGAAAACGCGGTTCAGGATATAAAAATTCATCAATTACAGCAGAATCTTCTGGCTGTCATTGATGTTACAGTCATGATACAGGAGAATTCTATGCAAAAACAATTAGAGGAGCTGCGGAATAAATTAATTCAATTTAATCATGAGAATTTGTTGGACTTTATATTGCAGCAAATCCCTTATGGCTTTGAAATATACACAAGCCGGAAAACGGTTGAGCTTCTGACAGATCATTATAAAGCCTGCCAATTGGATGATTTTTTACGGCAGAATTTAGCATTTGATGTTTGCATTGGTTACGGAATGGGAAATAGCATGTATCATGCCCGCATCAATGCCATTGATGCCAATCGTGAGTCGAAAAATCAGGTTGATAGTGTCAGTTGTCTGATTAATGAAAAAGATCAACTCATCACGCCACTATGTGGTCCGGGGCGTATGGTCATTCCCCGGGATTTATCTGCGTCCATACAAAGTGCTGCCAGACGTTCAGGTTTATCGACCTTGACAATTCAAAAAATATTTACAGCAGTGGACCGCTTAGAAGGACACTTAATTACCTCTAAGGAATTGGCAAGGCGTTTATCTATTACCCAGCGCAGTGCTAATCGATTTTTAAGTGCCATGGTAAAAGCTGATTAGGCAAAGGTGGTTACTGAAAAGAGTGGAATGACTAAGGGAAGGCCGGAGCGGGTGTATCAAATTAACGTGCTACTCCATGAATAGTCCCCGATAAATTTAGTGAAAAGTTATTTTACAACTGTATATTTTTTGTTTTCTCCCCGACCGACAGTCTTTATTAATCCTGCATCAATCATCTGTTTCATGATAACGTAAGCACGGGTTCGCTTAACTCTCAGGAGATTCTGCACTTCCTTAGTTGTGATTTCTCCATTGTCGGAAAGATAATCCATTATTGTTTCCATCTGTGATGTTATCAGGAACTGTGTCTCTTCGCGTATTGCTTTCCCGACATTGTCGGAAGCATTCATATTGGGTAACATTATATTAAAAGAATTTGGCGTAACTGAGATTGTAGGCTGCGCCTCACAATTTTGGTATAAAGAAAAAATACGCCTGATTCCAGTACCGTAAGATTCAATAAAATTCAGCCGGTAAAACACCTCGGCAAGTTTGCTGTTGCGGGACAATGAAATTCCATTTTGGATATCCTCTGGAGAAATGCCAGACAGCAAGCCGCCAATGGAGATAAACTCTATCGCATTATCATTTATATTAATAATAATGCTGCCGCTGTAATTATAATCTCGGTGAACTAAGGCATTTAATAGCGCTTCTCTTACTGCGGCTTCCGGATAATCCCAATGATTCGTTCGTTCCAAGCCATTAATAACTACCTTGTTTTTGTTGCATAACTGTAAATAGTTATAAGTTTCCTCTAATTGTTTAAAAATTGAACCAGAGAACTCTTTTTTATCTCTAAATACAGTGTTTTGGGCATCAGAAAAAACGGCAACTTTTACAGTATGTGTGCATTGATCAGAAAGAAGCAATCCCAAATTGGTATAAAGGTTAAGTTCATGATTTTCTAGTCCCAAAGTATAATACTTATCTTTTCCAAAAGCTATTCCATGCGTCTCAAAGACTTCATCGGCATATTTGAATGTAAGTTGCTGATTTAGAGAACGAAGATTTTCAAATACATCTCCATCTGCATTTTTAATCATATGACGAATCTGTTCTTGTGAAGCAGGTGCTGATGAGGCACCTTGGCGAACATAAACGCCAGATGGTTTCAGCCCTTTTGATTTCAAATAATATGGCTTATAAGCTCCCTCTCCTACGTCGATGCGAATAATTTTTTCATCCTCAAGGGTATACTTTACAAATATTGTTATATCGGGAAGGATAGCATCCCGAATACCGTTTGTGATTCGTGTATAAGTATCGTCAATATTATCTAGGCCAACAGGATCGCCATTGTCATTAACGCCTACAAAAATAATGCCCCCATTTGTATTCGCAAATGCAACCACTTCCTTATATATGTCAGGTAAAAAAAGTTCTTTAAATTCAACTTGTTCATTTTCAAAATGCATAACAAAGCCTCCTTGATAGATTTTACTTCATTATACGCTGAATATTCACTGAAGTCAAGTGAATTTAATGAATATTCATAATTGCATGTGAATAAAAAAGCTCAAGGAATTTTCTATTGACGCCCTTGCAGCAGAAATGTTATAATTTACAAAATATATAAGAATCGGATGAAGAGTTCGGGAGAGATTGCCATATGTTGGCGGCGCCGAAGGGGAATGCGTAGAAACTCTCAGGCACAAGGGACCGGATTTGGACGATACTCTGGAGAGTCATATGAGATATGACACCGAAGAAGCAATCTTCTTTATTATTTATGAAGAGAATCTTTCAGGTCACACAACGGAGACGCACCTAATGTAGGGTGTGTTCCGTTTTTTTTTTGATGATTATGGAGATAATACCCCTAAAGCAATCGGCAGGGAGGGCATTAGAGAAAGGACTGACGACAGCAGGGGGATTAATTGAAGGTGTTTCCTGTACCCAGTATGCCTATTCCAAGAAAGATCATTCTATATGTGGAAGCTTTTTAAACAGATTGATGGCCAGGGCATTATCTGGTAGTGAGGTCAATGCCGCCATGGGGAAAATCTGTGCCTGTCCCACAGCGGGTGCCTGCGGTATTTTACCTGCGGTTATCATTTCTTTGGAAGAGAAATATCAACTAGAGTGCAGAACTGTCTTAGAAGGTATCCTGACGGCATCAGGCATTGGCGCTATCATCACCCAAAATGCCACGGTTTCAGGAGCTGAAGGCGGATGTCAGGCAGAATGTGGTGTCGCCGCCGCGATGGCCGCCACACCGACAGGAAAAGAGATAAAGAATCACATTTTTCAAAAACAGAGAGGGGAGAAATGAATGCAAAGCTATGATTTGATTGTCATTGGCGCCGGACCCGGCGGGTATGAAGCAGCAATCAGGGCGGCGAGGTATGGACTTAATGTCGCCCTGGCAGAGATGGATGAGGTAGGGGGGACTTGCTTAAACAGAGGATGTATACCGACTAAGACATTAATGCATGCCGCCCATTTATATCATGAGATGACAGCTTGTGAAGAATTAGGTGTTTATGCCAAAGAAGTATCTTTTGACATAGAAAAGATTTATGCCAGAAAAGATGATGTGGTAAGTAAACTGCGTACCGGCATTGAGTTTTTATTGAAAGCTAATAAAGTATCCCTGATTAAGGGAAAAGCGGTGATTACATCTGTCAACACGGTAAGTATTATGACATCGGAAGGGAGTGTAGTAGTCAAAGCTTCAAATATTTTGATAGCATCCGGTTCGGTTCCGGCATGTCCGCCAATCGAAGGGCTGAATTTGCCGGGGGTAATGACCAGTAGTGAAATGCTTGAACAGGCAGGAACGGCCTATAAGAAGCTGACAATTATTGGCGGCGGGGTGATAGGTGTTGAATTTGCTTCGGTTTTTGCCGGATTAGGTTGTGAAGTCACAATCATTGAAGCCATGGATCGTCTTTTACCAACAATGGACAAAGAGATTTCCCAGAACTTAAATATGATTTTTAAGAAACGTGGCATTAAGGTATTTGCCGCAGCGTCAGTAGAACGTATCGCACAGGAGGGACAAGGTCTTATGTGCCATTTTACCTGGAAGGGTAAAACACAGAGTGTGGCGGCAGAGGCTATCCTGGCAGCTACCGGGAGGCGTGCTAATATAGAAGGTCTTTTTTCAGAAGGTGTCAACGTGAAATGTGAAAGAGGCATTATTGTTGACGAGCATTTCCAGACGAGTATTCCGGGAATTTATGCAATTGGGGATGTTATCCATGGCGGGATACAACTGGCACATGCCGCCTCCGCCCAAGGCTTGAATGCCGTAGCTCATATAGCGGGAAAACTGCCGGAGATAGACGTGGCGACTGTACCTTCATGTATTTATACGAATCCGGAAATTGCATCAGTGGGATTGTCTGCGGATGAGGCTAAAAGTAGAGGGATAGAAGTGAAGACAGGAAAGTTCCTGATGTCGGGGAATGGGAAGTCCATGATTGAGATGCAGGATAGAGGTTTTATAAAGGTGGTATTTGATGTAGAATCGGAAGTAATCCTTGGTGCCGGGTTGATGTGCGCCCGGGCAACAGATTTAATAAGTGAACTGGCTGCGGCTATTGTAAATAAGCTGACATTGAGCCAGTTAAATTCGGTCATCAGGCCACATCCTACATTTTCTGAGGGTATTACGGAAGCGGTAGAAGCAGCTCATGGAATGGCCATACATATAGCACCACCTAAGCAATTGTAGGTAAGAAAGGAAGAGAGGAATAGATGATGGATAAAAAGACACCTTTGTACGACTGCCATGTTGCCTGTGGCGGAAAGATCGTATCATTTGCCGGTTACTTATTACCGGTACAGTATTCAGGCATTATTGAGGAGCATATGGCGGTACGATGTAAGGCCGGTTTGTTTGATGTCTCTCATATGGGAGAGGTCATGATATCAGGAACGGATGCTTTAATGAACATTAACCGATTATTTACTAATGATTTTACCAACATGACTGATGGGCGTGTACGCTATAGTCCAATGTGTAATGAAGAAGGCGGTATTGTCGACGATTTGATCGTATAGCGGATGGCGGCAGAGAAGTATTTAGTTGTTGTCAATGCCTCTAATCGTGAGAAAGATGTCAATTGGATGAAGTCTCACCTCGTTGGTGATGTCAAGTTAGAAGATATCTCTGATTCGGTAGCGCAGATTGCCTTGCAAGGACCTGGGTCTAAAGATATTTTACAAAGACTCACGGCAGAAGAAAATATTCCGCCG
>Ga0153994_1000126_pt1 | contig 32122 bp, 27 predicted proteins | sample TSNC078MetaG_FD_104735 | JGI IMG/M metagenome (GOLD analysis project Ga0153994, IMG submission 104735) | Attine ant fungus gardens microbial communities from North Carolina, USA - TSNC078 MetaG | ecosystem: Host-associated > Fungi > Mycelium > Unclassified | place: USA: North Carolina, Lumber...
CGTCGAGGACGCCGCCCGCTACGCCGAGACCTGGATCCGCGACGGAGGGACGAGGCACGGCACCGACGCGTTCGACAGTCTCACCTCCGCCTGGCTCGACGACTTCGAGCAGCGGAACGTGCGATCTGTCGGCTTCGGCTACGTGCTGCTGCGCCGCCCGATCGCCGGCGAGACCACGCTGCGCAGGCTGGAGCGCAGGCACGGCGCGCTCGGCTCGAACGAGGCAGGACTCGGCGTGCATCTCGGGGACAGCCTTGCCGCGCACGACTGGCAGGCCGCGCTCGGCGACGAGGCGTTCGCATCCCACCGGTACGCGGTGGCGGGGGACGTGACGGAGGAGCGGCATTTCTGGCCGGGCGACGATGCACCGACGGCGATGCTGCTGCGCCAGGGCGGCGGCTTCGGACGGACGGTGCAGGGCGACACCGGACTGATCGCGCTGGTCGGGGCGTGCGACGGCGAGCTGAGCGTCGCGGCGATCGTCGCTGCGCTCGCGCAGTTGCTCGAGGTGGACGAGGGGGCGCTGTCGGCGGAGCTGGTGCCCGCGGTGCGGGCGCTGGTGGTGGACGGGTTCCTGGTGCCGGTGGAGTGACGACGGTGGCGTGACGCCGGTGGAGTGTCGCCGGTGAAGTCTCGTAGTGGAGTGGCGCCGGCCGGGTGTCAGCGCTGGATCGCGACGAGCCGCACCTGGTCGAGCATCCCGTCGGCGACGGTCGCCGTCATGAACGTGCACTCCGGCTGTCGCCTGCGGTCGGTGGGGGAGCCGGGGTTGAGGAGGCGCAGTCCGTTCGGCGCCGTCGTGTCCCACGGGATGTGGCTGTGGCCGAATACCAGGACGTCGGTACCGGGGAAGGCCGTCTCGCAGCGCAGCTCGCGGCCCGTTGCCTGTCCGGTCTCGTGGACGACCGCGAACCGGAGGCCGCCGAGTTCCGCCGTCGCGACCTCGGGGAGTCTCTCGCGCAGCACGCCGTGGTCGTTGTTGCCGTAGACGGCGATCAGGCGCTTCGAGCGGGCCTCCAGCAGGTCGAGGGTGGCCGCATCCACCCAGTCGCCGGCGTGGATGACGACGTCGGCATCGTCGATCGCCGCGAGGAGCTGCGGTGGCAGTGCGCGGGCGCGCGCCGGGACGTGGGTGTCGGAGACGAGGACGAGGCGGAGCGGCGCTGGCATACATCCAGCGTGGCACGTGCGGTGCCGATCCCTCCACAGCCCGCGACTCCGAGGACTTCTCCACCAGTCCACGGCAAACGGTTCGCAAACGCGTGCCACGGATAGCGTCGAACCATGGAACTTCGCACTCTCGGAAACAGCGGCACGATCGTGTCGGAATTCGCCCTCGGAACGATGACGTTCGGCGCAGAAGCCGACGAACAGACCTCGCACCTCCTCATCGACACCTATCTGGATGCCGGCGGCAACTTCATCGACACGGCCGACGTCTACAGCGCAGGCACCTCGGAGACGATCATCGGCCGCTGGCTGGCGCAGAACCCCGGCCGCCGCGGCGAGGTCGTCATCGCCACCAAGGGCCGCTTCCCGATGGGAGAGGGGCCCAACGACATCGGCCTGTCCCGCACCCATCTCCGCGCGGCCCTCGACGCCTCCCTCTCCCGGCTCGGCGTCGACCACATCGACCTCTATCAGATGCACGCGTGGGATGCGCTGACCCCGCTCGAGGAGACGCTCGGGTTCCTCGACCAGGCGGTCCGCGACGGCAAGATCTCCTACTACGGCTTCTCCAACTACCTCGGCTGGCAGCTCACCAAGGCGGTCCAGCTCGCTCGCGCCAACGGCTGGGCGGCGCCGGTCACGCTGCAGCCGCAGTACAACCTGCTGGTGCGCGGCATCGAGCACGAGGTGGTTCCCGCAGCACTGGATGCGCGCATCGGCCTGCTGCCGTGGTCGCCGCTCGCGGGCGGCTGGCTGAGCGGCAAGTACACCCGCGATCAGAACCCCACCGGGGCCACCCGCCTCGGCGAAGACCCGACGCGTGGCATGGAGGCGTGGGACAAGCGCAACGCAGACCCTCGCACCTGGGAGGTCATCGACGCGGTCGCCGCCGTCGCGAAGGAGACAGGCGCGTCCGCCTCGCAGGTCGCGCTCGCCTGGCTGGCCGACCGCCCTGCGGTCACGTCCGTGATCCTCGGCGCGCGCACCGTCGACCAGCTCACCGACAACCTCGCCGCCGCGGACCTCACCCTCACAGACGCCCAGGTCGCCACTCTCACCGACGCGAGCGCTCCGCGCACCGACGACTACCCGTACGGCGCGCCCGCCATCGCCCAGCGCCACCGCAAGCTCGAGGGCGGCCGGTGACCCCAGCCCACCCCGCGCGCTCCACCCACCCTCACCCCACCCACCCTCACCGCGCCCCAACCCTTCGGAAGGAGAATCGGCCGCCGCGCGCCGCTTTCTCCTTCCGAACGGAGTCGGTGGCGGCGTGTCGTGCGGGTTCTCCTTCCGAATCGAGCGACTCAGCATGAACGAGCGCAGGCAGCTCGCCCTGACCCTGCTGGTCGCCGGCACCTTCTTCATGGAGAACCTGGACGGCACGATCCTGGCGACCGCGGCGCCGACCATCGGCCGGGCGTACGGCATCGACTCTGCGACGGTCGGCGTGGCGATCACCGCATACCTCGTGACCCTCGCCGTCCTCATCCCGATCTCGGGCTGGCTGACGCAGCGGCTGGGCGCACGCGTCGTGTTCACCGGCGCGATCGCCGTGTTCACCGTCGCGTCCGTGCTGTGCGCAGCGAGCACGGACCTCGTGCAGCTCACCGCGATGCGCGTGCTGCAGGGAGCAGGCGGGGCGATGATGGTGCCCGTCGGGCGGCTCGCCGTGCTCAGGGTCACCGAGAAGAAAGACCTGGTGCGCGCCATCGCGTGGCTGACCTGGCCGGCCCTCGCCGCTCCGATCGTCGCCCCGCTGGTCGGCGGGCTCCTCGTCACCTTCGCGAGCTGGCAGTGGATCTTCCTGCTCAACGTGCCGCTCGGCGTCGTCGCCTTCATCGCCGCCATCCGGCTCACCCCGCGCGAGACCGAACGACAGCGGGTGCCGCTCGACTGGGCGGGCTTCGCGCTGACGTTCACCGGCGTCGGCGGCGTCGTCGTCTTCGGCGCCCTGCTGGCGGACCCGGCCGCGCCCACTGTCGCGACCATAATCGCGGGCGTCGCGGGTGGGCTGCTGACGGGGTGGGCCGTCCTGCATCTGCTCCGCACCGCGCATCCCCTGCTGGACCTGCGGGCGTTCCGGATCGAGACGTTCCGGGTCACGCACGCGGGAGGGTCGCTGTTCCGGCTGACCATCTCGGCGGTGCCGTTCCTGCTGCCGCTGTTCTTCCAGGATGCGCTCGGCTGGTCGCCCGTTCAGGCCGGCGCCATCGTCCTGACCCTGTTCGTCGGCAACCTCGTCATCAAACCGGCGACCACCCCGATGCTCGTACGGCGGGGGTTCAAGCGTGTGCTCATCGTGTCGACGGCCGGCGCCGTGCTCAGCATGCTGCTCTCGGCGTTCATCGCTCCGCTGACGCCGATCGCCCTCGTCGTCACGCTGCTCGTGTTCAGCGGCATGACCCGCTCCACCGGCTTCACCGCGTACAACACGATCGCCTTCGCCGATGTGCCCTCCGCCGAGATGACCGCGGCCAACACGCTCGCGTCGACGGTGCAGCAGATCGCCGCTGGGCTCGGCGTGGCCGTCGGAGCCGTCGCGCTGCGATTCGGCGAACCGCTCGCCCGGCTGACCGGTCTGCAGGAACCGGCCGGCGCATACCGGGTAGCGTTCGTGATCATCGCACTGCTGGCCCTCGGCTCCGTCGTCGAGGCCGTGCGGTTGTCACCGGGGGCGGGAGACAACATCCGGCCCGCCCGCCGCGGGGTCAGCGCGCCTTCGGCACCACGGTGAGGACGCGCTCGATGTACTCGAAGAACGCATCCATGTAGCTCTTCAGAAACGCCTCGGTTCCTGGATCGGTGACGGTCCCGTCCTCGGTGATCAGGCCGGGCCGCAGCGTGATGTACGCCTCGGGCGCGTTCATCTGCGGCGCCTGCAGGAAGCTCAGCACGCTGCGCAACTGCTGCTGCGCCACGGCGGTTCCGATCGCTCCTGGCGATGCGCCGATCACCGCCGTCGCCTTCCTCGCGATCACGTTCTCGCCGTGCGGGCGGCTCGCCCAGTCGATCGCGTTCTTCAACGCACCGGGGATGGACCTGTTGTACTCCGGCGTCACGAACAGCAGGGCGTCCTGGGCGGCGATCGCCGCCTTGAAGTCGAGCACCACCTGCGGGAAGTGACCGTCGAGATCCCTGTTGTAGAGGGGCAGTTCGCCGATCGGGATCTCGGTGAACGTCAGATCCGCCGGAGCGAGCGCGATCAGCGCCTTGGCCAGCAGTCTGTTGATCGAGTGCGTCGAGAGACTGCCCACGAAATAGCCGACCCGGTACGGCGGCGTGAGCTCGTTGATGGTTGCCATGTGCCCAGCATCCACCCGTCCTCTGCCGTCTGTCGAGGACCACGGCGAACCGAAATAGGGCATCTTCCCGATGTCCGCGCTCTGCCTTAGAGACGAGAGTCGAACCACCGAGAAAGAGACGACAGCAGACAGGGGAAGACGACGATGCTGCTCGAAGAGTATGTGGCAGACAGGGTGCGGGCGTCCGAGACGGCGGCGCACATCAGAGAGCTGGAACTGCTGCGCGTGATCCGCGCGGCAGACGACGGACAGGGCGGCGATGGGGCGAAGGCCACGCGGCGTTCCGACGCCCCCGGCGAGGCCAGGGAGACGGGCTGGTCGGCCCGTCGCAGCGCGGCGCGCGCACGAAAGGCGGAGCGGGTCGAGGCCAGGGCGGCACGGACGTCCGCCATCCCGGCCGTGCCCCGGAGCAGCACGCTGCAGCCCAGCACGACGAAGTCCAGCACGACGCAGCCCGGCACGCTGCAGCCCAGCACGACGCAGCCCAGCACGCTGCAGCCCAGCACGACGCAGCCCAGCACGCTGCAGCCCAGCACGACGGAGCCCAGCACGCTGCAGTCCAGCACGACGCAGCCGGACGCCGTATCCCGCCAGGCGGAGCGCGAATTCCAGCACCTCGCCCGGTGACCAGCGCCGCCCCTTCCGCCCCGCAATCCGCCGCCCGCGAACGCCCGTCGGCGACCCCTCCGAATGTCGGTGGTCGATGGCAAGATCAGTTCATGCGATCACCGGCGTCGAGCGCTTCGTTGATCGGACGGGAGTCCGATCTCGCTGCGCTGCACGACGAGCTGGCCGCAGTTGCCGACGGGCAGCCGCGGGCGGTCGTCGTGGGCGGCGAAGCCGGGATCGGCAAGTCGCGGCTGATCGCCGAGTTCCTCGCCGACGCGGCCTCGACGGCCACGGTGCTCACCGGTCGCAGCGTCGACCTGGGCACCGACGGCGCTCCGTACGCCCCGTTCACCGCGATCCTCCGGCAGCTGGTCGACGCGATCGGGCTGGATGCGGTCCTCTCCGCCGCGGGACAGGGTGCAGGGGTGTTGTCCGTGCTGCTTCCCGAGCTCGCCTCGACGGACGCCGTGCCAGCGCGCACCGGCGCCGAGCGACTGTACGAGCTGGTCACCGTGCTGTTCGAGAACGTGTCGGCCGCGCATCCACTGGTCGTCGCCGTCGAGGACATCCACTGGGCAGACACCGCCACCCTGGAGCTGGTGCGGTTCGTCATCCGCATGATGGAGCGCGGGCGGTTCCTGCTGCTGCTCAGCTATCGCAGCGACGAAGTCCTGCGCGGCCACCCGCTGCGTTCCTACCTCCCCGAGCTCGATCGCACCCGGCGCGCCACCCGCTGGGAACTCGGACGGCTGAGCCGTGCACAGGTGGCAACCCAGGCGGAGCAGATCCTCGGCTGCGCACCGGATGCTGCGACGGTCGACAAGGTCTACCAGCTCAGCGAGGGGGTGCCGTTCTTCGTCGAGGAGCTGATCGGCATCGAACACCTCGGCACGGGGGAGGACCTGCCAGAGACGCTCCGCGACCTCCTGCTCGCCCGTTACGAACGGCTCAGCGAGCCGGCGCAGCGACTCCTCCGGCTGCTCTCCGCCGGGGGCGTGTGCGTCGAGCACGACCTGCTGGCTGCGGTGTTCGACGGAACGGCCGACGACCTGGATGCGGCCGCCCGCGAGGCCGTCGTCGCGCACGTCCTCGCCGCCGACACCACCGAGTACTCGTTCCGGCACGCGCTGGTCAGGGAGGCGGTGCACGCCGACCTGCTTCCTGGGGAGCGCACGCGATTCCACACCAGGTACGCGGTCGCTATCGAGGAGGCCGGCGGCTCGGCCAGCCAGATCTCGTATCACTGGATGGCGGCTCACGACCTCCGGAGGGCGTTCATCGCTTCGCTCGAAGCGATGGAGGAGTCCCGGCTCTCCTACGCGTACAGCGCTGCGGCCGCGATGGGCGACAGGGCGCTCGAGCTGTGGGATCGGGTCGACGGCGCGGAGGAGCTCGCGGGGCGCAGCCGCACGGAGCTCCTGTCCCGCACCGCGTCGGCGCTGCGCAACGCCGGAGACAGCGAGCGCGCCCTCGCGCTCGTCAATGTCGCGCTCGACGACGCGGACGGCCTGAGCCCCGACCGGCAGGCGCGGCTGCTGCGCGACAAGGCGCAGTACCTCGCCAACCTCAGCAGGCCGGGGTCGGTCGACCTGCTGCAGCGGGCCCTCGCCATCGCTCCGCACGACCCTGGCGACGGCCTGCGCGCGCAGCTCTTGGCCGAGGTCGCCGGCCGGCTGATGCTGGAGGCGCGCTATGACGAGGCGATCCGCACCTCGACCCTGTCGATCACGGAGGCCGCCGACGAGGCCAGCGCCCGGCGTTCTGTGGCACACACCATCCGCGGAACGGTGCTCGTCAACGACGGCTCCATCGAAGAAGGGCTGGCCGACCTCGACACTGCCCGCGTGCTGGCGGGGACGGACAGCGGACCGCTCCTGCGCAACGCGGTCAACGCCTCCGACGTGATGAACCTGCTCGGCCGCTTCGACGACGCCGTGCGCATCGCCCAGGCCGGCGTCCAGCAGGCGAAGCTCCGCGGCGTCGAACGCACCTCAGGCGTGATGCTGGCCTCCAACACGGTCGAACCGCTCCTCGCCCTCGGCAAGCTCGACCTCGCAGAGAACATGCTCGACCCCGCTCTCGAACTCGACCCGCCGCCCGGGTTCCGCGTGCACCTGCAGCGCATGAAGCTCTGGCTCACGCTCTGGCGCGGCGACACTCAGCGCGCGGAAGACCTGCTGCGCCGCTGGCGGAAAGGGATGCTCGTCCAGGCCGAGATCGAGATGCAGTCCCGCCTCGGATTCGCCCGCGTCGCCGCCGAGATCGAGGTCGCACGCGGAGACGCGGCGGCCGCGTGGCGCGACGCCAGCGTCGTGCTCTCGGACGCACGCCGCTCCATCCCCGCATACGACCTGCCCCTGCTCGCGGCGGCGGCCCGTGCCCTCTCGGAGCTCGGCGCGAGCGAAGGGGCCACTGCTCCCGGTGGTGTGCCGGATAGTGGTCCCGGCGGCGTCCCCGGCACCGGTCCTGGCACCGGTCCTGGCAGCGTCGCCAGCGACGGCCCCGCGGTCGTCGACGCTCCGTCTGCGGCGCGAGCGCTGCTCGCCGTTCTCGCCGAACTCAGTACCTGGCCAACCTTCCCGGTGTGGGCGCCGCTCATCGAGGCGGAGCTCGCCGGAGTGCTCGGCCAGCTGCCGGCGCAGGTCGTCGCGGCGTGGGAGCACGCGGTCGATGCCGCACGCGGTGCAGGCGCCCCGGCGCATCTCCGCCCGTACACCCTGCTCCGGCTGGCGCAGGCAAACGCCGTCGAGGGGAATCGAGCGGCGGCGGAGCACGCGGCCGCCGGGGCACGGCAGCTCGCCGACGCTCTCGGGTTCGGCCTGCTGGTGGATGCGGCGGATCACCTCGTCGCCTCCGCCGTTCCTACCAGACACGTCACCGCGAGGGGAGCTGAACCGGTGCTCACCGACAGGGAGACCCAGGTGCTCGCCCTCATCGAGCAGGGCCTCAGCAACAAGCAGATCGGCGAACGCCTCTACATCAGCGCCAAGACCGCCAGCGTGCACGTGTCCAGCATCCTCCGGAAGGTCGGAGCCTCGTCACGCACGGAAGCCGTCTATCGCGCGGCGAGGACGGGCGCTGGGCAGCGCTGATGCGTGTTGCGGTGCGGTGGCGACGACGTGCGTTGCGGGCGTGGGGCTCCCGGTTTGCAGAGGGTGCTCGCGCCGAAGGATGTGCACCATGCGGTGCACGTCGCGCCCTAGCTGTCGACGGCGCCCTAGCTGTCGACGGCGCCCTAGCTGTCGACGACCAGGGCGCAGCCGATGCACAGCTCGGCTGTCGGGCGAGCCCGCAGCCGGTCGACGCCGATCGGTGAGCCGCACCGGGTGCACGAGCCGAACGTTCCGAGCCTCACCCGGTCGAGGGCCGCATCCACCGCAGTGATGTCGTCGCTGGTCTCTCCGCGCAGCGCCTGCAACCGGCTCCACTCGGACGAGAGCGTCGGCCCCTCCGGGTCGTGCTCGTCGTCCGCGGTCGCGTCGGAGCGGGCCGACAGCACGATGCCGAGCGATTCGGCGAGGCGTTCCGCCTCCGCCTGATCGCCGCGTCGTCGCTCACGCAGCAGGTCGACCAACTCGTCGATCTGCTCGCGGCTCAGATCGCCGGGCGCCGAGCCGACTGCGCCAACCGAGCCGGCCGCGTCCCCCGAGCCGGCCGAGCCATGGCGGTGTCCGTGGCGGCCGTGGTCCGGCGCATCCATGTCCTGCCCCCGCAGTCGCTGTTCGTTCACGTTCGTCGTCGTTCCATCCATTCGCATCATTGCGCCCCCATCACGCGGTTCGATCGAGGACAGGGTACGCCTCGACTGCCGGAAAATCGGGATGCGGCGCTCGCGTACTCTCGAAAGATGCCATCGTTCCGCGTCATCGTCGCTGTCGGTCTCCTCCGCCCCGGCGTCCACCCGGATGGCGTCGTCCCCGCTGCCGCAGACGCGGTGGCCGAACTGACCCTGGTCGAAGCGAGCAGCCTCGATGTGGTCTCCCGCGAGGCTCGAGTGACGGTGCGGTTCATGGCGGACGACGTCGACCAGGCGATCCCGATCGCTGAGCACGCGGTGGACCGCATCCACAGCCTCGCTGAGACGGGGCCGTGGCGCCTCACCGAGCGCGTCGGCGGTCGCTGGTTCCGGCGCGCCTGACGGTTGACGGCACCGGCGCGCGGCGTCACCTCCGCCAAGTCGCGTTCAACGGTGTCCGGCCGCGTCGCGCAGCGCCGGGTGCGCCGAGTCGCGTTGAGCTGTGACAGGTCGCGTCGCGGGGCGCCGGGTGCGCCGAGTCGCGCTGAGCTGCGTCCGGTCGTGTCAGGCCGCTTCGGCCAGCGCGCCCTCGATGAGGCCGACGATCGCCGGGTCGTCCGGCTCGACGGTCGGGCGGAAGCGGTGCACCTCGCCGTTCGGGAGGACGACGAACTTCTCGAAGTTCCACTTGACCTTGCCGGCCTTGCCCGCCGCATCCGGGGTCTTTGTCAGCTCGGTGTACAGCGGGTGCTGCGACTTGCCGTTGACCTTGATCTTCTCCATCATCGGGAACGTGACGCCCCAGGTGGTCGAGCAGTATTCCTTGATCGCGTCCGTCGTGGACAGCTCCTGCAGGAACTGGTTGCTCGGGAAGCCGATGACCGTGAAACCGCGGTCGCCGTAGGTCTTCTGCAGCGCTTCGAGCTTCTCGTACTGCGGCGCGAGGCCGCAACGGGATGCGACGTTCACGATCAGGACGACCTGACCGTCGTACGCCGCGAGAGACGTGGATTCACCGTCGATGGTGGTGAGGGGGATGTCAGTGAGACTCATGATGCGAGCTTATGCACGCATACCGTTCGCACGAAGCGCGTTCGGTGAATCCGAAGCGTGGATTCAGGTTCGTATCCGGACCTCCGCCCAGACGGAGAACCCAGACGACACGCCGTCGCGTTCTCCGTCGAGAAGGAGAAACGGTCGCTCGCGCGCCCGATCTCCTTCGGAACGGAGGGCCAGGACTACGCGGCCTCGGTCTCCAGCGGTGCGCCAGGGTCGGCCGACCATTCGTTGAGCGATCCGTCGTAGAGGGACACGTCGTCCCTGCCGAGCACCGCCAGGGCGAGCGCGTCCGCCGCGGCGGCGATCCCCGCCGCGCAGTACGTGACGATTCGCGCGTCGGAGGCGAGCACGTCCGCGAACGTCCGGCGCAGTTCGGCCACCGGCAGGAGCGCGTTGGTCTCGCGGGAGACGAGTCGCGCGGCCGGGGCGCTCACGCTGCCGGGGATGCGGCCGAGGCGACGGCGATTGCCGGTCTCGCCCGCGAACTCTTTCGGCGGCAGGCCGCAGACGAGGGTGGCATCCGCGGTGCCGTCGAGCACCGCCGCCACGTCCTCTTTCGACGCCCACGCGCCCGGCCGCTCCTCGCCGAGGAAGCCGTCTGTCGCCCGCGGCTCGACGTGCCCCCGTTCGAGCGGACGGTCCTCGGCTCTCCACTTCACCGCGCCGCCGTCGAGCACAGCAACGTTCACGTGTCCGAACGCGCGGAACAGCCACCACAGGCGCGAGGCCCACTGGCCGACCGACGCGTCGTAAACGACGACAGTGGTGTCGCTGCCGACTCCCACCGACTCCGCCGCTGCCTCGAACGCAGCAGCGTTCGGACGGGTGAACGGGTATGCGCCGCGTGGGTCGCTGAAGACGTCGAGAAGCTCGGCGAACACGGCGCCGGGGATGTGGCCGTCGACGAGGTACTGGTCCAGCCCGCTGATGGAGACAGGCGATCCGTCCGGTCTGGTGGATGGGACGACCGTCGCGTCCAGGATCACCAGGCCGTCGGAGCCGAGGTGATCGGCCAGCCACTGGGTCGAGACGAGCGGTCCGGCGAGGGCGGCGCCGAGCACGCTGCCGGTCGTGGAGGTCGTGGAGGTCGTGGAGGTCGTGGAGGTCGTGGAGGTCGTGGAGGTCGCGGCGCTGGCGGCGCCTGCGCTGGCCGCGGTGCCGGCTGCGGCGGTACCACCAGCGTTGCCGCCGGCGCGTGCGCCCGTGTGAGCGTCAGCGTTGCCGACGGATGCGATGGGTCCGGATGCGCGAGTCACGGCACAACGCTAACCAGGGGCCGCGCATCCAGACAGCCTTCCCGCAACGCGACGTAACGCGCTCGCGTCGGCGGCCGATCCCGCCGGTCACCGGGCCCGCGGTCAGCACTCGATGACGTTGACCGCCAGGCCGCCCTCGCTGGTCTCCTTGTACTTCGTCGACATGTCGAGGCCGGTCTGCCGCATCGTCTCGATCACCGTGTCGAGCGAGACCAGGTGCGACCCATCTCCGTGCAGGGCGAGTCGCGCGGCGGACACCGCCGTGGACGATGCGATCGCGTTGCGTTCGATGCACGGGATCTGAACCAGTCCGCCGACCGGGTCGCAGGTGAGGCCGAGGTGGTGCTCCATCGCGATCTCCGCCGCGTTCTCGACCTGGCGCGGCGTGCCGCCGAGCACAGCGCAGAGCGCCCCTGCCGCCATGGCGCAGGCGGAGCCGACCTCGGCCTGGCAGCCGCCCTCGGCGCCGGAGATCGACGCGTTCGCCTTGAACAGCGAGCCGATGGCCGTCGCCGTCAGCAGGTACTTCCGGATGCCGTCGGCCGACGCACCAGGAACGAAGCGGAGGTAGTAGTGGGCGACAGCCGGGACGATCCCCGCTGCGCCGTTGGTGGGCGCCGTCACGACGCGGCCGCCGGATGCGTTCTCCTCGTTGACCGCGAGCGCGAACGCGTGCAGCCACTCGATCGACGTGTCGCGGCCCGGTTCGTCGCCGACGCACTCCAGGTGCTCGCGCATCGCCGCCGCGCGCCGCTTGACGCCGAGGCCGCCGGGAAGGGTGCCGTCACCGGCGAGACCGTTCGCGACGCACTCCGCCATCGCCGACCAGATCAGGTCGAGGCGTTCCCTGGTCGCGTCCTCGCCGTGGATCGCCGCCTCGTTGCGCCGTGCCACCTCGCAGATCGGGATGTCGAGCGCCTCGCACAGCCGCAGCAGCTCTTCCGCGGTGTCGTACGGCAGGGGATGCGCGGCCCGCGCCGAGAGCTCCGCCTCCTCCCCATCGCGTCGGACGAAGCCGCCGCCGATGGAGTAGTAGGTCTCTTCGAGCAGCGGGAACGCATCCAGCGTCCCGTCGTCACCGGCACCCCAGGCGGTGATCGTGAGCGCGTTGGGGTGGCCGGGGAGCCGCGTGCGCGGCTCGAAGGCGATGTCGTCGCGCGCGATCGGGATGGCGCGGCGACCGGCGAGCAGCAGCGTCGAGCCCTCGGTCAGTCCCGCCCATACGCCGTGGACATCTTCGGGCCGACAGGTCTCCGGCTCGAGCCCGGCGAGGCCGGCGAGCACCGCATCCGGAGTGCCGTGGCCGATCCCGGTGGAGCCGAGCGATCCGTAGAGGGTGCAGGTGACCTGGCTGACGCGATCCAGCAGGCCGTCCGTGACGAGGCGTTCGGCGAACGTGCGGGCCGCCCGGAGGGGGCCGACGGTGTGCGAACTCGATGGGCCGATGCCGATGGAGAAAAGGTCGAAAGCCGAGACGTACGCTGTCACTTCTTCAGTCTACGTCGCGCGGGATGCACGATTGCTGCGTCGTCCTGCGCTTTCGCGCACGGAACCGCCACGCGCGCGACTCCCCTCCAGACCGTATTAGCAACTTAAGTTGACAACGACGGATAAGCAACCTAAGTTGCTCTCATGGGACCCACACCGACACCAGCACCCATCGGCGGAGCAGCAGACGGACTCGCCTCCGTCGTGGCCCTCCGCGAGCTCGCCGACCGGCTCGAAGACGCCGAAGTCGAGCGCGCTCTGCGCGACGGCTGGACCTGGACCCAGATCGCCGACGCGCTCGGCGTCACCAGGCAGGCCGTGCACAAGAAGCACCTGCGTCGCGTCGCAGCGGCCGGGATCGAACTGAGGAGGCGCAATGCCTGACAACAGCACACCAGACGACACCAACGACCGCGGAGCCGCCGACCACGGCGCCGACCGCGACACCACCCGCGACGACCACCGCCTCTCCCGTTCGCTTCGCGACACCGTGATGCTGGCCGTCGAGGAGGCCCGCCTCCGCGGGGCATCCCTCGTGGAGGCCGAGCACCTGCTGCTCGCCCTGTCCGTGTCGGACGGCACGAGAGCACAGCGCGCCCTCGCCGCCTCCGGGCTGGATCACGCGGGCATCGAGGCAGCGCTGCGCGCCGAACGCGAGGCGAGCCTGCGGGCGGCCGGCGTCGAACCCGTTCAGGAGGAACGCCTGACCGCGACGCCGCGCACCGCTCGCCCCCGCTGGGGCACCACAGCCAGGGATGCGCTGGTCAGGGCGCACAAAGTCGCCGCCCGCGGGCGCGACGGCGCAGCCCGCGGACGCGACAGGCGCACCGCCGAGTCCGACCTGCTGGCCGGCATCCTCACCATCGAACTCGGCACGGTCCCTCGCGCCATCGCGATCGCGGGGATCGACAGGGCAGCGCTGCTGGCTGCTGCGGGCTGAGACCCGCCGTTCCGCGCATTCCCGCGCATCCCCGCATTCCCGCGCATCCCAGCGCATCCCGCCGCTTACACGCTCCGCGCACCCCTGTAAGCGCCACGTAAGCGCTGTGTAAGCGCGCCCGTGGAACATCGTCACCATCAACTCGAATCCCATCCATCAGGAAGGATCACCATGACCACCAGCTCAGAATGGGCGGTCGAAGCCCACGGGCTCGTCAAGGTCTTCGGCGACAACCGCGCGGTCGACGGCGTCGACCTCAGTGTCCGCGCCGGAACCGTCTACGGTGTGCTCGGCCCCAACGGCGCCGGCAAGACCACCACCATCTCCATGCTCGCGACCCTGCTCAAGCCGGACGCGGGTACCGCCACGATCTTCGGCCACGACGTCGCGCGAGAGCAGCAGGTCGTCCGCCAGCTCATCGGCGTGACTGCGCAGTTCGCGTCCGTCGACGAGCGGCTCTCCGCCACGGAGAACCTCGTCATCTTCTCCCGTCTCCTCGGCCTGAGCCGCGCGGAAGCGAAGCGCAAGTCCGCAGAACTGCTCGAAGAGTTCGGGCTGACCGATGCGGCCAAGCGCCCCATCGCCAAGTTCTCCGGCGGGATGCGCCGCCGCCTCGACCTCGCCGCCAGCCTGATCGCGCAGCCGCCGCTGATCTTCCTCGACGAGCCGACCACCGGCCTCGACCCGCGCACCCGCGCCCAGATGTGGGACACCATCCGCCGCCTGGTCGCCACCGGGTCCACCGTGCTGCTCACCACGCAGTACCTGGACGAGGCCGACCAGCTCGCCGACCGGATCGCCGTGATCGACACCGGCCGCGTCGTCGCAGAGGGGACCGCCGACGAACTCAAGGCGTCCGTCGGCGAATCGTCGCTGCAGCTCCGCCTTGCCGATCCGTCCGACATGGAGGACGCACGCCGTGCGATCGGCGCTGTGCTCGGTGTCGACGCGGTCGTTTCGCCTGAAGGGTCGCGAATCACCGCGCCCATGCGCAACCCGGATGCGGTCACCGACCTGTTCGTGACGTTCCGCGAAGCCGGCATCCACCTCACCGAGATGTCGGTCCAGAAGCCGACCCTCGACGAGGTCTTCCTCACCCTCACCGGCCACGGCGTCGAAGACGAGAAGTCCGACGCAGCAGACGCCGCAGAATCAGAAAGGGTCGACGCATGAGCGCCCTCACCGTCATCACCCCGCCGTCAGAGCGGAAACTGAAGAACCACGTCAGCCTCACGCAGAGCCTCGCTAACTCGTTCACGATGGCGTACCGCGGCCTGCTGAAGATCAAGCGCACGCCGGAACAGCTCATGGACGTGACGCTTCAGCCGATCATCTTCACCCTGATGTTCACGTACATCTTCGGTGGCGCGATCGCGGGAAACATCGTCGACTACCTGCCGACGATCATCCCGGGCATCCTTGTGCAGACCGTGCTCACCACCTCCGTGGTGACCGGTGTCCAGCTTCGGGAAGACATGGACAAGGGTGTGTTCGACCGGTTCAAGTCGCTTCCGATTGCGCGTATCGCTCCGCTCGCCGGAGCGCTCCTGGCCGACACTGTCCGGTACACCATCGCCACCACGCTCACCTTCGTGATGGGCTTCATCATGGGATATCGCCCTGGCGGCGGCTTCGGCTTCGTCGTCCTGGCCGGCCTCCTCGTGATCGCCTGTTCGTGGGCCATCAGCTGGATCTTCGCCTTCTTCGGAGTGATCGCGCGCACCGCCAGCTCGGTGCAGGGCATTTCGTTCCTGGTGCTCTTCCCGCTGACGTTCCTCTCGAACGCCTTCGTCGATCCCAAGACGATGCCGGCCCCGCTCGAGTGGTTCGCGAACATCAACCCGGTGTCGCACCTCGTCAACGCGGTCCGCGACCTCGCCAACAACGGCACCTTCGGCGCGGACGGCTGGCTCGCTCTCCTCGGCGCCGCGGTGATCGTCGCGGTGTTCGCCCCGCTCACCGTGCGCGCATACATGCGGAAGGCGTAACATCCCGGAGCTGTAGGCGGCGCAGCCATCAGGCAGGCGCTCCCCGTCGCATCCCGTCGCATCCCCACCCCTCAGAGAAGGACACCTCATGAGCACCGTCGCCGGAAGCATCGCCGCGCTGGTCAGGGAGCCGTCCGGCCGGCCGAGCACACGCGCTGTCCGGTTCTGGGCGTGGGATGCGGCGGTCGGCTGGACGTTCTTCGCCGCGCTACAACTGCTCTGGATGCTGGTGGCCGACGCCTGGACCCAGCCCCTGCACCTCGCGGGGCTGGGTCTCACCGTCGTGGCGGCCGTCGTGCACGTCGCGGTGATGCCGCGCTGGCGCTACCGGGTGCACCGCTGGGAGATCACCGAGGACGCCATCTTCGTCCGCTCCGGCTGGTTCACGCAGGAGACGAGGGTGGCGCCGATCGCGCGGCTCCAGACCGTGGACTCCCGGCGCGGCTTCCTGATGCGGATGATGGGGCTCACCTCGGTGACGATCACCACCGCGTCCTCGGCCGGCGCCCTCACCATCCACGCCCTCGACGACGCGGTCGCCCGCGAGGTCGTCGCGATCCTCGCGGAGGTCGCCCAGCACTCGGAGGGCGACGCGACATGAGCGCGGAGCCGCCCGCGGCCGAACCCGCCGTCGAGACCGGCGACGTCCACGACCCCTCCACCGAGCCGTGGCGCCGCCTCAACCCGCTGATGCTCCTCGTGCATCCGCTGCGGGAGCTGATCCGCTACCTGCCCGTGCTGCTGATCGCTCTCGTTGCGGGCGCTGCGGGCGGCGAGCCGTGGTGGGCGTACGTCCTCTCCGGGCTCGGCATCGTCTTCGGAATCCTGCGCTTCTTCACCACCACCTACCGCATCACGCCGACGCACGTGCAGGTGCGCAGCGGGGTGCTCAACCGGCGCACGCTGTCCGCGCCGAGGGACCGCATCCGGAGCGTGGATGTGGACGCGACCCTGCTGCACCGGGTGTTCGGGCTGGCGATCGTGAAGGTCGGCACCGGCGCATCCCATGGGCAGGAGGAGCTCGCGCTCAACGCCGTCGCTCTGCGGGATCTGCCCGCCCTGCGCAGTGAGCTGCTGCGGCTCGCGCCACCGGATGCTTCCGCCGGCGCTGAGCCGCCGGCCAACCTGAGCAGGTGGTCGCCGCGCTGGGTGCGGTATGCGCCGCTCACCCTGAGCGGGGTCGCGTCGATCGTCGCGGTCGTGTTCTTCGTGGTGCAGCTCAACTTCTTCGAGGGCGGCGTGCTCACCCGGCTGGCGGTGGTGCAGCAGGGGATCGGCTGGGTCACCCATCTTCCGCTGCTGGTGACCGCGCTGTGGGGCTCGATCGTCCTCGTGGTCCTCGCGTCGGCCGTTGCGATGGTGCGGTACGCGCTGTCATACGGCAGGTTCAGCATCCACCGGGCTGGACCGCACACCCTGCACATCAGCCACGGGCTGCTGCGCGCCAGGCAGATCACGCTCGACGAGACCCGCCTCCGCGGCGCGCAGCTCTCCGAGCCGCTGTCGCTGCGTCTGGCGGGAGCGGCGTCCGCGCACGCGATCATGACCGGCCTCGGCCGCCAGCGCGGCGGTGTCGCCCTGCTCGCCCCGCCAGGACCGCGCGAGGAGGCCGTGCGTATCGCCTCCGTGGTGCTCGGCGGCAGCGAACCGCTGGACGTCGAGCTGATCACGCACGGCAGGCGCGCCCATCGCAGGCGCTACACCAGGGCGGCGTCGTTCGCCGGGGTGCTCGCGGCCGCGGCGCTGGTGCTGCAGCTGTCCGGCATCGTCTCGCCGATGGTCTGGTGGGCGTTCGTGGTGATCGTTCCTGCGTCCGCCATGCTCGCCGCCGACCGCTGGCGCGGCCTCGGCCACGCGTTGCTTCCCGGCTGGCTGATCGCCAGGAGCGGCTCCCTTAACCGCAAGCGGGCTGTGCTCGCGACGGAGGGCATCATCGGCTGGACCATCCGCCGCAGCTTCTTCCAGCGCAGGGCAGGGCTCGCCACCCTCATCGCGACGACCGCGGCGGGCAGGCACCGCGTCGTCATCCCCGACCTGCCCCAGGATGCGGTGTGGCCGATCGTCGAGGCCGTCAGCGTCCGCCACGAGGTGGCAGGTGATGCCGCGCCGGTGGATGCGGCCGGGGCCGCCTCGCAGAGTGTGCGCGCCGACCGGTCGTAGCCGCACGCTCCGTCCGGACGGAGCGTGCGACCGACGCGCCGTCGCGAACTCCGTTCGAACGGAGCATCCGGTCACTACGGACGAAAGGTCCGTCCGAACGGAGCCGGTCGAGAGTTCGCGGAGACTTCCGTTCGAAAGGAGAAGTCGGCTGGGAATGCCGGGGATTCCGTTCGGACGGAACGGCGCGCCGTGGCGGGCTCCGTGACTCCGTCCGGACGGAAGAGCGATCGGCAAGGTCGCGTAGCGCGCACAGCGCGCGCACCAGCGCGCGCCGCTTGCACAGCGCGCACCGCTCAGGCGCCGCCGAACCGCAGCGCCCGCACCAGCGCGAACGCCTCCGCCCCCGCCGCGTCGCGCGGGAGGCCAGCGGCCGACGCGAGTGCCGCATCCAGCCGGTCGGCGCCCCACGCGCCGACGATCTCGGCGCGGAGCAGGTCGCGGTGCAGGCTGGGCAGATCCTGCCGGGCGTTCAGCCGGGTGGCCAGCGCGTAGAGCCGGAGCCCGGAGTCGACCCAGGCGGCGTCGCGGCCGTCCGCGGTGTGCGGGGCGAGCATCCACCCGGCGAGGCCCATCATGCCGCTGCCGACGACCGGCTTGTCGACGTATGACGACTGCAGCATGTGGTTCACGAGCATCCGGCGGCGCAGCTCCCGCGCCAGCTCGGCGACCGCGTCCGTTCCCACGATCTCCGGCGCCCTCAGGCCGATGCGCTGCAGCGAGAGCACGGCCGCCCCGGCGAGGATGACGAGCCACGGGTTGGTGAGCGCGTCCGTACGCCCGAAGATGCCGACGGCTTCGCGGAACAGGCGGACCGCCTCGGCGTCGTCACCCTCCGCGAGCGCGACCTCCGCCAGGCCCGCGTATGCCACGCCCAGATAGTCCACGTAGTCGAACCCGGTGTCGTCCTGGTCGCGCAGGTAGCGTTCCAGCAGGTCGCGTGCCCGGTCGAGGTCGCCGAGGGCCACCGAGTTGATGGCGATGATCCAGTCGATCTGACGCACGTCGCCGACGGCCTGCAACTCGCCGAAACCGGTCTGGGCGCGCTCGGCCCACCTGATCGCCTCCGCGGGATGCGCGAGCTCGCTGTGCACCTGCGCGAGCGACTGGGCAGCGGATGCGGTGCTCCAGGTGTCCTCGGCGATGCGCGCCTTGTCCCAGGCGCGCTGGGCGCCCGTCATGGCGTCCTCCAGTTCGCCCGCGTTCTCGGCGAGCTGGGCGAGCAGCAGGTTCCCCATCGCCGCGAGCCCGTGGTCGGTCGACTCCCGGTAGCGTTCCATCAGCGCGATGCTCGGGCCCGTCCGGCCGCCGAGCGCGACGGCGCTGGCGAGGGCGTCCAGGCGGCTGTCCGGTAGGGGGCCGCGTCCGCGGGCGCGCTTCAGGCGCGTGATCGCGCGCAGCGACGTGCGCTGGTCGAGGAAGAGGAAGGTGCCACCGATCATCGCGTACACCGCGACGGCGTCGATCCGTTCTTCTTCGCCCTCCGGTTCCCAGTCGCGCAGGGCGGCGAGGACGCCGGGCGCGAAGGCGATGACCTCCGTGTGCGCGCTGCGCAGCGACCAGTAGTAGCCGAGCGTGGCGAACACCGCGACGACCGTGGTTCCGTCCTGCGCATCGAGCGCGGTGCGGAGGATGGCGACCAGGTTGTCCTGTTCGGCGGTCACCCTGCGGAACTGGGCGACCTGTTCGCGCCCGTTCATCCGGCCGAGCGCATCCCGGGAGAAGGTGCGCGCCCAGTCCGCCATCCGCGTCTGCACCAGCTCGGTCTCCCCGGCCTCGGACAGGGCGAGCTCGCCGAACTCGCGGACGGTCTCCAGCAGCCGGTAGCGCAGGATGCCCGTTGTCTCATCCTCCGTGACGGTCACGAGCGACTGGTTCACCAGTGCCTCGAGGTCGTCCAGGACGGTGGCGGCGCCGTCGCCGGAGACGACGTCGGCGGCGTCGGCGCTGAACCCGTCGGGGAACCGCGACAACCGCCGGAGCAGCACGCGCTCCGAGGTGCCGAGCAGGTTCCAGCTCCAGTCGATGACGGCGAGCAGGGTGCGGTGGCGCTCCGGCGCCGTGCGCTCGCCCCCGGTCAGGAGCGCGAAGCGGTTGCCGAGACGGCGCGCGATCTCGTCGACCGACATCGACCTGGTGCGCGCGGCGGCGAGCTCGATGGCGAGGGGGAGACCGTCGAGCCGTTCGCACAGGTCGGCGATGGTGTCGAGGGGGAGGACCACGCCGGGGCGGGCGGCGCGGGCGCGCTCCACGAACAGGTCGACGGCGGGGCCGCGGTCGGCGTCGGAGCCGATTGCGTTGCCGGTGCCGGTGCCGGTGCCGTTGCCGGTGCCGTTGCCGGCGCTGTTGCCGGAGCCAGAGCTGCCGCCAGCGCTGCTGCCAGCGCCGACCGGATGCGCCGAGCGGCCATCCGCATCCCGCGCCCGGCTGGACAGCGAGTCGAGCGGATACACGTGCTCCGCGCCGATGGCCAGCGGCGCCCTGCTGGTCGCGAGCACCCGCACGGTCGCGACGGACTCCAGGATGTCGCCGATCCAGGCCGCCGCCGCATCCACGATGTGCTCGCAGTTGTCGACGATCAGCAGCGTCTCGCGCTCGCCGAGCACCCCCAGGATGCGCGAGCGCAGGTCGACGCGCGCGCCTGGATCGCCCGGCCGGGTCGCAGCGGCTTCTCGGATGCCCAGGGTGGAGGCCAGGGCGAGCGTCACGTCGTCGCCGTCGCGCACGCTCGCGAGCTCGACGAAGACGACGGAGGGCGTGAGCGCCGCGCGGTGACCGATCTCCTGCGCCAGTCGCGTCTTGCCGAGCCCGCCTGCGCCGAGGATGGTGGTCAGCCGCGAGGTGGCGATGAGGTCTTCGAGCGCATCCAGGTCGTACTCGCGGCCGATCAGGGCGTTGGGCGCTGCGCGGAGTCCGATGCGCACGCGCGCTCCGGCGACCGGCGGCTGGGGTGGGTCGTCGTCGACGAGCATGGATGCGTTGAACGCGACCAGCTCTGGTCCGGGTCTGGTGCCGAGCCGGTCGAGCATCGCCTCCTTCACCTCGGCGAAGACGCGGAGCGCGTCGGTGCGTCTGCCAGCGGCGTCGAGGGCGCGCATCCGTTCGAGCTGCACGGCCTCGTCGAGCGGGGCGGCGTCGGACAGGCGTCTCAGGTCGCCGAGGGCGGCCTCTGGGTCGCCGAGCAGGCGGGAGGCGCGGGCGCGCAGCAGGAGCAGCTCGTCGTGCAGGGCGGCGGCGGTGCGGCCGAGCTCGTCGGCGAGCGGGGTCGCGCCGAGTTCGACGCCCGGCTCGCCGCGCCAGAGTGCGAGGGCAGCGCGGGTCTCCGCGGCGATGGCGGCCGCATCCTGGTTCTTGTCCGCCGCGCGCGCGAGCTCCAGGTGACGTCTGGCGAGCCCGAGATCGGTCGCGGCGTCGTCGACGCCCAGCGCGTACCCGCTCGGGGTGGATTCCAGCAGCCCGTCCGCCGTGACGGTGCGCACGCGCGAAACGAGCGTCTGCAGGGCGGCGCGCTCCTGCCGGGGAGGGGTGTCATCCCAGAGGTCGGAGACCAGGGACGGCACCGACAGGGAGCCGCGTGCGAGCACGAGTGCGACGATCAGGCTCTTGCCGAGCACCCCGGAGGGTTCGGCGAGTGCGCCGGACCTGTCCTCGACCAGCACAGGGCCGAGAATCGCGATCCGAGGGGACGACGGCCGAAACTCCACTTGCCGATAGTAGCGAGAGCAGGCGACGTCCAGCCCCACGCGCGCGTAGGCTCAGGGCGAACACCCGTCTCGGCGAGGAGGATCATGGCGTTCGACTGGTCGGAGTTCTACACGGCACAGGGCGGCAGGGGAGTACGCGGCACCTTCCTCAGCGGCTTCGACGCCTGGCAGGGGGATGCGCCAGGCGACGCGATCGACCTCGGTTGCGGCGACGGCATCGAGACCAGATACCTGGCGGAGCATGGCTGGCGCGTGCTGGCGGTGGATGCGGACCCCGGTGTCGAGGAGCGGGTCGCCGCCGAGCTCGGGCCGGACCTCGCCGACCTGGTCGACGTGCGCCAGGCAGGGTTCGAGACGCTCGGCGGGTTGCCGGCGAGCGACTTCGTCTACGCCGGGTTCGCCCTGCCGTTCTGCGACGCCGCCCATTTTCCGTACCTGTGGGCCGACATCCGGGATGCGCTGCGCCCCGGTGCGGTGTTCGCGGGCGAGTTCTTCGGTCCGCACGACGAGTGGTTCGGCCGCCCCCGGATGAATTTCCACGACCGCGCCGGCGTCGAGGGGATGCTCACCGGCCTCGACGTCCTGCAGCTCGCAGAGGAGGACCGCCGCGGCATGTCCTTCGAGGGCCCCAAGCACTGGCACGTCTTCCACGTCGTCGCCCGAGCCTGACCCGTCCCCCGAAGCCATCGAGCCGGGACTTGTGCACGCCTGCCCTCGGCGTGTCGCCTGCATAAGTCCCGACTCGATGGCTTCGGGGCGGGAGGGGGCAGGGGAGGCCAGGGGGCAGAGGGGGCAGGGGGTCAGCGGAGGGTTTTGCGGGCGGTGATCTGGCCGGTGTCGAAGCCGAGGAGGTGCAGGCCGCCGTGGAAGCGGGCGTGCTCGATCTTGATGCAGCGGTCCATGACCACGGTGAGGCCCTTGGACTCGCCGTACTCGGCCGCTTCCTGGTTCCAGATGCCCAGCTGCACCCAGACGGTGGGCGAGCCGACGGCGACGATCTCGTCGATGACCGCTGGCAGGTCGCTCGGCTTGCGGAAAACATCCACGATGTCCGGCACCTCCGGAAGCGACGCGAGATCGGGGTATGCCTTCTCGCCGAGGATGGTGTCGGCGTTCGGGTTCACGAAGTACACGCGGTAGTCGGTCGACTGCTGCAGGTAGGTTCCGACGAAGTAACTCGACCGCGCAGGGTTGGGGGAGGCGCCGACGATCGCGACCGACTTCGCCGCGCGCAGGATGCGCAGACGCTCCTTGGCGTCAGGGCCCTCCCAGGTGCGCTGCGACTTGAGTAGCTTCGCCAGCGGGGAGCCGGACGGAACGGCGCAGCTCAGCCCGTTGACCAGCTGCACCTGCTCCGTCCCGGGGGATGCGGCACCGGCGGCGGCACCAGTGGATGCGGTGGATGCGGTGGATGCGTCTGCGATCGTCATGCGTTCGTCTCCTTCACGGCGATGGTGAGGGCCTGATCCAGATCGTAGATGATGTCGTCCACGTCTTCGATGCCGACGCTGATGCGCACGACGCCCGGCAGGACGCCTGCGTCGATGAGCTGCTGTTCGGTGAGCTGCGCGTGCGTGGTCGACGCCGGGTGGATCACGAGCGTCTTCGCGTCGCCGATGTTGGCCAGGTGGCTGGCCAGGTTGACCGACTCGATGAACTTCTGGCCGACTGCCCGTCCGCCCTTCACGACGAAGCTGAACACGCTGCCGGCGCCCTTCGGCAGGTACTTCTGAGCGCGGTCGTGGTGCGGGTGGGCGGGGAGACCTGCCCAGAACACGGACTCGACGCGCGGGTCGGCATCCAGCCATTCGGCCACGGCGCGCGCGTTGTCGACGTGCGCCTGGATGCGGTACGGCAGGGTTTCGACGCCCTGTGCGAGCAGGAACGCGGAGTGCGGGGCGAGCGACGGGCCGATGTCGCGCAGCTGCTCGGCGCGGAGCCTGGTGAGGAAGGCGTACTCGGCGAAGTTACCCGACCACTCCAGGCCGCCGTACGACGGCACCGGCTGCCCGAACAGCGGGAACTTGTCGCTGTGCCAGTCGAACCGGCCGCTCTCCACGACCACGCCGCCGAGCGTCGTGCCGTGTCCGCCGAGGAATTTGGTGGCCGAGTGGATGACGATGTCTGCGCCCCACTCGATCGGCCGGTTGAGGTAGGGCGTCGCGATGGTCGAGTCGATGACGAGGGGGATGCCCGCGGCGTGCGCCACCTCGGCGAGGCCCTCGATGTCGGCGATCTCGCCGGACGGGTTCGCGATGGTCTCCGCGAACAGCAGCTTGGTCTTGTCGGTGATCGCCGCGGCGTAGTCGGCAGGGTCCGCGCTCTGGACGAACGTGGTCTCGACGCCGAAGCGGCGCAGCGTGACGTCGAGCTGGGTGATCGACCCTCCGTAGAGGTTGGCGGAGGCGACGATGTGGTCGCTGGCGCCTGCGAGGGATGCGAAGGTGATGTACTGCGCGCTCAGCCCGCTGGCCGTCGCGACGGCTCCGAGACCGCCCTCCAGGCTGGCGACGCGCTCCTCGAACGACGCGACGGTCGGGTTGGCGAGGCGCGAGTAGATGTTGCCGTACTTCTGCAGGGCGAAGCGGGCGGCCGCATCTGCGGTGTCGTCGAAGACGAACGCACTGGTCTGGTAGATCGGGAGGGCGCGGGCGCCTGTCACCGGATCGGGGATGTTGCCCGCGTGAATCGCACGCGTGCGGAAGCCGTATTCGCGATCTGCCATGCAGCCAAGCTACCGGAGCGGGAGAGGGGTGCGCGGGGCGGCGGCGTAACAGACCGCAACGGGCCGCGGAATGCCCTTGTGATACACTTGTATTAGATCGCGTGATTCGCGATCCCGGACGACGGATCAGTACCCGGAGCGCGACAAGACTGGCCACGGGAGTGAATCATGTCGTGGATCGTGTTGATCGTGTCCGGCGTCCTCGAAGCCGTCTGGGCCACAGCGCTCGGGCTCTCCGCCGGTTTCACCAAGCTCTGGCCGTCGGTGATCTTCGGGGTGGCGCTGATCGCATCCATGGGGGGACTGGCCTTCGCTATGCGCGACATCTCCACCGGGACGGCGTATGCGGTCTGGGTCGGGATCGGCGCCGCCCTCACCGTGCTCTACGCGATGCTGTTCGGCGGAGAGGGCTTCTCGCTCGTGCGCGTGCTCCTCATCCTCGGCCTCGTCGCCTGCATCATCGGCCTCAAGCTGACCTCCTCGCACTAGAAGCCATCGCGCCGGGACTTCTGCACGCCTCGCCTCGGCGTGTCGCGTGCACGAGTCCCGGATCGATGGCTCCGGGGCGGACGGGAACGGGACGGGGCCGGACCGGACGGGGCGGGGCCGGGCGGGGCGGTCAGGAGAGGTGGACGGCGGCGAGGGCGAGGCCCGCGATGATGACCCAGGAGAGTAGCCCGACCGCGAGCGCCCGCCAGCCGGTGCCGAGGAGGGTGCGGAGGCGCACAGCGGTGCCGAGGCCGAACAGCGCCATCGCGAGCAGCACGGTCTGGAGGGTGTCCGCTCCGGACAGGACCGCATCCGGCAACGGGATGAACGACGCCACCAGCACCGCGGCGATGAACCCGGCGACGAACAGCGGCACGATCGGCGGGCGCTTGGCAGCAGGGTCGCCCTCGACGTGACGGCGCCGCTCGACGACAGAGGCCACGGCGACCATCGGAGCGAGCATCAGCACGCGCGTCAGCTTCACCACCACGGCGACGGCCAGGGCGGCCGGACCGGCGAGCTGGGCGGTCGCGACGACCTGACCCACGTCGTGCACGCCCGCGCCCACCCAGTGGCCGAACTGCAGCGAGCTCAGGCCAAGTGGATGCCACAGCACGGGCAGCACGAAGATCGCGAGCGTTCCGCACAGGGTCACCAGCGCGACCGGCGTCGCCGTCTCCTCGTCCTTCGACTTGACGACGCCGCTCATCGCGCCGATCGCAGAAGCACCGCAGATCGAGAAACCCGTCGCGATCAGCAGCGGCTGGTGACCAGGCAGCCGGAACAGCCGCCCCAGCCACATCGTTCCGACGAACGTGACGAGCACGATGCCGACCGTGGTCAGGATGGTCAGCCAGCCCAGGTCGGCGATGTCGCCCAGGCTCAGTTTGAGGCCGAGCAGCACGACGCCGAGGCGCATGAACCGCTTGGCGGACACCGACAGCCCCGGTGCCAGGGCGCCCGTCACGGCGGGCCGCGCGAACGGCAGCTGACCGACGACGATCCCGAGCACGACAGCGGCGGTGAGCAGCGGCACGGCGGGCACCAGCCAGTGGATGCCCCAGGCGACGAGCGCCGCAAGTGCGGCGGCCGCCACTCCGGGAATCCACCGAGGTGGGGTGCGGGTGGCGGCCGTCGGACTCTGCATTCCTCCTATTGTGGCCGAACTCGGGCTACGGCTTCGTCCGCCCTGCCGTGATCGCGGCGTTCAGCTTCGCCGGGTCGAGCGTGATCTGCTTCACATCCTTCGGTGTCTGCGCTGCCGCGGAGCCGAGGTCGGCGCTGGAGCCGTACAGTCCAGGCGCGCAGTAGGTGACATGGTGCTCGATGTCGAGGCTGAGGACGCTCTTTCCGCCGACCGCCCAGTACGTGGAGACGCCCTGGATGGTCGAGTCCGCGACCTCGCCGTACGGGATGCACTCGGGAACCGCGAGCAGCAGCGGCGCTCCGCTGACACCGGCGATCGCGGAGATCGACAGCGCGTCGGGGAAGCCGAGGGCGCTGGCGACGAATGCAGTGTCCGCGAACGGGAAGATCTCCTTGTTCACGGCCTGCGCCGTTCCGAACCTGTCGCCTCCTGCGAGGCGGAGGACGGTCGGGACACCGAGCTTCTCGAGGTCGCGCTGGATGCCGGTCGACACCGTGTTCACACCGCCGGCGATGTAGATGCGCTCCGGTGCGAGCGTGGTGATGAGCTGTTTGGTCGCCGCATCGAGCGATCCCGACCAGCCGTTCACCAGCACGAGCGGGCTGTTCTGGTATCCGGCGGCCGAGCCGGCCACGAGCGCGTCAGGGAACGCGTTGCCCGTCGCGATGAAGACGCTGGTCACGCGACCGGCGGGGAAGGCGGCGGTCGCGACCGCTCGCGAGGTGGCGAAGCGATCGTCTCCGGAGACCCTGGTGACGCTGGGCGCGAGCTTCTGGAGCTGCGCGAACGCGGAGGCCCCGACGGCGGCGAGTCCGCCGACGACCACGATCTTCGGCGGTGCGAGGGTCGTGATGGCGTTGATGACGCTGGCCGGCACGAAGTCCTGCCTGGTCATCAGCAGGGGGCCGCCTGCGCGGGCGGCCGCGGCGCTCGCTCCGAGCGCGTCGGGGAAGTTCACGCCGTTCGCGACATACACGACCTTCGCCTGGCCGGGGCCGTACGAGCCGAGAGCGACCTGCACCGAGGTGTCGAAGCGGTCTGCGCCGGCGATGCGTCCGCCGTACCAGGACCAGCTGCCGACGGTGCCGTCGATGCCGGTGATCTGCTGGCCGGCGGCGACCGTGATCGGCTTGGAGTCCCAGAGCGTGTCGGAGTCGTCGTAGTAGCTGGTCGCGTATGCGGGGGTGGCGGCGGTCGAGTCGGCGAAGCGCACGACGTATTCCCCTGCTGCGAGCCCGCCGAGCGTGTATGCGCCGCTCGGCGTGATCGTCGGCGCAACCTCGTTGAACTGCTCGAAGAGCCCGGTCGTCGGGTTGAGGCGATAGGCGCGGAACCCGTTCGCCAGGCCCGTCGTGCCCGCGACCGTTCCGCTGATCGAGCCGGCGACGGGCTGTGTCGCGGTGAGCCCGGAGACGTTGGCGTTCGTCACGGTGACGACCTGCGCATCGTCCTCGAACGTGCCGCCGACCCAGGTTCCTGCGTTCTTTCCGTCCTGCGTCGCCCGGAACTGGACGCGATAGCGGCCAGGCGTCACGCCGGACACGCTCCACGTTCCGTTCGTGGCGTTCGCCAGCAGCGACTGACGCGGAGTGCTGCCGGTCAGGGGCAGGAGGAGAACGGACGACGACTCCGCCGTGGTCGTTCCCCCGCCCGCGACGTCGTAGTTCACCGTCCCGCTGACGGTGTAGCCGGAGGCCGCCGTCGCGGCGGTCGGGACGAGGGCGAGTCCGGCGACGGTGAGCGCTGCCGCCACACCGCCGACGAAGAGGGTTCTGAGTGCGCGCCTGGGGCGCTGGTTTCGGGTCACGGGCAGAGCGTACTGTCCGGTCGGTCAGTTCGCCTATGTCCCATTAGGGGTGTCTTGCGCGCGCCCCGACACGCGGGCCCCCGTCAGAGCGCCGCCCGTCACGCGCGCCTCGTCACAGCGCCGCGAGCAGCTCGGTCCCGTCCGGCACGCCGAGACCCGTGCACGCGTCCCATCCCGCCGTCGCCGCGAACGCGCCGTTGTCACCACTCGTGATGTCCCTGAATCCCGCGGCGACCTGCCCCTTCGTCACCGAGTCGTACAGCGCAGGCTGCGCGAGCCCCAGGGGTTTTCCCGTCGACTGCACGATGCGCGCCACCAGGGCAGCCCAGAGCGGCGCGACAGCGCTCGTGCCCCCGATCACCAGCTCCTTTCCGTCGACGAGCACGCGGTAGCCGGTCTGCGGGTCGGCGACCGCCGAGACGTCCGGCACGCCGCGGCCGCTCGGGCCGTTGGCGCTGCCACCCGCATCCACGCCGCCTGCGCCGAGGGGGACGCCGACGTTCTTCTGCCAGGTCGGCTGCGCGAAGGCCGCACTCACGCCGCCGCCGGTCGCTCCACCGCCCGTGCCGTTGTTCCACACCGTCTCCGACTGCACGACCCCGGTGGATGCGTCCGCGCTGAGCCGTGTGCCCCCGCAGGCCAGGGCGTGCGGAGACGACGCGGGGAAGTCGACGTGCGCCTTGCCGTCCGTCACCCTGTCGCTGCTGCCGTCGTCGCCCGCGGCGGCCGTGACCGTCACGCCGAGCGCTGCGGCGTCGACGAGCGCCTGGTCGAATGCGGTGCGCGCCTGCGCCGTCCAGGCGTCCTCCGACTGGCCCCAGCTGATGCTGATCGCCACGGGGGTCGGGTCGGCGTGGGCGGCGGTGGTGACCGCATCCACGAAGCCGGCGTCGGTGTTGGGCGCGAAGTACACGACGATGTGCGCGGCGGGCGCGAGCGCGCCCGCCACCTCGATGTCGAGCATCACCTCGCCGTCAGCCCCGTTGGGGTCCGCCCCCGGCTGGTTGGCCGCACCGTCGACGCCGACCGCCGTGACCGTCGGACCGGTGATCCCGAGCCCGCTGAAGTAGGTGTCGAGGTCGCTCTGCTCGTAGCCTCCGCCGAGTTCGATGATCGCGATGGTCTGCCCGCTGCCGTCCGTGCCGGCCGGGAAGCGGTAGATCGCGCCGAGCTCCAGCGGTGTGTAGCTGGTGCTCACCGCCCTCGGGCGCGCCACCCGGAACAGTGCACGGGCCTGCGGCCGGTCGTCGAGGCCGAGCACAGCAGTCACCACGCCGTCGAGCGCCGCGGGGATGCTCAGCCCACCCGTGCGGCTGCGGTGCGTGAACTCGCGGTCGGCAGCATCCCGTGCCGTCGCCTGGTCGAGGTCGGTGCCGAACACCCTGCCCACCAGCGCGGATGGTCCGGAGACGCGCACCCTGCGCTCCGCGGCGTTCGCGTCGAGCACGGTGAGGCCGAGCCCCTTCAGCGTCGACGTGACCAGGTCGACGTCGGCAGTGGATGCGCCGTACGTCTTCGCGAAGTCTGCGCGGCTGACCGGTGTGGTCAGGGCGTCGTCCGGCAGCTCGGTCTGCCGCCGCAGCACGAGCGTCGCCTCGACCGTCGCTGCAGGGTCGATGGCGGCGTGGGCGGTGACGCCGGGGGTCTCCGGCCGTTCGCTGCCGGGGAGGGGGACGAGGTCGATCGGCTGGTTGGCATCCATACCCACGGTCTACCACCGGCCACCGACCGCGGACAGGCCCGCGATCCTGAGAAGTCAGAGAGGCCGGTCAGCGGCCAGGTCAGACCCAGCTGGGCAGCCACATGTGGATCTGCCAGTACCAGAACGGGATCTGCTGCGCGGTCCAGATCGGCCAGAAGAACACGCTCACCGCCGACGCGACCACGAGGAACAGACCGACCCAGATGATTCCGCGCTTGCGCCGGTGCGACGGATCGCTCCGCCTCCCGAGCACGATCCCGATGACCGCGGTCAGCCCGAGGATCAGGTACGGCTCGAACGCGATCGCGTAGAACTCGAAGATCGTGCGGTTGATGTAGAGCAGCCACGGCAGGTACCCGGCGGCGAGGCCGGTGAGGATGAGTCCCACCTGCCACTCGCGGTAGCGGATCACCCGGTAGACCAGGTAGAACGCCGCCGCTGCCGCCGCCCACCAGATCAGCGGGTTGCCCAGGGAGGTGATCGCGGACGAGCACGCGTTCGCCGTGCATCCGTTCTCGCCGAGGTTCGAGCCTACGTAGTACATGCTGGTCGGCCGGATCATGAACAGCCAGGTCAGCGGGTTGGCCTGGTACGGGTGCGAGACGTGCAGGTTGATGCTGTAGCCGTACATCTCGGTCTGGTAGTGCCAGAGGTTCTGCAGCCAGAGCGGCACCCAGGACAGCCCGCCCGTCCACTGCATGTGCGTCGACTCCGCCCAGTGCCGGTAGTAGCCGCCGCTGGTGACGAGCCAGCCCGTCCAGGTGGCGACGTAGCTGACCAGCGCGATCGGCACCATGAGGACGAATGTGGCCGGCGCCTGCTTGAGGATCGCCCCGCTGATGAAGAACGGCAGCCCGACGCGGCGCCTGGCGACGATGTCGACCACCACGGTGTACACGGCGAAGAACGCCAGGAAGTAGAAGCCGCTCCACTTCACCCCTGCGCACAGCCCGGCGAGCACGCCGGCGGCGAGCAGCCACGGTCGCCACCACAGCACGGGTCCCCAGGCGGGGTCGCGCCCGGCAGCCCACGCCGCGTGCACCTTCTCCGCCAGCCGGGTGGCGTGCCACTGTCTGTCGAGCAGGATGCACCAGAACGCCAGCAGGGCGAGGAACATCACCGAGTTGTCGAGCAGGGCGACCCTGCTCATCACGATCGCGTGGCCGTCGATCGCCAGCAGGAACCCGGCGACGGTGGCGAGGATTGTCGACCCGAAGAGCTTCCGCGCGATCAGGAAGACGACCAGCACGGCCAGGATGCCGACGACGGCGGTCGAGATGCGCCAGCCGAAGGAGTCGCCTGCGCCGAACGCCGCGAGGCCGAGCGCGATCATCCACTTGCCGAGCGGTGGATGCGCGACGAACGACGGATCGGACGTGAAGATGTCCGTGTTGCCCGCGTTGAACTGCTGGTCCGCCTTGTCCGGCCAGCTGCCCTCGTAGCCGAGGTGCATCAGCGAGTACGCGTCCTTCACGTAGAAGGTCTCGTCGAAGACCAGCGCGTGCGGGAACCCCAGGTTCCAGAGCCGCAGCACGGCGGCGAGCAGCGTGACGGCGACGGGAGCGCCCCAATACCAGAGCTTCATCCGCAGCGGGGTGCGGAGCATCCGTGCCCACCAGTCGTCGAGCCTGGTTCCCGTCTGCTCCACCGGGAGGGGCGCGATCGGGCTGCCGATGGCGGGTGTCGAAGTCACCAGATCATGCTAGAGGGTGCGTCTATGGGTGACAGACTCGGAGCATGATCATCCTCGCGGCCACTCCCATCGGCAACCTCAAAGACGCCTCTCTGCGCCTGATCGAGGTGCTGGGCTCGGCTGCCGTGGTCGCGGCGGAGGACACCAGGGTGACCCAGCGCCTGCTCGCGGGGCTCGGCATCGAGAACCGTCCTCGCCTGATCGCGCTGCACGACCACAACGAGCGCGACAAGTCCGCCGAACTCGTGGAGCTGGCGCGCGAACAGGATGTGGTGGTGCTGTCGGATGCGGGGATGCCGACCGTCTCCGACCCCGGCTTCCACCTCGTCGAGGCCGCGGCGGCCGCCGGCGTCGGCGTCACGGTCATCCCCGGCCCGAGCGCGGTGGTGACGGCGCTCGCCGTGTCTGGGCTGCCCACCGACCGGTTCACCTTCGAGGGCTTCCTGCCGCGCAAGCACGGGGAGCGGCTGAGCACGTTCCGCGCGCTCGCCTCCGAGCCGCGCACGATGGTGTTCTTCGAGTCGCCCAACCGGCTCGCCGCATCCATCGCCGACCTCGCGACGGTGCTCGGCGACGACAGGCGCGTGGTGGTGTGCCGGGAGCTGACGAAGCTGTTCGAGGAGGTCAAGCGCGGCACAGCGGCAGAGCTCGCGGCCTGGGCTGCGGAGGGAGTGCGCGGCGAGATCGCGGTCGTCGTCGCCGGAGCGGAGGCGCGGACGGTCGATCTGGATACCGGCGTAACACAGGTGCTCGCGCTGGTCGCAGGCGGTGTGCGGCTCAAAGACGCGGCAGGGGAGGTCGCAGAGGCGACGGGGCTCGGCAAACGCGACCTCTACCAGGCGGCACTCGACCGGAAGTGACCCCAGCCGGTAATACGCCAGGATGCGCCCCCGCGCGCCCGTAGGATGGTCACCATGTCCGACGGCTCTTCGTTCTACATCACCACGCCGATCTTCTACGTGAATGATGTCCCGCACATCGGGCACGCATACACGGAGGTCGCCGCTGACGTCCTCGCGCGCTGGCACAGGCAGGCCGGTGACGACACCTGGCTGCTGACCGGCACGGACGAGCACGGCCAGAAGATCCTGCGCACCGCGACCGCCAACGGCACCACCCCGCAGGAGTGGGCAGACCGTCTCGTGACGAA
>Ga0153994_1000127_pt1 | contig 32106 bp, 34 predicted proteins | sample TSNC078MetaG_FD_104735 | JGI IMG/M metagenome (GOLD analysis project Ga0153994, IMG submission 104735) | Attine ant fungus gardens microbial communities from North Carolina, USA - TSNC078 MetaG | ecosystem: Host-associated > Fungi > Mycelium > Unclassified | place: USA: North Carolina, Lumber...
ATCCTAACCACATTTATCAAAGAACAGAAAACCTTTAAAAATTTACAGTATTATTCCGTTGCAATGCAAATTTCAGAAACGTTCAGTGCTGGATTTAAGCCAATTGGAAAGATGATAGACGTCATCCGGGTTTTCTTTGAAGACCGCCAAGCGCTTTATGATAAAATTGCAAGTACAGTGATTCCGGTAATTGTATATGCAGGTGATGAAAATAATCTTCCTGAGATTTTTGATCGTATCAATTCACAGGGTACCCCTTTGGATCAATATGAGGTCTATGCTGCGGCATGGCCGGTAAAGCAGAAATACACCATCAGTAATGCAGAAGTTATTGAAAATGTGGTTCGGAAGTACGATGCATTTACAAAAGAAGATTATCAGATTCACGGATACAGCCGGGAAGAAATGCGTACCAAGAAACAGGTAAATGCATTTGAATATTTGTTTGGACTTGGGAAATATCTAGTACATAAATATGAGATTGTCAGTTTTAATATGAATCTAGCTGATGATACTGTAAATCCAATTGCTTTTGAACTGATGAATGCCTGCTTGAATGACTCAGATAAAATCAAGGTGTTGTATAAGAATTTTGTGGGAATGGATATAGATGCGTTTGAAAAGGCTCTTTGTACAGCGATTGATTTTGTAAATTCTGCTATATTGGTTATTACAAAGTTTAAAGGAAATAGCCGAAATTCAAACAAAAAATTCCATTCGAAGTATCAGATTCTGTCTATGGTATCTACTACTTTCAAGGAGATGTATGCTGGCAATGAATATAGTGGATTCTCTGATACATGGGCAGAAAGAAAAAGTGATTTGTCACGAAATCTTGTTCAGTATTATGTTTATGATATACTGACGAATTACTGGAGTGAAGGTGGTACAAACAAAATTCACAGTGCGGCAAAGCCCAACCGCTATAGGATAGAAATCTCAGACCGTGCTTGGATGGCTACTTTGGACAGTTTTTTTGAGCGTTCAATACTCCGGGCAGAAAAGAAAAATATTGCTAATCCAAAGAGTGAAGAATATGTTTTTTTGAACTGCATTTATTTGAACATTTTTACTGCTATGGATCAGTTGTCAATTGACAAATTTGATGTGGAGCATATTGCACCAAAAGAGCAGATGCGGAAACTAATAGAAGCCTGCAGTGGAGAAGGCCTGGCTGTTAGCTGCGTAGCTAATCTATGCTACTTGCCGGAAACTGCTAACCGAAGTAAAGGAGCAAAGAATTTTTATCAGGACAAAAAGTATCTGGAGCATATTAATTTGGAGGAAGTGGAATACAAATATAGTTTTACTGAAGAGGATGATTTGGAATGGATGGATATGCCGTATGAGCAGCCAGAGGACTTCGTAGTTCTGAAAGAATATTATGCTGATTACTGTACAAAGCGTTTTGATAAGATGAAACATTTATTCTGTGAATCAATGGGGATTGGGTACGATTGCATGGAAGAAGATAATGAACCAGGTGTGGTTATTCCGGAGATTCAAGAGAAACAGGAGCTAAAAGAAAAGAAAAAACGCAATAAATTCTCTGATAAATGCGTGGGAAGGCTTGTTGAATATCTGCATTGTGAATTAGTAAAAAGCGGAAGAAACGCTTATACTACAGCTAGTAAAAAAGAGGGGTTTTTAGTTACGACATCAAAAATGTACAATAAAGGCGGACGTGAAAGGTATTGGTTCGCTTATAGAACTAATCCGTTGAGGTATCTGGATGGTTGTGAGAAAAAATATATTGTATACGGATGCAGGGATGAAAATACGTTGATTATGATGTCGGTTGAGTATATTGAAAAGTATTTGGACTGTATGCGAGTGTCACGGGATGATCAGGGAAATATTGCACATTGGCATATAGAGTTCTATAAAGATGCAAATAATCATTTGACGTGGATGATGTCTAAACCAGAGAGTTATGAAATAAGCATAGATGAATATTGTTTATAAATATTGAACGGTTAGAGAAGATAGAATTCAGCTAACTTTTTCTTTTTGATAAAATAAAGATAAAATAAAACGCTGCTTTATGGCAGCAAAATCATAAATATAGTTGACAAAAGGCAGCGAATGTGCTATCATTTGCTATGAGGTGAGTTTATGTCCAATTTAGGTCAGCTAATAAAGATTAAAAGAGAAGCCGTTGGGCTGTCACAGAAAAAATTAGGAAATGCCTGTAGATTAAGCGACAGTGAAATAATGAAAATTGAGAATGGAGTTCGGAAGAAACCAAACTGGGAGAATCTGTGTAAGATTGCCCAAGCACTCAACTTCCATCCATTTGAATTGCTGTTGGCTGCAGGATATATTTCGGAAAACGATATCCATCCGAGTACACAACTTCGTAGTCTGGAGAAATTGAGCGAGAGTGATATTAAGAATTTACAGTTGTTCATAGACTTTATGATATCAAGGAAAAGCACAGATGGAATTTCAGAAGGAGGGCTGTGATTATGCCATTTAGATTAGGTGAGTTATTTTGCGGTCCGGGTGGGATTGCATGGGGTGCAATACATGCAAATATAGAAAATCCCGAGTTTTCAATCGTGCATCAGTGGGCAAACGATTATGATACAGATACTTGTGAGACCTACCGACATAACATTTGTCCCAATGCTCCGGAGACGGTGTATCATGGTGATATTCGTACATTTGATATGGGGCAGCTTGCTCCGATTGATGCGCTGGCATTTGGTTTCCCTTGCAATGATTACAGCGTAGTTGGAGAGCAGAGAGGCATGGACGGAGATTATGGTTCCTTATATTCTTATGGAGTCAGAGCATTAAGAATGTTCAGACCACAGTGGTTTGTGGCAGAGAATGTCGGCGGATTAAAAAGTGCAAATGGGGGAACTGCTCTTACAAGAATACTAGCCGGACTGAGAGATGCCGGTTATATTATAACACCACACCTGTATAAGTTTGAAGAATACGGAATACCGCAGGCAAGGCACAGATTGATAATAGTCGGCATTCGTGATGACATTGATGTGGAGTACAGAGTACCGTCAACAACTCCGTATGCCAATATAGATAATACCTGCCGAACAGCGATTGAAGAGCCGCCGATTCCAGCGGGTGCGTTCAATAATGAAAGAAGCCGGCATTCAGCGAATGTTGTTCATAGACTTCAGCATATTCTTCCAGGTCAAAATGCTTTTACTGCAAATCTGCCAGAAGAGCTGCAGTTAAATATCAGAGGTGCAAGAATAAGTCAGATTTATAAAAGGCTTGACCCTGACCGTCCTGCCTATACTGTTACTGGAAGCGGTGGCGGCGGTACGCATATTTATCATTGGGATGAGCCGAGAGCTTTAACTAACAGAGAAAGAGCAAGACTTCAAACTTTCCCAGATACCTATGAGTTTATGGGAAGAAAGGAAAGCGTTAGAAAGCAGATAGGTATGGCAGTACCATGCAGAGGTGCCCAGATCATCTTTGAAGCAATCCTATGCTGCTTTGCAGGAATTGATTATCCTGCAACTGAAGCAAATATTTATGAATAGAAAAGAAAGCTGCACCTTAAAAGTGGTGTAGCTTCTTTTCTGTGTTAATAGTTCAACCGGTTTAAATAATTTCAAGTGAAATGGTGGTTGGATTTACCCATGTAACTCTTACAGAATTATTGGGTGTGGCATTGCAGCTTTTGTACCAATTTCCAATCATTTGAAGATTTCCTTGAACTGAAAACTGTTTTGCATAAACGTCACCAGCAGTAGAGCATCCTTGTGCAAGCAGCAACACATTATTTAAGAAACCATCAGTTGAACTTGCATAGAATAAGTTGCAGCCCAGTCCGGATGGAGTGTGGTTTGAATTAAAGACCTCATAATTTATAGCATAGTTTTTAGGAATAGGGATATATCCTTCACCTGATACAATATCTCTATTGGTTGGATTTCTGTATTCACCCCAAGCTAAATGGGGTGGCTTTAATGAAACTGTATAGGTATCTCCAGCTCGTGCCATAATAATCATCTCCTTATTATATTTAGAAATTTAATGTGCTTACGATACCGCAACTCTTATATATTTGCGATTATTTTTTCATACAGCATAGACAAATTGGCTTCCGTTACAGCCTTTTTGAGTTGGCACTCCCATATAACGAGAACTTGCCAACCTTGCTGTTCGAGCAGAAGAGTATTTTCTGCATCCCGCTCAACATTGCGGTCAATTTTTTTATGCCAGTATTCCTCATTTGAAGACGGCCAGACAAAACGCCCGCAGTTATGATGATGCCAAAAGCATCCATTTACAAAAACGACAGTTTTGTATTTTCGCAGAACAATATCTGGGCATCCGGGAAGTTTACGGGTATTCTTCCTGTAACGAAGTCCGCGGGAAAACAGATACTTCCGTACTTTTTCTTCCGGCTTAGAGTTCGTGCTTCGTATATGTGACATATTCATACTTCGGACTTCTTTGGAGTGCATATCTGCCATGACAACCGCCTCCTTTATTACTCTGCTTCGTTCTCACTGACATCGTAATACATTGTATCGTGCGGGAGTTTGATATTTGGTACCCATAATTGCTTGCCGTTCCAGCCCTTTGTTCCAGTAACCTGATACATCGTCAACACCACTTTATCAAGGAAGGTAGCACCGAGCTGCCAGTCGTTTGGGGACAGCAATGCACCTGTTCCCTGTGCGACATTTCTTTCACGTCGTACAATCAAAATTCCTTGTCCCACAGGTTTTTCGGAAAGAATAGTATTAATGACTGACTGGAACGCAGACAGTTTAAAGTCTGAACTCGGAATAATATGTGTCAGTATTTCCCTTATAAATCGCAGATTTACTTGGTAGTAAGGCTCATCATTCGAGAAGTCTTTCAGCAAATCAGAAATTACTTCAATGGAGTCATTGCTTGGATTAAACGGATAGTAATTCGTTCCGCCGGATATGATTTCCACGTGGTCATTGTCCAAGACATTCTTTCTGGTAGGATTGAGACCGTTTGGATAGTAAATTTTAACATCTTCTATACCACGCTCAATTTGAGCGATAATGGAATCGTTGGTAGCGTTGATGTCAGCAAACAGCTTATACAGGTGTTCGTCAATAAAAATCTTCATCATACCGTGGTCACGGTCATAGCCAAACATACGGCTGTGCTGCCACATAGTGTCAGCCTGTGGTTTCTTACTGGTTCTTGTATAATATATGGTTTGCAGTCCGGGGAAGGTAACGCCTCGTCCGAGTGTATTTCCTCCAATAACAAAGTTGCATCCTATAGCATACTCGGAACTTTCAATTTCATTCTTGCCGTTCATAACAAGAATTTTTATGCCCTTGCTGATGAGCAGATTTTTTGTGGTATCAAGCACTGTATCAAAAGACTGCTTTTTGGATTTTGCCGGATCCATCAAATCATAGCAGTTTTGAAACTCAGTGATAAAATCGTCATTCATATGTTCCACGCACCAATTTAATTCCTTTGTGACATCATCCGCAAAACGCTGGTGTGCAGACTGCCTTACACTTGGATGAAACAGGCAGTTAGATACTTTACCGCCGGAAGACAGTATTTGTGCGGAAACCGCCAAATGTCTTACAACAACACTTCTTGTCGGTCTTTGTATGTTTTCTAAGTATTCGATGCATGCAGGCTTTCCGCTATTCGGAAAAAAGAAATTACCGCCTAAATAGCCATCACCCGGATGAAAATAATAAGTAAAGTAAGGATGCCATCCAGATGCCATTGTCTGCAGCAGAATGGCTTGTGGGGTACCAGTAACCTGCAGGTACAAGCTGCTGGAAGCACCGTTTTTAATCGCATCCAGATACTTGTTGATTGATGACTGCTTATCACGATTCACTAAAGTGTTAAGAGATGCTGCATCAGCTTCATCGTCCACTATAAAAAGAGGATTTCCTTTCATAAATCCTGTCGAGCCAAAAATATTAGCCCACAATTTCAATACACGGACATTTTTCTTCAGCACAACGATGGTGGGTTGCATAAGGCTGTTATCGATAAAGAGACGAGAGTCGTTTTCGCCGCAGATGCAGAAACCGTCCAGATCTGCTCTTACTCGGTCTAAAGTTTGCTGCTGAAGTACAACATTATCTGTGGTAAGCAGGATAAAGGCAGGAAATCCTAAGTCAGCAGCTTTACACATGATGCCAAACATCTGACCTGTTTTTCCAGACTGCACATTGCCAAAGAGCAAACCAATTTCATGGCTGGTAAATGAGAAATTACTAACATGCTGATTGCCTACATCTTCGGCAGTTTTGGAAATTGACTCCGCTAATTTCATATTCCCACGATTGGTTATAGTATTCAAATATGTTTTTAAATATTGCACGATCGTCACCTCTATTCTTCAGGTTGGGATTCAAAGGATAAAAGCCAGACATCCATAGCTGTTCCGTTTTCATCAAGTGCCGTCTGTCCAGTCTTTTTAAGTACAAGGCGGTCACAGCCGTATTCATGCAGCATTTCCTGTGTAATCATGCCTGTGCGGTCAGTGTCAAGCTGAGTGTCATTTACAGGATAGACTAATCCAGCAGCGGAAAGACGACCTTTTATCCATCTGCCAAGGATGAGCTCATCGCCGACAGCACTAAACTGTTTATTTCCGTCACTTGTTGTGTGGGCTTTAAACCAATAGCCATCATCAGTAACAACAAAAAAAGTCTTGTTTTTTTCAGGATATCCTTCTGTTCGTGCGATTTCCTTGCTTACTGTCAGCTGTGTTTCATACCAGTCTCTGGACTTGCGCTTGCTTCTTGGAGCCGCATAGCAAACATTAATATTAGACTTTGTGTAATGCTTGTTATCGTCCATATGACGTTCTGCAAACTTCGGCACCTTCAGTGGCAGAAGGAAAGAGGCATATGCTTTGCATCGCTCGTAAAATGCCACATTGGAATGCGGCACTTGTGTTACAAGTTCAATACCACTTAAAGAGGTGTTGACTTCACGAACAAGTGACATTCCCGTTATGTCTGCAATATTGGAAGAACAGCTGGGTGCTTTCAAATCTTTAATGTGCCCAGCAATTTCTGCGGCCTCGGATTCATCAGTTATGATGGATGCAATTTCATACTGTCTGCGGTTATTTGCTTCAAGTTTAATTACACCTAAGTTTGCTGAACCTATAATGGCAGAAAATGGTTTTTCGTCTTTGTAGAAACAGTACAATTTCCCATGATACTTGAAGGCTTTTATCATTCGGATTTCACCGATGTTATCTGACTGCCATTTTTTATTAAGGCGCATTGCAGTATGATAAGACCCTTCCGGCATACCTTCAATAAAGTACATACCAATGTTGAGACATATATTTTGGATTTTGTGTTCAGATACCAACTGCTCAAGTTCGTCTAACGATGCATGGGAAACATATCCAACGGCAATATCAACACGGTCAGCTTTTTCAAACTGTTCATTAAAACAGTCAATAATAGTCTGCTGTTCCTCAGAGGTTCCAAGCGGTAATATATTTGAATATAGTAGTTTCATAGGTTTACTCCTTTGTGTCGGTCGTAGGTAATTCGTCTTTTACAAGTTCAACAATGTCAGAAATATCGCAATCTAAAGCTTCGCAGATGCGAAGCAGGACATCTGTTGTGATGTTGGCACCTTTTCCGAGTTTTGCGACAGAAGCGGAACTGACACCGCTGATTTTTTTTAAATCCTGCTTGTTCATATTTTTGTCAATAAGCATTTTCCAAAGTTTATTGTAATTGAAGTGCATAATTTACCTCCTATACGTTTCAGGGCAATGGAGACGGTTTATTTCACTTCTCCCCAATTTTCACCAAACAATTCATTTCCATTTGCATTCAGTTGGATAACTATAGTGCTGTCCAGAATTTGCTGTATCTTTTCAGTCGGTGCTTCTTGTTTATCAAATGCAATAAATACCTGCTTGTCGTTTTCCATATACAGTTCCATGAGCTTTTCAAGCGGTGCATATCCTATATGGTTGAAAATCAAAGAGTCGTGAGCCAATGCCGGAAGAGGGGTTAATTTTAGTACGCTCATATCGAAAATAATGAGACTCTTATAAGATGTTCCTGTTCCGCTGTCATCAGGGGTCCAGAACGAATATTTGGTTCCATCCACAAGGTCGATAACTGGAGCCTGACGGTTTTTGTCATAGATGATATCGTTGTATCTTACCATTTGTGCGTTAATTTCAGACGCAATGCTGCGAAGTTCTGTCTCCTGCGCTGTTGTTAAATCAGACTTTGCTGTGATTACCTCAGCAGCATAATCCTTTGTATTGTCGTATGCATCATTCTGAGCTTTCAAGTCGTCTATGCGGTGACTAATTGCAGTATAACTGTCCAAAAAAGTTTTTGGCATTGTTGTAGGAATGCCGAGTTTCCGCTGCTCTTCCTCTAATGATGAAATTTCGGTATCCAAGGAAGCGATAAGGATGCTTAATCTTTGTGCTTCATCATTTAGTTCCGTGATAAGAATTTGCTGCATTTTCCCATGAAAACTCTCAATTTGGGAAAGTTTGCGTAAATTCATAGTAGGAAAAAACTCTGCAAGTTCAGCTAAATCAGCAGAGGTCTGTGTAAATCCGCCATTTATACTGACATTAACAATTTCCAACTGTGATTTAAGACGGCTTCGTTGTCTCTTCAATGATGTGATTTTTCCTTTGATTTCAGAGGCTTCATCTGCATGAGACAGTTCTTCAGAGGATAAATCACGGTCAGTCTGTGCAACGAGTACATTCAGCTCAGTTTCTAATTGCCGTATTTCCAGCAGATTCTTTTTATATTGTGCTTGTGTGGTGGTAGAATAAGGTACAAACTCTAACTTGCGGGCTTTTCTATAAGCCTTTTTACGTTCTTCCTTCCGTTGCAGTGCTGTCCTGTATTGTTCGATTTTCCAATATACATTAAAAAGTTTTTCTAATGCGATAATTGCAGCTTCAGCCTTTTCTCCGTGATAAGAATCAAGAGGACGGGTACTGGAGTGATTATCCTTTCCGTAAATTCTAAGATAACGCCCAACTACATCTCTGAAAGTTGAATATGGCAGATTGATATTATATAAATTGAAGAGCTTTTTGCGGAAGTCATCTACACGGATAGTATCCTTCACTGCATAAGTGGAATCACATATGTTTACATAGCCGCTGTTTACAATATCTCTGGAAAAGTAGTGGATAGTTTCTCCAAATTTAAAGGCAAACATAATCGTATGATTGCCAAGGTGATGAGCGGCATCTGAGTTTTTATAGGTATCTCCTCCAAACGCATAATCGATAATAAGCATAAAGGTAGATTTTCCAACAGAATTATCTGCCGCTTTGCCGCCTAATACAGTATTTAAACCCTCATGAAACCGAATGGCTGGTCGAGGTTCTCCATAAGATTTGAACTCATTACATTTAATCTCATATAACATAGCATAGAACCTCCTTTTCTTCATCGTAGTCAATTTTTTCTAAGGCATACAGTGCATCCAGAACTTCTATGAAATCATTGATACTGGAAAAATGTTTTTGTAGCCTCATATAAAGAATACCTGCTGGGAGAGATTCTTTTTCTAAAACTTTTAACACTACAGGAAATTGGGATAAGATGCTTTCACTGTAGTTGAATAATTTACTCGGTAATTGCATCGAAAACCTCACATTTCTGCACAAAATACGCTATAACAATTTCACACATATCACGACTGTCATTGGTGTTTAATGCAAGCCAGTCAACTAAACTTGAAAAAATCTCCGGCTGTTCAAGTCCTTTGTCACGCAGGTTAAAATAATTCAGTTTGACCTGCATACAAAATGGTTCAAAACGTAGTTTGCCCTCTTTGCTTAATTGCTGAAAAATACCATGTACAGTATTGTAATACTCACTGACATAGGCTTTGGCTTTTATGTATAATGCCCGATGTACAGGGAGTATTTTTTGCCTTAGTTCCACGGGTTCATAATTCAGAGGGACAAGACTATCTGGCGGAGTATCTGCTATTTTTCGGAGCACACGCTCTACGCCTTCCTCAACCTTGGTGCCGGCCAAAGCCGCCGTGGTTTCAGCTTCATTCATAAGTTGTTTCTTTATTTCCGCAAGCCTTTTTATATGAGCGTCGTCACGTACAAGATTAAATCTTTTGCCGCAGTTGGGACAAAGAGCAATCAAGTTATCAAAGGAATCGGCACTGCAGTTTGGATTGATAGCTGTAATAGTGTAATCCATTTGTGTTTGTCCATTTACATCAATATACAAAGGGCGGCAGCAGTTGTCATTTGGACATAAGCCTTTGGTTTCGACTAACAAACGCATGTGATATTTCTTTTCTGCATCGACAGGTGTTATAGCCGCAGTGCCGCTTTTGCTTACAGCAGGAGTGGCCTTTTTCTTTTTTGAACTGGCGGCGTTAATAATGATTTCCTTGAACAGAACCGCACATATCTCAGCCGCATTGTAGGTGGTCATTTCAGGTTTGTATAGGATAAGAGCATCGCAAAGATTTGAAGTTGCACCATCAGGGAGACTGTCTATATAAGAAATAAACTTTTCCGGTTCAATATGTTTGTTTATTTTCTTTGCAATTCCAGAAATGCCGTTTGTCCCATTGAAATAAGACTTGAAGGATGGGAGGGTATATGATTCAACTGGATTATCATGACCATCCGGGTAATCTGTAATATTTAAAAACAAATCTTGTGTAAATACATCAACATTAGCTCCATCTGCAAATATGGAATGGAGCGTTTCTGCAAATTGGCTAAATTCCACGCTGAAAAACCTCCTAGTCTTCGTATCCGAGCATATCCAAAGATATCCGGCAATGTTAAGTCGAAATAGAAAAATTTATATAATTAGTATTGTAAAGCAAAGGTGAGTATGAAATCACAGGACCCAAAATACTGATACATTTATATTATATCAAAGCTGTTCGCAAATTTCAATCTAATGTTCACGAACGAAGAAATTTCAACAGCGTTTGAAGAAACTGTATGTATGAGGTTAACAGCCAACCTTAATAAGCTGAATAAATAATATCACAGGCCTGATTAGCTATAAGGGCACGGGATTCCCATGCTTGTAAGTACTCCTTCCGCACCGCCATACTGGCAGGCAAGTGAAACAACTTCTCTCCTTGTATGGTAAGGGCTGTCTTTCGTGATTGACACAGATGTGACATGCGAACCTATTGGCAGATCATTAAAGTTACGCGCCAAGTTTTTTACATTTAAAGAAATAGGAATAAATCTTTCAAAAGATTTTTAAATAGGAAATTAATCTTCCTATTCAGCCTTTATATTAAGGACAAGCAAGAAGAGAGGAGGTGACAATTGTGAGTGCCAATGAGCGAAGAGCCGAGATTATGAAAATTTTGACTGCAAGAAGACAAGAGAATATGCAGAACTTGGCTCGTGAGTTTGGAGTGACGGACAGAACAATCCGTAACGACATTTTGGTACTTACGATTGAATATCCTTTGGAAACGTGCCGGGGAAATGGTGGAGGAGTAAAACTTGCAGACTGGTACTATCCGCATAAGAATCTTTTTAGTATCGAACAGATACACACTCTACAGAAATTAATGAGAGTAGCGGATGAATACCAGAAGGCTGTATTGGAAGGAATGCTTCGTGCCTACGGTCAAAGCCAATATCAAAAACTTGCGAAATAAATAAACACACACACGGCCAATACAGAGCCGAATGAAAGGAAGGTAAACAACATGAAAAAAGTATTTATTTGTTCCCCATATCGTGGGGACATCGAGAGAAACACCAAATTAGCACGGAAGTTCGGACGACATGCGGCAAAATGCGGCTATGTACCGGTCATTCCTCATTTGGTGTTTCCTCAATTTCTGGATGATAACAATCCGGAAGAAAGAATCCTTGGCATCACAATGGGTGCGGAGCTGCTGAAGTCCTGCGACATGATGTGGATTGTTGGAAACAGGCTGAGCAAAGGGATGCAGTATGAAGTGGAAGCCGCTAAAAAGCATCAAATCCCTGTTCGTTGCTATGACACGGACATCAACCGTATTTACCCGGAAACAATGAGCATTGATGACAGGATTGATGATGCTTTTGCAGCAGCACTGAATGGTGTGCTGTTTGATTAAAAGAGAGAGGATGGTTTGCAATGAGTGAGATTTATTTAGAAATGGCAGAGCATTTCGAGCAGCTGGCAGCCGGATGCAGGGGATTAGCAGAAGTGAATGTTCCGGCTAAGAAAACTGAAAAAAAGACAACTCCAAAGAATGAGAAAGCAAAAAAGGAAGTAACGATTGAGGAAGTTAGAGCAGTACTTGCAGCTAAGAGTCAGGAAGGCAAAACACATGAAGTTAAGGCTCTGCTGATGAAATATGATGCAGGGAAGCTTTCAGGGGTTAAGCCGGAAGATTACTCAAACCTTCTGCAGGAAGCGGAGGTATTATAATGAGCGCTCATGCTCGGTTTTCTCCATCGTCTGCCAAACAGTATATGAACTGCCCTCCCTCCTTATTCCTGGGAGAGCAGTTCAAAGATGAGGAAAGCCAGTACGCTGCAGAAGGAACTGCCGGACATGACTTGGCAGAACACCTCATTAAAAAGCATTTGAAGCTAAGAAGCAGACGTCCGGTGTCGAACTACTATTCAGATGAACTGGTGGAAGCGGTGGAGGAGTATGTGGCTTTTGTCATAGAGCAGATTGAGGAAGCCAGACGGATTTGCAGGGATCCCGTTTTTTCGGTGGAACTCCGAGTGGATGTTTCAGAGTATGTTGCCGGATGCTTCGGTACGGCAGATATGGTAGTGATTACCGATAAGGTGGTTCATATCATAGATTTAAAGCTGGGAAAAGGAGTACCTGTTTATGCCGAAGAGAACCCGCAGCTGATGATTTATGGTCTTGGAGTTTTATGGATGGCTGAACTGCTCTTTGATATTGAGATGGTACGCCTTACTATCTTTCAGCCACGGCTTAATAATTCCAGCACCTGGGATATCAGCACCTCTGATTTAAAGCAGTGGGGCGAATCAGAATTAAAGCTAAAGGCGGCGATGGCACTTGCCGGAAATGGTGAATTTTCTTCTGGCTCTTGGTGCAGGTTTTGTAAAGCGCGAAATCAGTGCCGGGCAAGAACCGAGGAATTTTTGAAACTGGCACAGATGGAATTCCGGAAGCCGGATCTTCTTAATGATGAGGAGATGGCAGAAGTACTTAAGGTGTCAGATGAACTCTCCAAATGGGCATCCGATGTATACACTTATGCACAGAATGAAGCCATTACTCACGGCAAAGAGTGGTCAGGTTTTAAATTGGTGGAAGGCAGGAGCAACCGTAAGTATTCTTCAGAAGAAGAAGTTGGAGAGGCAGCAAAAGCAGCTGGGTTTGCGGATATTTATAAGAGTGCTCTAATTGGTATAACCGAGATGGAGAAACTCATGGGCAAGAAAGAATTTGCCCGTATCTTAAGGCATCTGGTTTACAAGCCACAGGGCAAAATTACACTGGTGCCGGAAACTGATAAACGTGAAGCAATTTGTCAAGCAACCGCTGAAGCGGATTTTATGGAGGTTAACAATCATGAGTAATAATACAAGTCAAACAAAAGTAATCGTTCCCTGTCGTTTTTCCTATCTCAATTGTTGGGAGCCGAATTCAGTTAATGGCAGTGAGCCGAAGTATAGCGTATCCGCCATTATACCGAAGAGCGATACCAAGACCATTGAAGCCATTAAGGCAGCGGTTGAAGTGGCAAAGAAAGAGTCTGTATCTAAATGGGGCGGCAAAATCCCTGCCAACCTGAAGTTGCCGCTCCGTGACGGTGATATCGACAGACCAGATGATGAAGCATATGCTGACAGTTATTTCTTCAATGCAAACAGCAGGCAGGCGCCCCAGGTGGTGGACAAGTCAGTCCAGCCTATTCTGGATCAGTCCGATGTATATTCCGGCTGTTACGGCAGGGTGAGCGTTACCTTTTATGGGTATAACTCGAATGGTAATCGTGGCATTGCAGCAGGACTTGGCAATATCCAGAAACTCCGTGACGGTGAGTCTCTGGGGGGCAGAACCAATGCAGCAGATGATTTTGACAGTATGGATGATGACGATTTCCTGTCATAAAGAAAGAAGGCGGTGCTCAGCCACCGCCAATACATAAGAATCTTAGAAAGGTTGGGCTTAAATGAAAAAATTATCAATTGATATAGAAACTTTCAGCGATGTGGATTTGATTAAGTGTGGTGTTTATGCATATGCAGACAGCTCTAACTTTGAAATATTGCTGTTCGCATATGCCTTCGATGAGGAGGAGATACAGATTGTGGATTTGGCTTCTGGAGAGGAACTGCCAGAAGAAGTGATGGAGGCCCTATTAGATAAGGAGGTTATTAAGACTGCATTTAATGCTGCATTTGAACGTATCTGTCTATCACGGCATCTTGACATTCCACTTTCAAGCAAAGGGTGGCAGTGTACAGCGGTTCAGTCAGCCATGCTCGCTCTTCCACTCTCATTGGAAGGTGTGGGTGCAGTGCTGGGGCTTTCCAAGCAGAAGATGAGCGAAGGAAAAGAGTTGATTCGCTACTTTTCCATACCCTGTAAACCAACGAAATTAAATGGCGGCAGGACGAGGAATCTGCCGGAGCATTCCCCGAACAAGTGGAGTCTGTTTAAGGCATATTGTATCAGGGACGTGGATGTGGAACGGCAGATTCGAAAGAAACTAAATAAATATCCGATACCAGAAAGTGAGAGGGAACTGTATCTTCTGGATCAGTCCATCAATGACAGGGGAGTGTTAGTGGATAAGGAGCTTGTGGCACATGCAGTGGAGTGCAACTTACAGTATAAAAATGCTGTTACGAAACGTGCTTATGAATTGACTGGGCTGGAGAATCCCAATTCTGTGGCACAGATTAAGAGCTGGCTTTCGGAACAGGGGTTGGAGACAGAAAGCCTTGATAAGAAATCGGTAAAAGGGCTGTTGTCAGAAACCGATGGGGATATCTTTGAGGTCTTGAAATTAAGGCTTCTGATGTCAAAGACATCAATCAAAAAGTATGAAGCCATTGAACGAAGTGTCTGTTCGGATGGCAGAGTGCATGGTCTGCTGCAGTTTTACGGCGCAAACCGTACCGGACGGTGGGCAGGCAGACTGGTTCAGGTGCAGAATCTGCCGCAGAACCATTTGACTGATTTGTCTCTTGCCCGTGACCTCGTAAAAAAGAGATGGTATGAGGAAGTAGAGATGCTCTTTGATTCCACCCCCGGAGTTCTGTCGGAACTGATACGAACCGCCTTCATCCCAAAGCCAGGCAGCCGGTTTATAGTAGCCGATTTCTCAGCAATTGAAGCGAGGGTGCTTTCGTGGATATCTGGAGAGGCATGGAGGATGGAGGTATTTTCCACACATGGGAAAATCTACGAGGCATCGGCTTCTGCCATGTTTGGTGTACCGATTGAGGAAATCACCAAAGGCTCCTCCCTTCGGCAGAAGGGTAAGATTGCAGAACTGGCTCTTGGATATGGCGGGGCGGTAGGGGCGCTTACTTCAATGGGAGCTTTGGATATGGGACTGACGGAAGAAGAACTGCCACAGCTTGTGCGGCAGTGGCGGACGGCAAATCCTCATATTACAAAGTTCTGGTGGGATGTAGATGCAGCCGCTATGACTGCATTACGGGAGAAAATCGAAACAAGGGTTGGCAGGGTGGCTTTCCATTACGAATCCGGTCTCCTGTTAATAACGCTTCCTTCTGGTAGAATGCTATTCTATGTGAAACCAAGGATAGCATTAAATAAATTTGGCAGGGAAGGAATCACCTACGAGGGCATCGGTGAAAATAAGAAGTGGCTGCGGATTGATACCTATGGTCCGAAGCTGACCGAGAATATTGTACAGGCAGTCAGCCGAGATTTGTTGGCTCTTGCGATGCTTAGGCTGCAGAAAGCCGGATTTGAGATTGTGATGCATATCCACGATGAAGTGGTGCTTGAGGTTCCGCATGGTGTTACTAACGTGGAAGAGGTCTGTAGCATAATGGCAGAAGCACCTGAATGGACAGATGGGCTTTTGCTTCGGGCAGATGGTTATGAATGTGATTTTTATAAAAAGGATTAGGGGGAAAGAAACGATGAAGATATTTGTATCAACGGGCAATTCCCGTATGGAGAAGAAGTGGAATGGCAGCGAGATAGAACTTCAGGATTTTAAAGATAGGATTGCTGTGACTATCCGCACCGCAGAAACAGTGGAACAGTATAAGAAGCTGCCAAAGGCAAAACAGGATGCGATTAAAGATGTGGGTGGCTTTGTTCTGGGAAAGCTAAAAGGTGGCAGGAGGAAGAAATCAAATGTGATCTCTCGTTCCGGTTTGACGCTGGATATGGATTATGCCACGGGGGATATTATCGAGCAGATTGAGATGTTCTTTTCCTTCCAGTGTTTCTTGTATTCCACCCACAAACATACACCGGAAAAGCCGAGACTCAGGCTTATCATCCCTTTAGCCCGTGAGGTGACACCGGATGAATATATGGCGGCAGCAAGAAAAATAGCTGAGGAAGTCGGTATGGAATTATTCGATGACACCACATATGAGCCAAGCCGGCTGATGTACTGGCCGAGTACATCTGCTGATGGGGAATTTATCTTTCACGAGATTGAGGGAGAATTACTTGAACCAGATACGGTGCTTGGCAAATACAAAGATTGGCACAACTCATCGGAATGGCCTGTCTCCAAAAGGCAGCAGGAGATTGTGCAGAGGGATATGAAGAAACAGGCAGATCCGCTTGGCAAAGAGGGCATTGTAGGCGTGTTCTGCAGAACCTATGGGATTGAGGAGACGATTCATACATTCCTCTCGGATGTATATGAAAAGAGTGTACTTCCGGGAAGATTTGACTATATTCCAGCTGACTCCCAGGCCGGAGTAGTGATTTACGAAGACAAGTATGCCTTTTCTCACCACGCTACTGACCCAGCTTGTGGAAGACTGATGAATGCTTTTGATGTGGTGCGAATCCATAAGTTTGGTGAGAAAGATTCCCGTGCCGGAGAGGATACGGAAGCAGCTAAATTACCATCTTTTAAAGCAATGACCGAGTTTGCTATTACTGATGAGAAGGTGAAGCTGACACTTGCGAAGGAAAGGGAAACAAAGGTGACTATAGAGTTTACCAGTGGTGATAGCTGGCAGACAAAGCTGGAATTGGATAGCCGGGGACGGGTAAAAGACACTTTGGAAAACATCGTGATTATCCTATCTAATGATGAGAATCTCCAAAGCATTGCCTTTAACCGCCATCGTGACAGCATTGATGCTGGAGAAGGATTGCCATGGGATCAGATGAAACCCGGATGGAGCGACTCTGACTATGCAGCACTCAAGGTGTATCTGAACCGTTTGTATGGGGTGTATTCTCCGGCGAAGACAAAGGATGCTGTTGTTGCGGTAGCCGCAAAACGTGCGTATCATCCGATTGCAGAGTATCTGGGAGGGCTTCCAGAATGGGATAAGACAGCCAGAATTGATCGTCTGTTGATTGATTACCTGGGAGCGGAGGATAATGCCTACAGTAAAGCGGTTATTAGAAAAGCACTGTCAGCGGCGGCGGCTCGGATTTACCGTCCGGGGACGAAGTTTGACAGTGTGCTGATCTTGAATGGCCCACAGGGCATCGGTAAATCTACCTTCTTTAGTAAATTAGCTGGGGGCTGGTTTTCTGATAGTCTGACTCTTACGGATATGAGGGATAAATCGGGACCAGAGAAACTGCAGGGCTATTGGATTTTGGAATTGGGAGAACTTGCCGGAATGAAGAAAACCGATGTGGAAACGGTTAAGTCTTTCATCTCCCGTGTGGATGATAAGTTTCGGGCCAGTTATGGTGTGACGGTGGAGAACCATCCGAGACAATGCATTGTGGTGGGAAGCACTAATTCTGAGGGTGGCTTCCTGCGTGACATTACGGGAAACCGCCGCTTCTGGCCTGTGCGGGTAAGCGGTGAGTGTGCAAAGAAACCTTGGCAGATGACTAAAGAGGAAGTGGAGCAGATTTGGGCAGAAGTATTGGTACTTTATCATGCAGGAGAAAAGTTGTTTTTAGAAGGCGATGAAGCTATGGCAGCAGTACAGCAGCAGGCAGATGCAATGGAGTCCGATGACAGGGAGGGGTTAATTCGCAGCTACCTTGATACTCTGCTTCCGGAAAACTGGGCTGAGATGAGCCTGTATGACAGAAGAAATTATTTAAACGGTAGTGAGTTTGGGACTCCTAAATCGAAAGGAATAGTCAGGAGGAAGCTGGTCTGCAATATGGAAATCTGGTGTGAATGCTTTAATAAGGATTCTTCCACTTTGAGAAAGACCGATTCCTATGAACTATCCGGCATTATACGGAAGATTGAAGGCTGGCAGAAGTACACAAGGACGAAAACCGGACAGGAGATCTTCCCGATTTATGGCAAACAGCGAGCCTATGAACGGGAACAAGAGGAACAAGCATAGTGGATGTTCTGATAGGTGTTTCTGATGGGAAACCCTATAGATATTGACTTTAGGAGTATTTTGTAACAAGGGAACAAGAAATCATTCTATAGAGATGTGAAAAATAAAAATAAAAAAGCTGGGTGTATACCTACAAGTGCGTATATGCGTATATAAGGGAAAAACAAAGCTCGTTCTATTTCTTGTTCCAGAGAGGCGGCAGTGATGAGAGAGAAAGAAGTGGAGAAAGTCCTTGTAAATCAGGTAAAAGAGCGTGGTGGTCTGGCGGTCAAATTTGTATCCCCGGGGTTCGATGGGGTGCCGGACAGATTACTCTTGTTCCAAAATGGCGCAGCTTGTTTTGTGGAAGTGAAGGCTCCTGGAAAAAAACTGCGTCCCTTACAGGAACTTAGGGCAAGGCAGCTTCGTGCGTTAGGATTTTCAGTTTATGTGATAGACAACAAAGAGATGATTGGAGGGATCTTGGATGAGATATGCAGCACATGATTATCAGGTAATTGCCACGGACTTTATCATAGAACATCCGACCAGCTGCCTTATTCTTGATATGGGGCTCGGCAAGACAGTAATTACACTGACGGCATTGTGGAATCTGGTACTGGATTCATTCGAAGTAGGGAAGATACTTATTATCGCACCGCTCCGGGTGGCAAGGGATACCTGGCCGACAGAACTTCGTAAATGGGAGCATCTATCCGGACTTACCGCTTCCGTGGTGGTGGGCTCGGAGAAAGAGAGGAAAGCCGCTCTTGGCAAAAAAGCGTTTCTCTATATCATCAACCGGGAAAATGTGGTATGGCTGTGTGAGAACCACCAGTGGGATTTTGACATGGTAGTCATTGACGAACTGTCTTCATTTAAATCCCATCAGGCGAAGCGGTTTAGGGCTCTTAGGAAACAGCGGTCAAGAGCCTGCCGAGTTTTAGGACTAACCGGAACACCGGGGAATTTAATGGATCTGTGGGCAGAGATTGGCATCCTTGATATGGGGCAGAGACTTGGAAGATTCATTGGAGCCTACAGGGAACGATTCTTCGTACCGGATAAGAGAAACCGGGAAATCATCTATTCCTACAAACCGAGAGAGGGAGCGGAGGAAAAAATCTATGAACTGATCTCCGATATGACTATTTCCATGAAGGCGGTTGATTATCTTAATATGCCGGAACTAATCAGCAATCGGATTGAGGTTGCTATGAGCGAGAAAGAAGCAGATATCTATGAACGGTTTCAAAAAGATATGGTAGTGACTGTTGGTGGAAAAGAATTGGATGCAGTCAATGCAGCTGCCCTTTCTGGAAAACTGGTTCAGATGGCAAACGGGGCAGTTTATGATAATGACAGAAATGTGATCCATATCCATGATAAGAAGCTGGATGCTCTGGAGGATTTGATTGAAGCAGTCAATGGGAAACCGCTGCTTGTGGCTTACTGGTATCAGCATGATAGAGAGCGGATTCAGAAACGATTTGATGTACGGATGATTGATACATCAAAAGACATTGAAGATTGGAATGCCGGAAAAATCTCAGTGGCATTGATTCACCCGGCATCGGCAGGACATGGATTGAATCTTCAGGAAGGCGGTTCCACCATCATATGGTTTGGTCTAACTTGGTCATTGGAACTATATCAGCAATTAAATGCCCGGCTTTGGAGACAGGGGCAGAAAAACACTGTAATATTGCAGCACATCATTACGAAAGGCACTCATGACGAGGATGTTATGAAGGCATTAGAAAACAAGAATGCTGGGCAGCAGGCTCTCATCGAGGCGGTAAAAATCAGGATTGGAGGATAGGTGATGAGTGAAAAGATAGAAAAAATCATGCGGGAATATCCGCAGATGCAGATGGAACTGAAAGCCTTATCCTTCGACTTAAATCATTTTAAGGGAATTAATGAGGAGGAGATGATTAGCTCCATGATGTATTCCCGTTTGGAAGGGGAAAGGGTACAGACAAGTGGGGTATCCGATAAGACTGCCCGTGTTGCTGTAGCTTTCCGACAGAAGATGGAGCGGATGAATGACGAGTGGTACGATTATATCTTTCGAAGCCACATGATGTTAAAAGAGGAAAGCGATTACTTTGAATATGCCATATCCAATCTTTCCGGTTATCTTTCCGGATTGATTACTGATATGGTGATGTCGGAAATGACATGGGATGAGCTGGCAGGGAAATACAATATCAGCCGGGCGATGGTGGGTAAGTGCAGGAAAAAGGCGATAAAGGAACTGGAAATCATGTATCTGGCCAGGGACAAGCAGATAGAGACTTATATTTTAAGTTAAGAAAGGGTGAAAGATATGTGTAAACGAGGCGAGATTTATTATGTGGATTTTGGTATGAACATAGATAGTAATAGGCAGAGTGGTATCCGCCCAGTTGTGGTGGTCAGTAATAATAAAGCAAACACCTATTCCCCAGTCATTACGGTAGTTCCGCTTACCACGAAAAGAAAGAAACCGTTTCTTCCCACTCATGTGCTGCTGCCATATGGCTGTGGGCAGGGGCTTACCAGAAACTGCATGGTATTGGCGGAACAAGTAGTAACTATTGATAAGAAGGATCTAATGGAGAAGCATGGCGAGATTACCGATGGGGAAGTGATGGAAAATATTACAAGAGCCTTGCAGGTGCAAATCGGTGTGTATCAAGAATATAATTAAAGACCAGCAGTCGGCATAGTGTCGGCTGCTGTTGGGGTACTATTGAGGAAAACGGGGATGGTTAAGGCTATGCCCAAAATTCCGCTGTAACTGGTAGACTGAAAGTAGACTAAGAGTAGACTGACAGTTTAAAAACTATGTGCTATGATTAGGATGTCAAAAACTATCGGAGCGGGAAACTGCTCCTTTTTTGCTGGCTGGATACATCTTTCATTCTTTTACGTATTCGCACGTACCAGAGGGTGATATTGCACGAGGGAGGAACAGTTATGCCGAGAAGACCAAATACACCATGTAAGCATCCTGGGTGTGCAAGTTTGGTACCATATGGCACAAGTTACTGCGAGAAGCACAAGCTGCTGCATAAAGTCGAAGCCAGAACAACAACAGAAAAAGGCTACAACTCAAAGTGGAAAAAGTCGAGGACGAGATATTTAAAATCCCACCCCCTGTGCGTACAGTGTAAGAAAGAAGAGAAATTTGTAAAAGCAACCGTAGTTGACCATGTCATTCCGCACCGAGGGGACGAGATATTGTTCTGGGATGAAGGGAATTGGCAGGCATTATGTAAGCATTGCCATGATGTCAAGACTATGACTGAGGATAGATATCAAGTATACCGTTATTGACAGATTCTTTGTTTCCTTCCTTTGGATTCAGATGGATATTCCGGCTGAGATTCACATACCATAGAGAGCTGAGGTGCAGGTGTAATGCGAATACAGTTTTCTTCGAAAGCAACTTCGATGGCATCCCCGATGTGGAATCCTAGTGATTCCAGCCATTTGCCTTCCATCTGGATTTTGGGTGTGGTTGTCCTGGTTCCCCATGAGTAGTGGACTTTCATTTTTTTCGTCTGCATAAGCGTAATCTCCTTTTGTTTTTGGTAGTGCCATGTTAAAGGGTGTGGCAGAGATTATCCAGTCAATTCGGAGGTATAACTTATACAAAGATTTTCTTCGTGTATTGTGCAGTTTACAGTATTCGGACGGGAAATATCGGATGGGGTGGGGGAGTCAAATCTCTAGGAAGCAGTTACCGGAAGACCGCCGCCCCCCTTTACGTGAATTTTCGCAAAATTAAACAAGGGGGATAGGCAATACAGGGGAAATGTCCCCGGAATATTAGTTGAAGCACTGTATTTTTCGCAAAATAGTTTCTTGTTGTTTTGCCAAAAAGTACAGTTTTTTCTATATTTTAGAGCCAGAAAACTATTAAAAAACGATAGTTTTCGGCTCTTTTTATATTGGAGAGGGTGAGAAAGATGACGGATGTACAGGCAGCTTCCATACGGGAACTTCGGATGAAAGGCATGGGTTATCGGGCAATTGCTTCGGTGCTTGGACTGTCCAGAGATATTGTAAGGAATTACTGCAAGTCCAAAGGAGTGGCTGGTTATGGGTCAGTTACCAAATTAAATATCAGGGAGCAGATGCAAAATGGCTGTGTATGTATTTTCTGTGGAAATGTAATCAACCAGCATTCTCCGGGCAGACCAAAAAAGTTTTGCACAGATAAATGCCGCAGGGAATGGTGGAAGCTACATCCAGAATCCGTGAACAAAAAGGATACTGCTGTCTACCATCTAACTTGTTCCCATTGCGGAAAAGCATTTGACTCTTATGGGAACAAAAAACGTAAATACTGCAGCCATAACTGCTACATCAAAGATCGGTTTTGGGAGGAGGAAGAAGATGGAATTTAAACGACTGAAAATAGGTAGCCTGATTCCTGCTGGCTATAATCCGAGGAAAAAGTTAAAGCCAGGCGATAAGGAGTATGAGAAAATTAAGAACTCCATTACAGAATTTGGCTATGTTGAGCCTGTGATTGTCAATGAGGACATGACCATTATTGGCGGACATCAGAGGGTGACAGTTCTAAAGGATCTGGGTTATGAGGAGATTGACTGCATTATTGTTTCTGTAGACAAACAGAAGGAAAAGGCACTCAATATTGCCCTGAATAAAATTACAGGCGAATGGAACAAGGAACTGCTGGCGGATCTAATTAAAGACTTACAGGATTCCGATTTCGATATAGCCTTTACTGGCTTTGAGCCGCCGGAGATTGAACAGCTTTTCAATTCCGTACATGATAAGAAGATTACGGAGGATGACTTCGATGTAGAAGCAGAGCTGCAGAAGCCTGCGGTGACAAAACAGGGAGACGTATGGCTTCTTGGGAGGCACCGCCTTGTCTGTGGTGATTCCACCTTGCCTGAAACCTACGATTTATTGATGGAGGGTAGGAAAGCGAATCTTGTGGTAACCGATCCGCCCTATAATGTGAATTATGAAGGAACTGCCGGAAGCATCCAAAATGACAATATGGATAACGATTCCTTCTATAACTTCCTCTTTGCTGCTTTCGTAAACATGGAACAGAGCATGGAGCAGGACGCATCCATTTATGTATTCCATGCGGATACGGAAGGCTTGAATTTCAGGAAGGCATTCAAGGCAGCGGGATTTTATCTCTCCGGCACCTGTATTTGGAAGAAACAGAGCCTGGTTCTTGGCAGGAGTCCTTACCAGTGGCAGCATGAGCCGATTCTCTTTGGTTGGAAGAAAGGCGGCAGGCATAACTGGTATTCCGATAGGAAGCAGAGTACCATCTGGGAATTTGACCGTCCTACTAAATCCCAGTATCACCCAACGACAAAGCCTGTTGGATTAATGGCATATCCGGTGCAGAATTCCTGTATGAGCAACTGCATTGTGCTGGATCCGTTCGGGGGTTCCGGCTCCACGCTCATTGCCTGTGAGCAGACGAACCGTATCTGTTACATGGTTGAATTAGATGAAAAATATGCAGATGTGATAGTGAACCGTTATATGGAACAGACTGATTCGACAGAAGGTGTATTTGTTATACGAAGCGGTAAGAAAATGAAATATGCAGAAATAAAAAAGGAAAGTGAAGCCGATGAAATAGCAGATATTCCTTGATTTATGTTCCAGAGTGGGCAGGCTTTCGAGGGATGAAAATAACTTTGTAAAAGATGGGGAATTGTCTTGACTTTACACCCGTTTAGAGTGATTTATGTAGTACCAAAAAAACGGAGGTATAGGTTTATGAAGATTAAAACAAATGCAGTAAACAGGAAAGATGTTGTAAAAGCGGTTTCTGAAATCGTAGGAGAAAAGGCAAAGTATCTTGGAGTTCCAAGCTGTGCCTACCAGATTGGGGAATGCACCGTGAGCCGAGCGGGCGAGGTTGAAGTGGAAGATGAAAAATTGGGAGAGCTGGTGCTTTCCGCTTTGGAGGATCAGGGCTTGGCAGAGCAGGAAGAAGAGATACGGTGTATTGAGATTCAGATACCTATGGGGGAACATACCGGACTTAGTTTGAAAAATTTAGTTCTTATGATCCATAGTAAACAGTATCTTTTAAACAAATCTGTTGGGAGTAATACCTTTCATGCAGACGAGGAGTTTGTTACGGCACTTTTGGAAAAAGAGTTTGAGGGAAGAAATGAGTTTATAGATTTTCTCCATGAGTATGAGGGGAATAAGAAAAATAAAGGATTTTACTTCACTGAGGATGCCATTATTTTTGACGGTTTTCCCATGAGTGATGACAGTATGGCCCTGAAAGCCTATACAGAGATTGCAGCCATGATGTGTATAGCAGCATGCTCCAGTAAAAGGGTAAATCCCAAAGAAACCATTGAAGAAAATGAAAAATACTACATGCGAGTATGGCTGCTCCGGATTGGACTTGGCGGACAGGGTGGCAGAGAAACCAGAAAGGTTTTGCTTTCCAATTTAAAAGGACATTCTGCTTTCCGGACGCAGGAGGAAATCGAACGGGCGAAAATCCGTAATAAGCAGAGAGCAGAAGCAGCCAAGGGCACCAAAGTGCACCAAAGTGCCTGAAACCGAAAACCAGTAAAACCTATTAAAACTGAGAATCCCGCCGCTAAAACACACAATTTGCGACGGGATTTGAAGCAGAATTTTGTGTACATTATGGCTGCGAATTGACTGGATAAAATGTGCTTTTAGAGTGATTAATAGACTACCAAAAGAAAAGCGCAGGAGGACAATGGCATATGAAAACACAGAGATTCGGAATTGAGATTGAAATAACCGGAATTACAAGGGAGCAGGCAGCACAGGTTATTGCGGATTACTTCGGAACAGGAAGAATTTACGAGGGTGATTCCTACCGCAGATACCAAGCCAGGGATAGCAAGGGCAGAACATGGAATGCCATGTACGATTCCAGCATCGTTTCTAAGAGAAAGGTAAGAGGAAGAATTGTGGATGCAGATGATACTTACAAAACAGAGGTAGTCAGCCCTATCCTTACCTATGAAGATATTGAGGATCTACAGGAAATTATCCGGCAGCTTCGGCACAAAGGAGCCTTAATCCGTGAAAAATGTGGAATTCACATCCATGTGGATGCCAGCAGTTACACACCACAGACTTTACGCAATATCGTAAACATCATGGCAAGCAAGGAGGACATTCTCTACAAGGCACTGCAGATTGACCCTAAAAGGCTTTGGTATTGCAAAAAAGTAAACGGGGATTTAATTGAAACCATCAATAAAAAGAAGCCCAGGTCTATGGAGAAGCTGGCAGACCTTTGGTACGGCGAGGATCCGTTAAGCAGACGGAACCAGCATTATAACAGCACCCGTTATCACGGGTTAAACCTCCATGCCACCTTTACCAAAGGCACGGTGGAGTTCCGGCTTTTCAACAGCACCCTGCACGCAGGGGAAGTGAAAGCGTACATACAGTTTTGTCTGGCAGTCAGCCATCAGGCATTGACACAAAAGAAAGCTTCTCCAAAGAAGACAGAAACTGACAATGAAAAATATGCATTTCGGTGCTGGATGCTCCGGCTTGGACTTATCGGGAAGGAGTTCAAGACTTGCAGGCTTCATTTTCTGAAGCATTTGGAAGGAAATTCTGCATGGCGGCACACCGCTTGACGATAACTTTTTGCACTTACCGGGCGGCATGGCTGCCCTTAAGGGTGTGAGAAGAATTTCACTACACATACGGAAAGGAAGGATGACAAATGGGCAAATTCTACATTGCTTACGGCAGCAACATGGATGAAAGGCAGATGGCATACCGTTGCCCTACAGCGAGACTGGTCGGAAAATCAGAGATAGTAGGATATGGATTGCTGTTTAAGGGTACTAAGACTGGAGCCTATGCAACGATTGAGCCGAAAACGGGAAGCAGAGTTCCAGTGCTGCTCTGGGAGATTGAGGAAGAGGATGAAAGAAACCTGGACCGCTATGAGGGCTTCCCTGCTTTTTATTACAAGAAAAATTTGAAATTAGAATTTAATGGGGGAAAGAAAACAGCTATGGTATACATCATGGATGAGAAGAGAAAGCCGGGAGTGCCCAGCCGTGGATATTATGATATCATGGATAGGGCTTATGATAAATTTGGGTTTAATAAGAGCATTTTGAAGCAGGCGATGATTGGCAGTGGAGGTTGAATGTCTTTTGCGGGGTGGATCAAATAAAACCGATAAAGTGAAAGCTAGGAATTGATGAAAATAAAAGTGATATAACGGAAAGAGACTTCTTCGGAGGTCTTTTTTCTCTGCCATAAATAATGTGCTTTTGGAGGGGAGGTGGAATCGTGGCACAGAGGGGAAGAAAACCAAAACCGACAGAAGTCAAGGTGCTTGAGGGAAATTCAGGCAAGCGGAGCCTGAACACTAATGAGCCAAAACCAAAGAAGAAAGCCCCAAGATGTCCGGCATGGTTGGAGGAAGAAGCAAAGAAAGAATGGAAGAGGATGTGTAAGCAGTTGGAGGAACTGGGGATTTTGACAGAGATTGATATGGCGGCCTTCGCCGGATACTGTCAGGCATATGCAAGGTGGAAGGAAGCAGAGGAGTTTATTACACAGCATGGAACCATCGTTAAGACACCAAGCGGATACTGGCAGCAGGTGCCACAGGTTTCCATTGCTCAGACCTATCTGAAAATCATGAATAAATTCTGTGAGCAGTTTGGTCTGACCCCGTCTGCCAGAAGCCGGATTGTAACCGACAGTGGTGAGGACAAAGGAAATGATGTGATGGAGCTGTTGCTGGTGAAAGGCGGTGGCAGATAATGTTTGATGTGGCAAGGGCAGAACATGCGGTCAATTTCATTAACTGCCTCAAACACACGAAAGGCAGATGGCGGGGGGTTCCCTTTGAATTACTCCCCTGGCAGGATAGGATTATTCGGGATATTTACGGAACGGTAAAGGAAAACGGCTACCGTCAGTACAATACCGCTTATGTGGAGATTCCAAAGAAAAATGGGAAATCGGAATTGGCGGCAGCGGTTGCCCTTTATATGACCTGTGGTGACGGGGAATGGGGAGCGGAGGTTTATGGCTGTGCTTCTGACAGGCAGCAGGCCTCCATTGTATTTGATGTAGCGGTGGACATGGTGGATCAATGTCCGGCTCTGAAAAAGAGGATTAAACCCGTTATGTCGGTAAAACGTCTGGTATATAAGCCCACTAACAGTTTTTATCAGGTGCTGTCGGCGGAAGCCTATACCAAGCATGGCTTGAATGTCCATGCAGTTATTTTTGATGAGCTCCATGCCCAGCCGAACCGGGAGCTGTTCGATGTTATGACGAAAGGTTCCGGGGATGCCAGAACACAGCCATTGTTCTTCCTGATTACTACTGCAGGTAATGACAGACATTCGGTGTGTTTTGAGCAGCATCAGAAGGCGGAGGATATTATTTGTGGTCGGAAGATTGACCCTATTTTTTATCCGGTAATCTATGGGGCAGCCGATGAGGGGGATTGGTCATCTGAAAAAATCTGGTATCAGGCGAATCCGTCTCTTGGACATACCATAGATATTGAGAAAGTCAGAAATGCTTATCTTAGTGCAAAAGATAATCCGGCAGAAGAAAATATTTTCCGACAGCTTCGTCTGAACCAATGGGTAAAGCAATTCACTAGGTGGATGCAGATGGAAAAGTGGGATAATTGTAGTTTTACGGTTGACGAAGCGGAACTGATCGGAAGGGAATGCTACGGTGGTCTTGACCTTTCCAGTTCTACGGATATCACTGCTTTTGTGTTGGTGTTTCCTCCGAGAAACGATGTGGAGAAGTATATTATTCTGCCGTATTTCTGGATACCGGAAGAGAATATGAACCTTAGAGTACGAAGGGATCATGTTCCTTATGATGTGTGGGAAAAGCAGGGGAAGCTGAAAACTACGGAAGGTAATGTTATTCATTATGGGTTTATTGAAAATTTCATAGAGGAACTGGGAACAAAATTCAACATCAAAGAGATTGCTTTTGACCGGTGGGGTGCGGTGCAGATGGTACAAAATCTGGAGGGTATGGGATTTACCGTGGTTCCGTTCGGACAGGGCTTTAAGGATATGTCGCCGCCGTCTAAGCGGTTGATGGAATTAACTTTGGAAAAACGTCTGGCACATGGTGGTCATCCGGTGCTTCGGTGGATGATGGATAATATTTTCATTAAGCAGGATCCGGCAGGAAATATCAAGCCAGATAAGGAAAAATCCACGGAGAAGATTGATGGTGCTGTGGCAACGATTATGGCTCTTGATCGGTCGATCAGGAATGGAGGCGTTAATGGGAGTGTGTATGATGATAGGGGGATATTAGTATTTTAAATTTCCTTTTTCCATGTTATACTTGTATAAGATAAACAGGAATTTATCTTTGTGAGGAGATGGTTATTAACTATGGATAAATTTAAAAATGATATAGATATACTTGAGTTTGCACGTTTAGTAAGTATGATATCATTAAATACCCCTATATCAACTGAATTTGATATCAATTATGGACAAAAAGAAGATAGATGGTGGACTTGTCAACGTGAACACCTCATTGTCTGGTGTCTTTTTCAACCAACAAAAGGATTTCCTGGGTTTGCACATAAACCCAATAATAGCACCAGAGCTATGTATAATAACTTTGCACGTCCAGAAACATTACTTTGGTTAGCAGAATCATTGGGCGAAGACAAAGAAGTCCTGTCAAAAATCATAAAGGAAATTAACGATATCAAAAATTGTCGGAAGGCATGTTCAAAGTTGCGAAAAACAATTTCCTTTGATAGAATTTTAGAGTTAATTTTACAAAATCCGATATGTCAGAAAATCAGAAGTTATATATGAAAGGGTTGGCGATATATGAAAGAATGCAAAAAGTGTGGAGCAATCATGCCAGACGATGATAAAGATAGTGTATGTGAAGAATGCAAACAAAAAACGAAGAAAATCATTAAGGTGGTAGTTCCAATAGCAGCAGTTGCAACAACTGCTGTTATGTACAGCCTATTCAAAGGTAAAAAAGGTGGAATATCGGCTAAGCAAATTTCTGATGCCACTAATGATGTGGTTTCGGGTATCACAGACAATTCCAAGAAAGTCTTTGGTGGGCTCACGCAGAGTACAATTGATGGTTTAGCGAAAGATACGAACCGTGGTGTAAAAGCTGTTATTCAGGGCGATGCTCTTAAATATACGTATAAGTCAGCTTCGGGAAAATCAGTCAATTCCGCATTATTTGAATTTGATGATGCGGGTAAACTTGTTGGTTACCTCGGAAATGGACCATATTTTGCTGCAAATTCACCTCGTCTTTTTTGTGAAAAAATACTTGAAAAAATGCAGGAAATCAGATAAAGTCGAAGGACTATTTTCAAAATAAATTGACAAATTCTAATTTATCAGTGAGTTAGGATAGCAAAATCTTTTAATATAAGCATTAGGCATCTCTTCGGAGGTGCTTTTCTTTTGCTGTTTTTAAGGAGGAATTATGAAGCTTAGTTCTATTTTGGGAATAAGAGGAGCAAGGGATAAGCCAAAGGATAGCTATGGTGGTTCGGATTATTCCTTTTTCTTTGGAAGGAGTACAAGCGGAAAACCTGTAAATGAACGGACGGCAATGCAGACAACAGCAGTCTATTCCTGCGTAAGAATTTTGTCCGAGACAATTGCTTCCCTGCCACTTCATGTTTATAAGTATACAGACAACGGCAAAGAACGTGTTTATGATCACCCGCTGTATCACATTCTCCATGATGAACCAAATAGGGAGATGACATCCTTTGTATTTCGAGAAACACTAATGAGCCATCTTCTCATATGGGGAAATGCTTATGCACAGATTGTTCGGGATGGAAATGGCAGAGTGCTTGGTTTATATCCACTTCTTCCAGATAAGATGGAAGTGGAAAGGGATGAAAATGGAGAACTTTATTACATCTACAGCAGGAACAGCGATGAGAACCCGAACTTCAATGAGTATGGACGTGTATATTTAAGGCAGCAGGACGTACTTCATATTCCGGGACTTGGATTTGATGGCTTAGTGGGATACTCTCCTATCGCTATGGCAAAGAATGCAGTAGGTATGACACTTGCCTGTGAAGAATATGGTGCCAGCTTCTTCGCAAACGGAGCAAATCCCGGTGGTGTTCTGGAGCATCCGGGGGTATTAAAAGATCCGGCAAAAGTTCGGGAAAGCTGGAATGCAGTATATCGCGGCTCAAGCAATGCTAATAAGGTAGCGGTGCTGGAAGAAGGTATGAAATACCAACAGATTGGAATTCCACCAGAGGAGGCACAGTTTTTAGAAACCAGGAAATTTCAGATTAATGAGATTGCAAGACTATATCGCATTCCACCTCATATGGTGGGAGATTTGGACAGAAGTTCGTTTTCAAACATTGAACAGCAGTCCTTAGAGTTTGTAAAGTATACACTGGACCCTTGGGTAATCCGCTGGGAACAGGCATTGCAAAAGGCACTATTACTTCCGCAAGAGAAGAAGGAGTATTTTCTTAAATTAAATGTGGATGGCCTGCTTCGTGGAGATTATCAGAGCAGAATGAACGGATATTCTGTTGGAAGACAGAATGGATGGCTGTCGGCTAATGATATCCGGGAGATGGAGGATTTAAATACGATCCCTTCAGAGGAAGGCGGAGATTTATATCTGGTCAATGGCAGCATGACAAAGTTGAAAGATGCAGGGGCATTTGCAGTAAACAGTAATAGCAGAAAGTGAGGACACCAAAATGAAACGAAAGTTTTGGAACTGGGTAAAAAATGAGGAGGAAAGAATCCTTTTTCTGAATGGGGAAATCTCAGATGAAACATGGTATGGCGATGAAGTAACCCCTAAGATTTTCAAATCTGAACTGGAAGCAGGAAAAGGGGATGTGACGGTTTGGATTAATTCTCCGGGAGGAGATGTGTTTGCAGCGGCACAGATATATAACATGCTGATGGATTACAAAGGCAGTGTCATCATCAAGATTGATGGATTGGCGGCATCAGCAGCATCTGTTATTGCCATGGCAGGAACAGAGGTGCTGATGTCTCCGGTGGCAATGATGATGATTCACAATCCTATGACGATTGCTATCGGTGATTCAGAGGAGATGAAGAAGGCAGGCTCCATGTTGGAGGAAGTAAAAGAAAGTATTATGAATGCCTATGAAATCAAGACAGGACTTTCACGCTCCAGGATCTCAAAGCTCATGGATGCAGAGAGTTGGTTCAATGCTAAGAAAGCGGTAGAGCTTCATTTTGCGGACGGGATACTAAACGATGTTAGCAGCAAGCGGGAATTTAAAAATAGTGAAGCAGAAGTGGAGGGGATCATGTTTTCCAGAGCAGCAGTCACGAACTCTCTGCTTGGGAAATTGATTCCTCCCAAGGAAGCGAAAAAGACACCTATTGATCAATTAGAAAAGAGATTAAGTCTCTTGTCACATTAAAGGAGGAGCATCGAATGAATAAGATTTTAGAATTGAGAGAAAAAAGAGCGAAAGCGTGGGAGACAGCAAAGGCTTTTCTGGATACAAAAAGAGGAACGGATGGTTTGTTATCCGCAGAGGATACTGCTGCCTACGATAAAATGGAAGCAGATGTGGTGAATTTAGGTAAGGAGATAGAACGTCTGGAACGCCAGGC